>MDSW01187708.1_pt1 | contig 18842 bp, 20 predicted proteins | sample 811171 | NCBI WGS metagenome assembly MDSW01 (sample SAMN05326641, study PRJNA326480) | marine metagenome | isolation source: seawater | place: Atlantic Ocean: North West | collected 2012 | reverse complement strand
ATTATTGAAAAACATGTTAAATTATCTAATTCTAAAGGTCCTGATGCCAGCTCCTCAATTACTACTGAAGAATTATCCCAGTTAGTTTCTTCCATACGTCAAATTGAAAAATTAAAAATTTAGAATTACGAAAAGTCATTTACACATTTTATTACTTTTTTAATTTCATTTTCTTTCAGATTTGGGTGTATAGGTATTGTAACAATTTGTTTTCCTACTTTCTCTGTAATTGGAAGTGAATTATTTTTTTTATACATACTCATTAAGTGAATTGGTTTGTAATGTGTGCCTGTCTCAATTCCTTTTTCTTTTAATTTGTCCCTGAATTTTTGACGATTTTTTACTAGTATCCAGTATAAATGATATGAACAATTTTCATCTAATGGAATTTTTGTTTTAATATCGATTTCTTTGTCATATTTTTTTGCAATCTTTCTTCTAATTCCATTTAATTTATCAATTTTCTTTAATTGTTCCAATCCTACCGCTGCCGAAAACTCATTCATATAATAATTCCAACCCATCTCTTTAACATCATATTCTGTATTATTTCTATTAGTAATTCCACACCATCTTCTTGAAAATAACATTTGTCTTAACTTCTCATGATTCTTATGATTAATTGAAATCAGCCCTCCTGTTGGCATTGCTAAATTCTTTACTGGATGAAAACTAAAACATACTGCTGTGCTGTGGCTTCCAATTTTTTGTTTGTTAAAGTTAGTTCCTACAGAATGTGCTGCATCCTCAATAATTTCTAATTTATGCTGTTTTGAAATTCTAAGAATTTTGTTCATATCGCATGGCATACCGCCAAAATGAACTGGAATTATTGCAACGGTATTTTTTGTAATTGCAGATTCAATTTCTTTTGGATCAATACAAAGTGTATCTGGTTTTATATCTACAAACACTGGTATTCCTTTATTCTCTATAATACAATGTGCAGTTGATACAAAACTCATAGACGGTAAAATTACTTCTTTATTCTTTACATTAAATAATGATAATGCAAGATTTAGTGCAGCTGTACCACTATTTACTCCTACACACGCATTTGATTTTATATATTTTTTAAACTCTTTTTCAAATTTTGAAACTAATCCTGAACCTGAACCCGATGCCCAGAATTTTCCTTCTAAAACTTTTACAATCGCTTTTTTTTCTTTTGAATCAATTACTGGATCAAATAATTTTATCAAATTTTAGTCCCTCCTGACTTTGTAATGTGTTCATTAATACATATCAACTCTGGTTCCTTTGCAAATAAATTTAAAATATCATTCATTAAAATTGGTCTCTTTTTCATTTTTGACACAATTTTCCTAATCAAAATAAGATCTTCATTCATATCTAATGTCCAACGTAAATGACTCATATTTTCTGCATTTTCAACATTTTTTATTTTAAATTTTGATTTCTTTTCTCTTAGAAATGGTGTAACATGTTCACGTTCTGATGAGAGCTTTGCTTCATGCCAACTTTTTTCCAAACTTTGAAAAGAAAAAATTTCTACATCTGTACCTACTGGATATGTCCTAATTATTGTATTAGTAGCATAATCATAATCTCCACTATGAAATTGTTCAATTACCTTATCCACAATAGTTGGATCAATAATTGGACAATCTGCCGTAATTCTAACTATTGTTTTCATTTCAAATTGTTTTGCACATCTATAATATCTATCCAAAACATCATTTTCTGATCCTCTAAAACAATCAATTCCTAATGATCTTGCTTTTTCTTCTATTACATCATCTTCTTTAAGAGACGTTGTTGCAATCACAATTCTATTAATTAATTTTGAAGAAGATAGTTGATCTATGACAAAATCAAGTGTTGTCTTAGTATCATCTAATTTCATTAGTGTTTTACCAGGTAAACGTGTTGAACCCATTCGAGCCTGAATTATACATTCAATCATCTTTACTTATTTCCTTAAGAATATTTTCAGCAGAATCACCTATATTTGTAAAATCAATTTCTAATTGGTTTATACCATTTTTAATAATTTTTTCACAAAATTCTGAATCTTTAATTAATTGTAGAAACTTTTTTTCAAAATTTTCTATATCTGAAATTAAACATGAATCTAAAGCATTTCTTGGAATTCCATATACATCATGTTCTACTGAAAGTGAAATCACTGGTTTCTCAATTACTTGTGCCTCTAATATTGTAGAAGAAAATCCTAATGAAACTACATATTGTGATTCTAACAATAAATCCAATATTTCTCCATGTTTTATGACTTTGATATCTGGAAATTCCTTAAAAAATTGTTCTGATAAATTTTGTTCTCCTAAATCCGGGTGCTGTTTTATAATTAATTCCATTTTTTCATTAGTCACAATCTTACATATTCTTTTAATATTTTCTTCATATTTTTCCCATTGATCTATACTATATCCCACTGATTGTTGATTTCTAGGTCCTGTTGCTAAAAGTAAAACTTTTTTTGTATTTTTCTTACTAAGATCCTTATGTAGAAAAATTCTATCTATATTTGGACTACCAATGACTTTTATTTTTTGTTCTGAACAACTTGATTTTAAAATACATTTTGCTGAAGAATTATTCCATGCAAAAAATTTATCTGATTGAATAGGAAAAATCCCTTGCGATTTATTATAATCTACAGCATTTTCACTATCAAGTATTGAACCATGTTGTAACAATACTGTTTTAATTGAATATTTTTTGGCTAATTTTAATAAAATTTGTTCTGTAACACCATTTTCTGATAACACTATGATTGTCGATGGCTTTTTCTCTGAAATGAATGATTTCGAATTTTCAATTTCAACGATTATATCTGAAATTCTTTCATCAAACATTTCTACTAAAAATGGTTTTAACACTTTCCATAATTTTTGATCTGAAAATCTAAAGAAATTATCTAATTCTTTTTCTTTTTCATCAAAAAACATGACTAAATTCTTATGAACTTCCTCTGCTTTTTCTTTTCCAATTAATTGATTTTTTTTCAATAATCTCTTTGAAATAATATGTGGAATCACATGAGACTGTTGTAAAATTCTTAAAGATTTTCGATTATACACAAATGGTTTTCTGCGATTATAAAGTACGATTTTATTTTGAGAATTTCTTGAGGCATTAAAAATTGTCTCATATTTTATTGGATCAAATTCTATTAGTGCAATAGTATCATTTTCTATTTCCACATTATTTTTTTTTACTAACATTTTAGTTATCATATTTGACATATTTTTCAATTTCTCAAAATTATCTTTTGAGATATCAATTGAAATAGAATTTGTTATTTTATATTGTAATTTTTCTTTTGTTGTTTTATAATCAAAATCATTTTTATCTAACAATTTTAAATTGTCTGTTAAATTATTAAGTATCTTATGAAAATGTGGAACGCAAACAAATGTTACGTTTGGAAATTTTTCAATAATTTTTTTTAAACTTAAAAAATTTCTTAAAAATGGAATTAAAAAATTATTAAATTGACTGCTTAATAATGAACCAAAATTTATTTCTTCATAACATAATTGCTCATTATAAGATTCGTTAAAATGCCACTGAGAAAATTTCATGCATTCCATATCCACTCTTTTTTCAGAATCGTCATTTAGATATTCATCTGAAACAAAATGTTCGACTAGATTTTTTTGTAGAAATCTATGTGATTCTAAATCAAAAGTAATTATTTTTTCATACTCTTCATTTAACGTATTAATTTTTTTTAATGTGACTGATGAATCTATAAGCAAAAAACTATCTCTAGTTTTTTCTTTATTTCTTATTTCCATTTATCCCAATTATAATCCTTAAACGTAACATTTTTCATTTCATTATCGTTAGGCCGCCATGCTATGTCTGCTAAAACTAAAACTATCGCTGTATCCTTAGTTGGATTTAGTAATGCAGCAGCGATTCCGTTAGGAATTTCAATTAATTGTGCTTGTTCAGAATTCAATTTTATTTCATGGAATTCTCCTTTCTGATCTTTCACAATTAGAACTATTTCTCCTTGAATACAATAAAAATAACTAGTTCTATTTTGATGAATATGAGGACCTTTAACCTCTTTTGACATTATTTTATTAACGTAAACCATTTCTGGCGCATTAAATTTTTCATCCCAATTCCTCCATACAACTGTTAATTCGCCATTAGTATGAGAATCATTAATATCTCGTGTAATATGATTTTCTAAATCATGTATTGAAAAACTTTGATTCATATAAAAAAAATTACAGATTAGCCAATAAAAGTTTGGATTGAATTCTATTGTTTAATTTTTAAAATTTTTGTTATGACTGCCTCAACTAGAACCATTAATCCTTCAGTTTTTCCAATATACACCGCTTTTTTCATTAATCTAGAATAATTACTATGCCTTAATTTGTATTGGAAGCTATCTGTATGTCTATATGATGCTTCTTTCATTTTTTTATTCATAAATTTTTTTAAAAAATTTATATCATTCAATTTTTTCTCTGAAAAATTTTCTAAATCCAAATTATCTGCTAATTCTGATAAAATATTTTTGTATTTTTGTGAAATTTCTTTTTTATTCTTCCATCTTTCATGAAACAAAACATGATATAGTAATGAGAAAAAATAATCTCTCTTCTCCGGCATATAAAATCCATTTTTGTGCATAGCACGTCTAAACAGAATATCTTTTTCCCATCGTTCATCATAATAATTATCTCCTAAATAATTTGGATTAAAAATAATCTCGTTCTCTCCTACTTTGAATCTTATTGCTCTCACATTGTCTTTCTCAAGAGAAAAATCCTTATTCACAATAAATGCTAATTTTTCATCATCCACAAGTAAATCAACATCATGATAATCAAATTTTTCCGGCATATGTTCAAAATTTCTTAGAATGACATATCTCACAGTTCCATTCATTATGTAAAATAATTCGTCCATATTATTCCAACCATCAATTCCTTGAAGATCTGATTCAAAATTAATAATATTTCCATTCCATTTTAAAGGTAAATCTTTTACAAAATCTGAAGTATTTTTACCAAATAATAAAGTAAGATTATGATTTGTTTCATTTATTGAAATGGAGCAATGGACTGTGTAATCTTCTCCAATCCATTTTCTATACTTCTTTTTACTTTGATTGACGTTTGAATTAACATAATCTTCTTTAAAATCATGTTTAATTACGTTAAACTTTGGATTTGGATCTGAAATTACAACTGCTAAAAATGCACCAGTTCCACAAACATTAGCTTTCTTTTGTGCATCTGGTAAGGACTTTCCATAAAATCTTTGTAAATTTTTTAAAAAATTTTCTTGACTCCATTTTATATTGTAAACAGATCTAATAACATATTTTTTTTTTAGATCATTTAAAATTTCTTCAGTTTTGTACCTTGACTTTTCCCAAATTATGAAAAGAAATAAGCTACTATCTGTCATTTGTCTCACTCAAACTCATTGATTATATCTGTGACTTCTATGAACTTGTAAGGTTCTCTATCAGAACTAACCCAAAAATGTCTATCTTCCAAAATCTCAAATTCTTGATTGAAATATGCATTAAAAATTGTTCTAAAAGTATTCACAGGCGTCATACCATCATAAATAATGTCTTTTTCAACACCAGGTAAGTAATATGCATTAAAATTATTCAAACTTTTCACAATCATGTCATTTGTTGGATTTTCCCAATCAACTCCAATTCTCTGACCGTGATCTGATTGAAGAATAATTATGGATGTTCTTGACTTATCTTTAATTATTAAATCAATTAATTCAATAGTTTTTGAATTTGTAAATTTCAACTGTTCGAGATAATAATCGCGTTCTTCATTCAAATTTTTAAAATCAAAAATTACACTATTCCCATCTCTATCAAAAATATAAGGATCATGTGGTAATGACATGTGAGAATATACAAACAATGGTTCTGGAACGCGTTTACTTAGTTCAGGTATTTCTGAAAATGTACATAAAATCTCATCACGTCTGGTATCTGATTTACAAAGTTTTTCATCAATGTCTATTGGAACATTATCTGCGCCTGAATAAAATGAAATTATATAATAATTGATTGATTTTAAATTCTTCATAACCGAATTTTTCTCTCTTAAAACTTTTAATGGTTTTAGATCATTTGATTCTTTTCCCATTTCTTCACTAAGAAAATTCATGTATTGCATATTCAACATAGATGGAAGAGATAATGCTGTATATGGATAATTACTAAAATTTTCTCTAGGAATTATGAACCCTCTATCTTTTAGTTTTTTTAAAAATTCAGTATTATCAAAACCAAAATCTTTGATTAATGCATGATCTCCTGAATATTCATCTAAAATAATATAATAAATATCTGGTAATTTTTCACTATTCACATTTTGTAATTCTAATTGTTCTAATTTCTCAAAATCCTCAATATCTACACTGTTATAATTCTGTGATACAAAAATAATTAGAATTACGCTAATAACAAAAATGGATATAGTTATTTTTTTTTTATTCATTTTTACATGATTCTATTATTACATAATAAGTTTGATGATAATTTATTAGAAGTTCTAGATACAAAAATGATAAATAACATATGGCATGCCTCACACTATGTCCAAACTTGAATTTTTTACTACATCTAATATTGAATCAAAAAAATTATTACAGTATATTATGGATTTTGAATATTATCCAAATTATTTTCCTGCTCAAATAACAAATGTAAAAATCATTAAAAAAGAAAATGATAAAATTTTTACTGAAGAAAAAATAAGATTTTCTACATTAGTAAAAAATATAATTGAACAAAAATCTATTCATAAATTATTGTCTGAAAATGAATTGATGACAGAAATAATTGATGGTCCTGCAAAAGGAAGTATGGTTAACATATTTTGTAATGATACGGAGTCCGGTTCAGACGTTAAAATTAATGTTGAATTAAAACTATCTTTAAAGGCATTATTTCTCAAACCTTTGATAGGAAAATTTTATCAGAAATATTTAACTTCGTTAATTTTTAAAATTACTAAGAGGATTGAATCATCGTGAGTCAAAATAATACTAAAATAATTAATTGGGATAGTATTTTTTCTTTTTCTAATACATTTCAAAATAATTCTCCATGTAAATGGGCATTCATTGAAGAATTCTTTGATAGGGAATTTTATGAGAAATTGTATAATACATTTCCTAAAGAAAATGTAATGGAACGTGTATCTGCAGTAGATAAAGACTCACTGAGAACTCTTTGGGGAAATGATTCTGATGGTAGTTTTCCTACAGATTCTCATGATTCTAGATTTAGTGATTCTTGGAATGAATTTCATCATTATTTATTTAATGATGAATTTATCAACAACATGCAAAAATTTTCTGGCGTTTCTGTTAACAAATTAAAACACTTTTCTATGAAACTCTCACGAAAGGGAGATTATCAATCGCCACATATTCATAATTCTGGGCCTAGTACTGTAATTTTTATGATATATTTTACAAAAAATTGGAACGATGGTGAACCTGGAGGTACTTACATTACTCCTGAAGAGGATGAATCAAAAAGAATTTTTGAACCATATAATTTAGATAATACTGCGATTGTTTTTCAAGATGGTCCTCATGCAGGTCATGGTGTAAGACCGTTATTGGAAGGCACTGAAAGACATGCAATTCAAATTTACCTTGAAGGATATTCTGCTGAAACTGGATGGAGCAGTAAACCTGTAGTTCGTGAATTACGTGAACTCTAAATTATTTTTTTATACGTTCAAAATATTTTGGTTCTTTTATCTTTAGATACTCTGTATAATTTGGAATCTCAAATGAAAATGATCTGTATATCTTAACCGGCACTTTCTCTAACCCCAAAAACAATGATACTGCAAGTCTGTGGGCTCCGTTAATCATCTGATATTTACTCTTATTCTCAAGTAGACTCCAAGTTTTTTTATTATTAATTATATATCTGACATTGATCTTTTTCTTTGAATACAACCCAATAGCAATTGGTTCTTTAATCCCTTCATTTTTTACACTTTGATATAATTTTAGGAAATCATTTGAAACTATTTTGGCATTCATTATTACATTCTTTTCATCATCTGCAATAAATTGATAATAGAGTGTTTTTTCAATAGGAATCTTATGCTCTAAGACATCTTCCAAAAAATTGATTCTGTATTCTACATCTTTTCTATTCTCCGTAAGAAGTAATTCTGGTGATAGATATGATATCTTAGCAAATTTCTGTTGGAAGTAATCTACTATCATCAATGTTTTTTTAAATGTTGAAATGTTAGGCTGAGGTGATTGAATTAATCTGAAAGATGGCATATTCAACTTTTTTCTTTTTTTACTAATTCATTTTCTAACAGCTCACAAATAATATGATAAACAATTCTATGGACTTCTTGAATTTTAGATGTAATTTCTGAATTTACAATAATTGGAATATCTACAATTTCGCCTATTTTTCCACCATTATTTCCTAACAACCCTATTGTTATGGCTTTTTTCTTTTTTGCCATCATAATTCCCTCAATTACATTCTTTGAGTTTCCGCTAGTTGATATTCCTATAATGACATCTCCCTCGTTTACTAAGGATTCGCATTGACGACTGAAGATCTTTTCATACGAATAATCATTTGCTATGGATGTTAGAATTGATGTATCAGTTGACAATGCTACTGCCGGAACACTTTCTCTTTCTAACTTAAATCTGCCAATTAATTCGGCAGCAATGTGTTGTGCATCAGCTGCACTTCCTCCGTTTCCAAATATGTAAATTCTATGCCCATTTTCTATACAATGAGAAATTTCTTTGGTTGTTCTTTCAATTATATCTGATAAATTCATTGAATCTTGAATTATCTCTATACTCTCTAAAAATAATTTTTCTATATCTTTTTTCATATCACACAAGCTTCTCTCTAAGTTTTCTTTGTGCTGGTATTTCGGAATCCCAAACTCTTTTTTTTCCATCTCCTAAAACTTTATCAATTTCTCTGATATCTCTGACCATTCTAATTAAACCAGCTTTTTCCAATGATGCGGCTTGATCAGAACCATACATGGCTCTGTCTAAAGTAATATGGCGCTCAATAGATGTTGCGCCAAGTGTAACGGCTACAATTGGTAATAGATAAGAACTTGTTTCATGTCCGCTATACCCAACATCACACTCAAACTTCTTTCTAAGTGTAGGAATCAAATTAAGATTAGCTTCTTCGATTGGCATTGGATATGTACTGTGAGTGTGCATTAGTTCAAATGGGCAATTAAAATCACGAAATATTTTTACTGCAGCTTCAATATCTTGCATAGTACTCATGCCCGTTGAAATGAATGTATGTTTTCTTTCTTCAGCAATCATCTCTAAAAGTTTTTTGTGAACTAACATTGCAGAAGCCACCTTGTTAAATCTTGTTGAAAATTTTCTCATACTGGACTGACTTTCCATATCCCAACAAGAAGCAAACCATGGAATATCTTTTTCATTACAATAAGAATTAATTTCTTCATATTCGTTTAATGAAAATTCTAAACCATTCTTTTGCTCTCTTTGAGTTTTGCCCCATGGACTTTCTCTTGGTGAATCAAGAATTTCTTTTGAATAGACTTTTTCTACTGTTCTTTTTTGAAATTTTACAGCATCACATTTTGCTTCTGTTGCAATATCGATCAGTTTTTTTGCATTTTTGATATCCCCGTTATGATTAATTCCAATTTCTGCAATTACAAATGTCAATATTTTTTCTTTTTTTCTCTTTCTTTTAATATTTTAGATCTAATACCACTTTGTTTTAGATGCAAATTTTGATAATAGAATCAAATCACAAAATTCTCTAAAACAACCCTCTCCACCTTTATTTTTGCATACATGATCAGCTATTTTTTTTGCTTGAAATACTGCATCATTAGGTACTCCAGAAAATCCCACATCTCTTAAAACTTGTAAATCATTTACATCGTCTCCTATGTATGCCATATTTTTTATAGAAATTTTATATTTTTTAGAGATTAGTTCTAGTGCTTTTTCTTTCTCTGTAAAACCTGAAAAAACTTCTGTCACGTTCATATCTTTTGCCCATTTCTTAGTTATGCTTGATTTTTCTTTTGTAAGAATTATTGTTTTAATTTTATTTCTAAGTAATATGTTGACTGCCATTCCATCTCTGACATGAAATCTCTTCAATTTTTCACCCTCATCAGAATAATATCTCCCACCATCCGTTAACACTCCATCTACATCTGTAATCAGCAGATCAACTTTTTTTGCAATTCTCTTAATTTTTGTGTTCATCAATTTTGTTTATTAAATTTTTTTAAATATTTTTCCCAGTATTTATGAGTCATTTCTGCAATAAATAAATCAAAAACCTCATCAACATCAATATTCATCTTACTCTCTTTCGAAATAATTGGCATCATTTTAGGACCATAATAATGTCCATATTTTTTTAATGTGTCAAACCAAAAAGTATATGCTGCTCCTGTAGTATGAAACATCTCTGGTAGTAATTGTCGTTGATAATATTTTCTAAAATCTTTTCTAAATGGCTTTAGAAACCCATCTTTTTTAATGAATGCCTTGTAAGCATGCTCTTTAGATTTGAAAACACTAACTACCGAAGTTGCATCACTATTTCTCAATAATTTAATTGATTTGTTAATTAGATTATTAGATCTGAATGGTGACGTTGGTAAAAGAATTGTAACAATGTCTGGAACATATTTTTCTTTTTTTTCTAGAAAATGAATTGTATGGTTAACTACATCCAATGTTGATGATTTATCTGTTGAAAACTTTTTTGGACGTAAAAATGGAACTTCTGCCCCAAATTTTTTTGCAATTGTTGAGATTTTTTTATTATCTGTACTTACAATTATTTTATTAACATTTGATTTTTTTGCTGCTAGTATAGTATGTGCGATAAGTGGTAGTTCTCCAACTCTCTGCATATTTTTTGATGGAATTCCTTTAGATCCTCCACGACCTGGTATTATTGCTAAAATTTTCAATTCTTTTCTAGTCAATTCTTTTCATTACACTCAATTTTTTTAATATGTTCTAATGATAATTTCTCCAGTGATTCTTTTTCTTTATTCAAAAATTCCATCATTGATTCTTTTGAAATTTGTCTATCTATTAATTTACCATCATGAAAAAAATACTCTAAAATTTTAGAATTAAATCCTCGTAAATCAAAATCAAATGTATCTTCTTCTAGAAGAACCAAAAATTTATCTAAATCTTCTGAATTTACTTGCTCTGATAGGCAATTACGAATTATCTTAGGTAGATTTTCGATTTCTCTAACTCTGTGAACTGATGGTAATAAACTGTATATTGTATCTCCAAAAATAATGGATGGTTTTTCGTAGAATGCTGCTTCAAAACCTGATGTCCCTGCTACCGTTACGACAATCGAAGATTTTTCTAGTAATTTTTTATTCGAAAATGATGGATGTAAAAATTTTACATTTGGAATATCTAAAAATTCTTCATAGTCTGAAATATCTCTCCATTCTCTATTAACTTGTGCCGGATTTTCTTTAACATACAATTGATACCCAATTGGTAATGATTTGGCAATGCTTCTGGCTATTTCTATTTGATTTGTATAAAATGGTGATGTAATCAAAATATTTGCTTCCGGATCTACCCCCAGTGGAAAATAGATGAAAGGTTTCTCCAAATCTACACTGTACAATAATTTTTCCTTCAAAAACTTCTCTCTGCGTCTCTTAATCTTTGATAATTTAATCATAAAATTCAAAACGCGAATTTTGGTTCTCCCAAAATATGTGTAATGTGTTTTTTCATGTTTATTCTCTGAACGAAAAAGGAATTCAATTGCTGCTTTAGATAATTTTGAATTAGAATTTTTATTAAAAGATGTTTTGAGTTGTTTAGAAATATCGAATGAGTGTAAATACTCTCTAAGTGATTTGAAATCTCGATTTTGACCTCTCGTTTTTTCATATCTCTTTAATGAATTAGTTATTTCCTTAGATTCTGCAATTCTTGTCTTGTATCCGAGTATTGGGTTACTCAAAATTAATGTTTTAACTCCTTTTGCTACACATAACTCATAAAAAATCTCTAGATGATGTAGATTGGGTAAATACGACAAGAAGAAATTTGGTTTAATTTCATTTAATATATTCTCAAACAATTTACACGATCCTTCTTCAATGGATAGAATCTCATTTGTGGAAAATTTGTGAAATTCATAGAAACGATAGAATATTCTCTCATTTATTGCAAGTTTCCATAAATCAATATTATATTTTTTCTCAAAAGATTTTAGAAATTCCATATCAACAGAATCATTAATTTTGATATGATCATGATAAAACCATATTCTTTCAAATTTCACTAAATCTTGCTTAAGGAAAAATTCTTTTGGTTTATTCGTTATATCAAAAACTGCATAAAGCTCGCAATTATACATTTTTTGTAAATTATACGCTATTCCAAAATGAAGTGGACCCTCAATCCATAGAAGTATCTTCTCTTTCATTTACTTATTTCAATTTGAACATCGAATCTTTTCTAAAAAAGGTTTGTATGAATTTGAATCATATTGGAAATAAAAAATTTATTGTAAATTTTGTTTTTTGAGACTAATCTTTGCAAAAATAAAGAAAATTGTTTGTGCACATGAAGATAAAACAAAAGAACTGGCAGCTCCAATTATGCCAAAATGATTTGGTAGTATAATCATGCCTGTTATTAGAGTTAAAAGAGCAATTATTCTTCCTATTAACACGTATCTTCCTTTTTCTAATCCTAGGAATTCTGATATCAAAATATATCCTAATGTTGCTGGAGTAACTGACAAACTCAATATCTGAACAGTAATCACCGTTTCACTATATTCTGGGAAAAATATTTCAATAATTATTGGAGAGAGTAGTATTCCAAGAATTGATATGCCTATTGAAATGATTATAGTTAGTTTTTTTAATTTTTTATTTGATATGTTACTTGCTTCTTGTGGAATAAGATATTTTAAAATAATATTTGAAAATGCCATTAAAATAATATAAAATTGCATTCCTAGCGCGTAATTGCCCAGAATTTCAAATCCTAATAACGGCGCAATGATTATTTTATCAGCTTCTCCCTTTAATCCTCCAACTGCTCTCTCAAAATAATTATTTCCAACAAATCCTATACGAGATCTTAAAACTGAGAAACTAATTTTTGATTCTCGAAATATTTGAAATGCAATTATGATAAAAATAACATATGATGTTGCTATTCCAAAAATTATGCCATTAACGCCAATTGCATAATAAAATCCAATTCCAAAAACTACCATTAGACATTTTTGTATTATAAAATATTTTGAATATTTTGCATAGAGTTTTTTTCCAAGAAAATAATTTATGGTCATGTCATAAATTATGAATGCTAAAACAAGTATACCAAGATCAATTCTTTGAAATAATGCAAACAGTGTTGTTAATGCAATAAAGCCTCCTGATAATGAGATTAAAATTAATGTTGGATGAATTTTTATATTTTTTGCCACATAAACTGCTATGACATTTGGGGTTCCTAACGACGAAATCAAGTATGTCATTCCAGCAATTGCCAAATAATATTGAATTTCGCCGTAATCTTGAACCCCTAATTCTTTTGCTAGAAAAAACCAAAAAAATCCTGAAATTACTGTTCCAAAAATATTTGCAGAACCTAGAAATCCTATGTCTTTTATCACACTAGTTTTTACTTTTAATAAATTCCAGAAATCTTTCATATGTAATCAATAAATTCGTAAATTATTCCTTTTTTGATGATTTAATAACCATTCTATCCTTCGTAACTAATATTATATGATAAAATCTACTTGATATCACCTAATGAGCGTTAATAATACATCAACAGGAAGGAATGATTCTTTCAAATTTAATCTAATTCCAAAAGAGGTTCCAAAGATTAATTCAAAATATAGGAAAATTGTAACACCTATTCCGCCTGAGAACTCAATTCCAATTTTAAATGAACTTAAAAAATATGAACCGGAATCAATGAGTTTAGAGTTGCCTGTTGTTTGGGATAAGGCTGAAGATTTCCAAATCTTTGATGAATCAGGAAATTGTTGGATTGACTTTTCTTCAGGTACTTTTGTAACAAATGCCGGTCATAGACACCCAAAAATTCGCAAGGCGATTACAGATACTGTAGAAAATAATTACTTGCATAACTATTATTTTCCATCAAAAATTCGAGCAAAATTAGTAAAAAAATTACATGATATGACTCCTCGGAATTTGGATAAAGTATTTCTTTTGACAACAGGAGCTGAGGCTACTGAATGTTCAATTAAATTGGCTCGTATATTTGGCCGAAAATCAAATCCTAAAAAAATAGGCATTGTATCTTTCGTTGGCGCTATGCATGGAAAAACTCTAGGTGCATTAATGGTTGGTGGGAAAGAAAAAGAAAAGCATTGGGTTGTTAATCATGATCCTGATATGTATCATCTACCTTTTCCAGACAGCTCATCTACAAAAGAAACATTTCTTAAAGATCTAAAAAATCTCGAAAAAAAAAGTGTAGATCTTTCAACAATCTGTGCATTTATGGTTGAATCATATCAAGGCTGGGGGGCTCTTTTTTATCCTAAAGAGTATATTCAGGCACTAAGAACATGGGCCAGTGAAAATGATGTAATTGTAATTTTTGACGAAATACAATCTGGTTTTGGTAGAACAGGAAAATTATTTGCATATGAACATTATGATGTAGAAGCTGATGTTGTTTGTTGTGGAAAAGGAATTTCCTCCGGTTTACCTTTATCTGCTGTACTGGGAAGAAAGGAACTCATTGATGCAGATCCATCACTAAATAGTACCCATGGTGGAAATCCAGTCTGTTCTGCTGCAACCTTGGCAAGTTTGGAAATACTGGAATCAGAAAACCTAATTCAAGAATCTGCTAGAAAAGGAAAATTAATAGAAAAAGAATTACAAAAAATTAAAGCGAAATTTCCAAACAGAATTCAATTTTATGGAAAAGGCATGGTATATGCAATACATGTAAAAAATATCTCTGACTCTGGATTAGATGTTGAAATAGTTGATAAAATTATTGAAAAATCAATGCAAAAAGGTGTTTTGTTGATACGTACTGGAACTGGAACAATCAAAATTGGTCCTCCTTTGACAATTCCTGATGATGCTCTGATTGAGGGTCTGTCTGTTATTGAAGAATCCATTTCCGAATTATTTCATTGATTTCTAATGTCAAATTCAATTAATAAAATTGGAATAATGAATGGAAGGTTATCCGAACAACTAGGAACAAAAATTCAAGAATTTCCATATATGACATGGAAAGATGAATTTACAAAAGCATTAGATTATGGATTTGAATCAATTGAATGGATATTTGATACATATGCACAAAATCCTATAATGAGCATTGATGGAATTACAAAAATTAAACAATCTTCTGAACAATCTGGTATTGCAATTAATTCAGTTTTAGCTGATTTTTTTATGGAAAAAAAATTAACAAATGTTTCACAATCAGAACTTGAAAAAAATATTGATATTTTAAAAAAATTAATTAAAAATTGTAATACGTTGGGTGTTGAAATCCTTGAAATTCCTTTTGTAGATTCTTCTTCATTGCAAAGTACAAGTGATCAACAGAATGTCAGAACAAACTTAGAAAGTGTCCTAAAACTATTAGATGAATACAATGTCTCTCTTTCTCTAGAAACGGATCTTCCTCCGAAACAATTTAGAGACTTCTTACTCTCTTTTGAGCATCCAAAGATCAAAGCAAATTATGATGTTGGCAATAGTGCGGGATTAGGTTATGATATGAAAGAAGAATTTGAAAATTTTGGCAAACTAATAAGTAATATCCACATTAAAGATCGGGAATATTATGGAAATACTGTTCCGTTAGGAACCGGAAATGTAGATTTCCCATTATTTTTTAAACTTCTAAAACAGAATAACTATTCGGGTGATTTCATTATTCAAGGGGCAAGAGAATCTGGAATAGATTCTGGTGAAACAGCTAAAAAATATTTGAAATTTGTAAAAGAATTAGTAGATAAGTATTTGTCTAATGATTCTGACAATCTGTAGGTAGAAAAATGAAAATTATCGTAACCGGTTCTGAAGGTCTACTAGGCAAAGAAATTGTTAAACATTTAGAAAAAAATCATGATGTTTTAAAATTAGATCTACTTCTGGGTGATGATCTCTCAGATGAAAACTTTGTAAAAAAATGGTTCAAAAAAAATCATGCGACTTGTTTGGTTAACTGTTTTGCATTGAATGACCACGTTGAAAAAGGCAAAAAACGACCTACCTTATTTGATATAACTCTAAAATCATTTTCTGATTTCTTAGATGTTAATTTAGTATCTCTTTTTTCAGTTTGTCGTGAATTTGCACGTAATAATAAATCTGGCTCAATCATAAATTTTTCAGCATCAACAGGTATTGTATCTGCAAGACCTGATCTGTATAATGGAGGTCATAAGCATATTGCATATAGTGTATCTAAAGCAGGAGTTGAAAACATGACAAAATTTCTTTCAACGCACTTGGCACCTTCAATTAGAGTGAATTGTGTTGCTCCTGGTGGTGTAGAAGCTGATCAGGATAAAGAATTCATTAAGAAATATTCCAAATTAACTCCATTGAATAGAATGATGAAGAAAAATGAACTAAATGGAATTATTGAATTCTTATGCAGCTCTCAATCTTCTTATGTCACTGGTGCAACATTTGTTATTGATGGTGGCTGGACAACATGGTGACTCGAAAATAAAATGGACTTACAATTAAATGGTAAAAATGTATTAGTTACTGGCTCTAGTCAGGGTATTGGTCTTGCCATTGCAACCTTGCTGCATACCGAAGGTTGTAACATAACACTAAATGGAAGAAATTCTGATGTATTAGAAAATGCTTGTGGATTTTTTCATGATCGAGTACATTCTTGTCTAGCTGATGTTAGCAAACAAGATGATTCTAAAAAATTAGTCCAGAGCTCTATTGATAAGTGGGGTTCCATCGACATTCTTGTTTGTAATGTTGGAAATGGTACTTCTGTTACTCCAGGCAATGAAAATTTAAAAGAATGGGAAAAAATTTTCCAAAATAACTTCAATAGTACAACTAATGTAATTGAAAGTGTTCTTGAAAAAACCTCTAAAGCACCTAGTTCTATAGTTTGTATTTCTTCAATTGCTGGAATAGAATCACTTGGTGCACCAGTTACATATTCTGTTGCAAAAGCTGCAATTAATGCATATGTCAAAAATATGTCTCGTTATCTTGCAAAAAATGGAACTCGAATAAATGCTGTTGCCCCTGGGAACATAATGTCAGAAACATCTGTTTGGAAAAAGAAATTTAATGATGATCCAAAATATGTTGAAAACATGCTCAAAAAAGAAGTTCCACTCGAGAGATTTGGAACACCAGAAGAAGTATCTAATTTGGTAGGATTTCTTTGTTCTGAGAAATCATCATTTATCACGGGTTCAATATTCGTTATCGATGGTGGACAAATTCATTCATAAAATTTAATTATAATTTAGATTTTACATATCTGATTGATTCAACCGAGGTAGGATCTGTGTTTGTTAATACTGCTGAATAAATTGTTGAATAGTCTAGTAAATAAATTAGATTAACAATCTTTGATAAAATATTCCCTTCAATTGAATTAATTTTTTTGTAATTGATCTGCTTATCTTTAAAAAAATCCTCTAAAATTTTCCATCTCTCAATTGTTTTTTCATGATCATTTTTGCCTTGAATGAGAACTGGTCTAACCAAAGATTTTTTTTCCCATGATACTATGCCATTATGGCAAGTTTCAATAACATCTTCAGTCATTGCATGAATCTTAGTATTTTCTTGTAGACAGTTTTTATATCTAATTGCAACTGATTGAAAACCAGCTGGATAATATATTGCTACAACATCATTGGTAAATTCTGCAAGATCGAGTGCTATGTTAGTTGTTGTTAAATTTTCAGAAAAAATTCCTTTTTTAGTATTTTCTAATGTTAAAATTGATTCTAAAATCTCTTTTTTCTCTATAGGTAAAATTGGTTCTAAAATGTTGAGTATTGAATATAAAAATTTGGTAAATGATGCTCTAGGTGAATGAATCATTGGAATTTTATGAAATATGATATCTTGATTTTTGCAATAATTTTCCATCTCACCTCCGGATGAAAAACCAATAATCTTTGCAGAAGTTTTTTTTGCAATTTTTAGAATCTCTAGTGTTTCATTTGTATTGCCTGATACACTTGTTGCAATAATCACTGTTTTTGAATCAACAGTTCTTGGTAGTGTGTATCCTTTAACAATTGAAACATGAATGTCTTTTTTTGATAATATTGCACTTATTGCATCGCCGATAGAACCAGAACCACCCATTCCTGCAAAAACTACATGATCGATATCCTTAACATCAAATTTTTCAAATTTATTCTCATATGATTCTCTTGCTATATCGGGCCATGAATCATATGTTTTATACATATGTTCTTTATCCACTCTTTCCAAATCTTCTATTCTCATAACTAACTACTTGATTTGTATTGTAATAAAATACTTAACTACAAAATTTACAATGTAAAAAAATATTATACGCCTAACTTTAGCTTATTTTATGACTCTAAAAACTGTAGAATGGAAAGATAACTCTGTCATAATGATTGATCAGACAAAACTTCCAAATATTCTAGAATATGTCACTTACACAGATTTTAACCAAGTAGCAGAAGCAATTCGTACTTTAGTTGTAAGAGGAGCTCCAGCAATTGGTGTATCTGGAGCATTTGGATTGGCTTTAGCTGCACT
>MDSW01168451.1_pt1 | contig 18844 bp, 20 predicted proteins | sample 811171 | NCBI WGS metagenome assembly MDSW01 (sample SAMN05326641, study PRJNA326480) | marine metagenome | isolation source: seawater | place: Atlantic Ocean: North West | collected 2012 | reverse complement strand
TCGGTGAGGTTTTAACCTGCTTTCCAGAGTTATTACGATAACGGTCCTTTTGCCTGAGAGTTTCCGGGGTGGTTGCTCCTTCGGCGCCAAAATTGGTCTCTCCCGTTATAATTATATTTTCTTTGAATTTTTGGTAAATGTCAAATTTTATTATCTTTTTGTCTCATTAAAATCTAAACTTTTCATCACAACAGCTGAAATAATTATTATTCCTCCAACTAAAACACTTGCTGGTGGTATCTCGTTAAAAAATAACCATACCCAAATTGGAGCAAAAATTGTCTCTAGTAGCATTAATAACCCAACCATCACTGCAGGCGTTGTTCTAGATCCTATCGTTATAAATATAAAACCGAATGCTAATTGAGGAACACCTAGTAAAAAAGATAGCCAAATATCTTTTACAGAAATATTTATGTTTTCAAGTAATAAAAGTCCATATATACAACTAAAAATTCCAGCATAAAAAATTGCAGGGACCATGTCTACTTTTGGATTTTTTCGAATTATTAAAATTAATATTGAAAAATTTATTGGGATAGCAAGAGCAACTATATTTCCTTTTAAAGATCCACTACCTAATGAGTCTCCAATCATAAGTGTCACTCCTATCATGGCTAAAATTATTGCAGCTAAACCTCTTGCAGAAATTTTTTCTTTTAGAAAAAAATAAGCAAAAATAGGTAAAAAAACTGTCTGAGTACTAATTATAAAAACTACGTTAGCAACTGTAGTTTCCATCATAGAATACAAGTAAGCTACAAAACTTATTGAAAGAAATATTCCTCCTAATAAACTGGGAAATCCTGCAATTTTTATTCTGTTAAACGTTTTTTTTCCATAGGTTAAAAATAAAAAAGTTATTAATGCCCATAGAAAAAAAATAGATCTATAAAAAAGTATTTGCCAGATGCTAGCTGACTCGAAAGATCGAATTATTAAACCACCCCAACTTAAAGAAAAACCTCCTAAAAGTATCAATACAGGTCCTGGAATTTTATAAATTAATTGCATTTAAAATTTTCTTACATATTCATTAAATGCATTTTCGGCAATAATTAAATCGACCAATTTGAATTTTATCTCTGCACCAGGTGCTTTTTGAACTATTTTATCATAATCTGCTGTTATAACATTAGCTATTTTGGGATACCCTCCTATTGTAGGATGATCAGATAAAAGAATTATTGGTTGTCCATCCCCTGGTATCTGAATTGATCCTTTAGTGATTCCTTCTGATTTAATATTTTTGCTAACAATATTTTCTAATTTTTTTCCCTCTAATCTCATTCCCATTCTGTCAGTAAGCTTTGTTACTTTATATTTCGTTGAAAAAAAATCTTCTTGGCTTTTTTTTGAAAAATAATCGTGCTGCAAACCTGTCATCACTCTTATCGTATCATCGCTGTCAAAAGTAAGTTGAATTTTTTTAGTTTTGTTTGGTTGGTTAGATTTTTTTAGAAATATTTTATCGTCAGATTTTAGTTTGTTTCCTTTGTTTGGACCAATATTTGCTTTTACCAAAGTAGAAACGCTTCCTTTTATTTCTTTCAATTTAAACCCTCCAAATACTGAAAAGTAACCATAAACAGAATTTACTGTTGAGAGTATATCTATCTTTTCTCCTTTAAAAATTACAAAACTTTCATTAGGAGTTCCCTGTTTTGTTTCTCCATTTTTATTTATTATATTAAAATTAACGTTTCCCGCTACAGCCACTAATGCTGTATCTCCTTCAAGTTCAAGCAAAGGTCCCTGATAAGCAAATTCTAAAACTCCCTCTAAAACTTTATTACCAACAAGTTTATTTGAGATTGAGAATAAAAAACTGTCCATACATCCACTTGCTACGATTCCTAGGTGTTGGAGCTTAAATCTTCCTTGATCTTGAAATGTGGAATTAATTCCAGGTCTTAAAACTTTAAAATAATTATTCATTTTTAAAAGAGAGTAGGTCTTTCTTCGTTATAGATTTGAATATTACCGTGTCTCCAGGAGACAATAGGCTTGTAACTTTTTTATTAACATCAAATAACTGTAATGGTGTCTTTCCAATAATGTTCCAACCTCCTGGACTTTCAAAAGGATATATGTTGCAAAATTTTTCAACTATTCCAACGGAACCTCTAGGAAGATTAACTCTAGGTGTTTCTAATCTATTTGTTTTAAATTTTATGTCTAAATCCCCCATAAAAGGATGTCCTGGAATAAAACCTATCATGTAAACAAAGAATTTTGTATTAAGATGTTCGTTTTGTATCTCTTTAAAACTTAATTTTATTTTTTCTTCTAATCTTTTAATGTCTAAAGCAAATTCTTCATCGTAACAGATTGGGATCTCAATAAGTTTGTTTTTTTCTGTAAGAGTTATTTTTGAAAAATCAGAATTTTTAATAAATTCTATAACTTCTTTAGATTTTATTACGTTTAAATCAAAGTTAATGATCAGTTTATTATAAGATGGAGTGCAATTCAAAATTCCTCTTATTTTTTTACTTTCAACAGAATCTTGTATAAAATTAAAAAGTTTAATTACCTGTTTGTTTGTTTCTTTATTAACTTCATCACCAAAATCACAACTGATGCCGCAGTCTCCAATATTGCTTATTTTTTTTAACATAACTTGTTATAATAGATAATATATAATGGTTTGAAATATGGAAATTAATATTAATTGTGATCTTGGAGAATCCTCAAAATTCTGTTCTACAGAAAATGACCCACTATTATTGAGCATAGTTAATTCAGCTAATGTAGCTTGCGGTTATCATGCTGGAGATAAACCAACTATGAATAAAACTGTTGAAATTTCAAAAAAAAATGGCGTAAGTATTGGAGCCCACCCGTCATTCAATGATCCAGAAAATTTTGGAAGAAAAAGGTTAAATTTGTCTCCAAAAGAAATTACTAGACTTATTATCGATCAAATTAATATTTTATCTGAGATTGCAGAAAAAAATTCTATTAAAGTTACACATGTAAAACCTCACGGCGCTTTAAACAATATGGCATGTGAAGATTTTGAACTTGCCAATATTATTGCAAAATCAATTATTCAAGAAAATAAAGATTTGATTTTTTTAGTTCCAACAGGATCAGAAATGGAAAAAGCAGGAAAAAAACTTAAAATGAAAGTAGCTGCTGAAATTTTTGCTGACAGAAATTATGAAGATAATGGGAATTTAATTTCAAGATCAAAATCTAATGCATTAATAACAGATCCAGAGGTTGCGAAAAATCATGTTATAAAAATGGTAAAAAACCAATCGCTAAACTGCTTTTCTGGAAAGCAAATTCCGTGTGATATTGACTCAATTTGTGTTCATGGCGATGGAAAAACCGCAGTCAAAACTGCTAAAGAAATTAAAGATGGATTAATCAAAGAAGGTGTGACTCTAAGACCATTGGATAAGATGAAAAAGTTTGGTTAAAGAAATAATCATGTTTAAAAAAATATTTATTATCTTAGTTTCTTTATTCATATTTATCCAATATGCGGGAAATTCTTATGGTGCCAGTAGTGATAGTGGAAGCACTTCTGAAAATTATTTAAACCAGTATAAAGAAGCAAAGAAATTTATTTTAAGAGCAAAAAAACTTGAGGAGAAAAATAAGCAAGATCGAGCAAATAAACTATATTCTAAAGCTTTAGAAAAATTACAATTAGCCTATAAAACTGATAGAAACAATCCTGACATTTTAAATTATCTTGGGTTTACACTTAGGAAAACTGGCAAATTAGAAGAAGCAGAAAAATTTTATCTTGAAGGATTGAAAATTAAACCCAACCACAATGGTATAAATGAGTATTTAGGAGAACTTTACGTAAAAACTGGAAGAATTGAACTGGCAAAAGAGAGGTTGGCTATCCTTAAAAATTGTAATTGCGAAGAATTTAATGAACTTAAAGAAGTAATTGAAAAAAATTAAATGCATATCATAGAAGTATTTGGAAGATTATTTATTTCAACTCTTTTTATTGTTGAAGGAGTAAAAAAAATTTTTAATCCAGATATGAGTATGATTTATATGTCGGACCATGGAGTTCCAGAATTTCTTTTTTATCCATCAGTTGCATTTGAAATAATAGTTCCCTTATTACTTATAGCAGGATATAAAACAAAATTTGTAGCATCATTACTAGCTTTGTTTGTTTTAACTGTAACTTTAATTTTTCATGCTCACCATATATTCTCCGATAGCATGCAGCTCACAACGACGTTAAAAAATATTTCGATCTTTGGTGGATTATTAATAATTATTGCGAATAAACCTCAAATTTGCAGTATAGATTATTATTTACAGTCCAAAAAAGGTGATTAATTTTGCCAAAAAAAAAAAGAAAAAATTTACAAATTATTTAAACCTCAACTAACACCAAAAAAAATGCTTGAGCTTGGTGTTTTCGGTGGATCTTATTTTGATGGAAAACAAATAAAAGAATTTCCCAAATCATGGTTTGCAAAAGCAAAATTAAGTAAAAAATTTGATGTTAAATTAAATCGTTTTAGAGTTAAATCTGGCTTATCTAGACAGGAATGGATTAAAAAAGGTTGGATTTTTAAAGAGGATCCTCTTGGATGGTTTCAATGGTACTGCAGGTATACTAACGGAAGAAGAATAAAAAGTATTGATGAAATCCAGATACAAAGGTGGTTAAATTTTACACGACATGTAAAAGCAATTGAAAAGAATTGTGAAAAAGGTGATTTATTTTGTAGAAGAAGACAAAGACAAGCTATACTTCAATGGGCGTATGATCCTTTTATTTGAGAGGTTGTATCATTTGTTCAGGTAGCCAAAGAGCTAGTTGAGGAAAAGTTATAATTATAATTACTGCCAAAATCATTAAAATAAAAAGAGGAAAAGAACTTCTGGCAATAAACCCCATATCTTTTTTTGCCATACCTTGAAGAACAAACAAATTAAATCCAACAGGTGGGGTTATCTGGGCCATCTCAACGACTATGACTAAATATATTCCAAACCAGATCATATCAAATCCAGCTTGACGTATCATAGGTTCAATTATTGCCATAGTTAAAACTACTGCCGATATACCATCTAAAAACATACCAAGAATTATATAAAAAAGTGATAAAACCAAAAGTAACATATAAGGCGAAAGATGAAGAGTATCAATAAAGACTGCTAAATTTTTTGGAAGTCCAGTAAAAGCCATAGCTAAAGTAAGAAAAGAAGATCCAGCCAATATAAAGGCAATCATACAAGATGTTTTAGTTGCTCCTAATAATGATTTTGTAAATGATTTTTTTGTCAAGCTATTTTGAAAATAGGATAATATTAATGCACCTAACACTCCCAAAGAAGCTGCCTCTGTAGCTGTAGCAATACCGGCATAAATAGATCCTATCACAGCAAATATTAAAAGCACTACAGGTAACAATTGTCCTGACTTTTTTATTTTTTCTATAAAAGTGAAGTCTTCACTTATTACAGGCATTATTTTCTTATTTTTTATTGACCAAATAATAACATAGGTCATAAATAAAAGAGCCAACATAATGCCTGGAATTACTCCAGCAATAAATAATTTTGCTATAGATTCTTCAACTGTAACTCCATAAATTATTAAAATAATTGATGGTGGAATTAAAAGACCTAAAGTACCTGATCCTGCTAAAGTTCCTAAAAGAAAGTTTTCAGGATAATTTCTTTTTCTAAGTTCTGGTATGGACATTTTTCCAACCGTAGCAACTGTTGCTGCTGAAGAGCCAGATATAGCTGCAAAGATCGCACAACCTAAGACATTAACGTGAATCAGACCTCCTGGTAGTCTTGCTAACCAAGGTGATAATCCTTTGAATAAATTTTCAGATAATTTAGTTCTAAACAAAATTTCTCCCATCCAAACAAAAAGTGGTAAGGCTGTTAGAGACCAGGATGAGCCCATGCTCCACATGGTAGTTGCCATTGCGTCTCCTACAGGTCTCGAAGTAAACATCATCATTCCTATTGTAGAAACTCCAATCATGCTTATTCCAACCCAAACTCCTGATCCAAGCAGTATCAATAGAACACTTATAAAAAAAATAGTTAGATAAATTTCAATCATTTTTATTTATAATAAATAACTTTAAAAAATTATGTGTAATGCAAATAAAAAATATTAATGAACCTATGGCAACTCCAGTTTGTGGTATCCAAAGTAAAATCTCATCTGCTCCTTGGCTCCTCTCACCAAGTTGAATAGATACAATCCACATTTTAATAAAATAAAAAGCTAAAAAGCCTGAAAAGAAAGTTGAAACAGCTAAACACCATGTCGTTAAAAATCTTAATATCTTTCCCTTAGCCTTTTCCAGAAATAATGTTATTCTGATATGACCATTCTCATTAAATGTATACGCTAGTGCTAAAAAAGAAGCTGTAGCTAAGCTGTAACCTGAGTACTCTGTTAGACCACGAATATAAAAACCAAAAATCCTGGATGAAATACCAATAACTATAAAAACCAATATAAGAACTAAGAAAAAGGACGCAATGTATCCTGAGTATTTATAAAGAGAATTTAAAAATTTATCTATCTTACAAAGCATAAAAGACCGTATATATATTATACGGTCTTTTAGGTTAAATAAAATTATTTATACGCTGATAAAACGGCTTGACCTCTAGAACCTGCTCTATCGGACCATTCTTTGGCCATTGTAGCTCCAACTTTTTCAAAGTGACTTTGTAAAGCTGAATTTACTTTACCAACTTCCATGCCAGCATCAGCTAAAGCTTTTTTGTCTGCGACATTACCTGTTTTTGATAAAGTCCAACCTTTTCGCTCTGCTACAGCAGCTTGTTGTCTAACCATCTTTTGGGTTGCGCTATCTAGTTTGTTCCATGCATTTTTATTTGCAACAACCATGTTTTTTGGAAACCATGCCGCTATATCATAAAAATATTTCACGCCATTCTCCCAAATTTTACTATTTTTTCCTGTAGTTGGTGATGTAATCATGCTTTCAACCATTCCAGTCGAAAATGCTTGGCTAATTGCTACTGCCTCTAACTTAGTTGGTTTCATGCCAGTTAATTCTGCGATTCTAATGGTAGCAGAGTTATAAGCTCTAAATTTAAGACCTTTAAGATCATTCACCGAGTTAATAGCTTTTTTACTATACAAACCTTGTGCTGGCCAAGGAACTGCATAAAGAAAAACCAATCCTTTTTCATCAAGTCCTTTAACCAATTCTGGTTTTGAAGCTTTATATAGTTTTTGTGCATCAGAATAAGTTTGTGCAACAAAAGGAATTGAGTCTACTTCTAACAAAGGATCAAACTTTCCATGAGCTGACATAAATCTTTCACCAATTTGTGTTTGCCCTGTTTGAACAGCTCGCAAGATTGCTCCACCTTTAAACAATGATCCACCTGGATGTGTTTTTATTGTAAGTTTTCCGCCTGACTTTTCAGTAACTGCCTTTGCAAATTCTGCAGCATTTTGTGAATGGAAGTTTCCTGCTCCATAAGCTAAAGCCATATTCCATGTCTCTGCGTTTGCAGCTCCCACACTGATAAGTAAAGAGGTAAGCAATATACTAATTTTTTTCAATATTTTCATTTTTCCTCCTTTAAAAAAAATATATTAATAAGTTATTTGACTAATTGGTTTGATAAAAATCAAGGAAAATTTTCAGAATCTTCTTAAAATCTTTGGTAAGAAAAAGTTAAGTGTTACTGATCTAATAATCATAAAAAACAGCAAAGATAGCCATAAGCCATGATTTTTTAAAAAATAGACACAAAAATAAGTAAACAAAATATATAAAATTACTGAAATTAACATACAGTTTCTCATTTCAGATGTTTGTGAAGCTCCAACAAATATTCCATCAAACTGATAACAAAAAGAAGCTATGGGTGGTATCATTATTACCCAAAAAATAAAATCATATGTGATAAATCTTAAAGAATCAGAGTCTGTTAAGATGCTTATAATGTATTTGAAAAAAAATATATAAATAACTGAAATAATAATGCCTGTAAAAAAACTTAATTTAAAAGAATTAGATATAGTAAGTAAAAAAGATTTTTTTGCTTTGCGACCAATTATAAATCCTATTAGCCCTTCAGTTGCAAAAGCATAAGAGTCTAAGAAAAAAGAGGCTAAAATGACGAACTGCAATAAAATAGCATTAGCAGCTAAATAATCTTCACCAAGTTTTGAACCTTGATAGGTAAACCATAAAAAAGCAAAAGTTAAAAGAAGGGTTCTTATAAAAATATCAAAATTAATATTGAAAAGTTTAAAAATTTTTCTCGTTATAAATACTTTTCTAAACCTAGGTACTATTTTAAATTCATTTTTAATATAAAAATAAGAAAAAATTAAAAAAATAAAAACAGTCAAATATGCAGATAATACAGTTCCAAGTGCAACACCATAAATATCAAGGTTCAAGTCCCTAACAAAATATATACTCAAAATAATATTGGTAATAGAAAAGAATATTACTAATAAACTTGAAATCTTTGTTCTTTGTAGACCAATAAATAAGCCGATTAAAACATAAATTATTAACTCTGCAGGTGCTGATAATATTCTTACAGAAATATAATTTGCTATTAAAGTCTGAGTTTCTGAAGATGTTGAGAAATAACGTTCTATTAAAAGTATTATATAATCCTTAGATAAAATGATAAGTATAGAGATTAAAACTGCAATACTAATATTCCTCGAAACTGTTAAAACTATTTCTCTATAATCGCTTTTGCCAAAAGATTGTGCTACTAGACCAACTGTTCCCATTCTTAAAAAACCGAAACTCCACAAAATCATTGTAATTACAGAGGTAGATATACTAATAGCTGTTAAGAATTTTTCATTGCCTAAATTACCCATTAATCCTGTATCAACTATCCCCACAAAAGGAATAGCTATATTTGCAAAAAAAATTGGTAGAGCTAATTGAAGTAGGTATGTTTTAGAAACTTTTAATTTATATTGCATTTGCTAAAGACTTGTTTAATAAATCTTTTTTATATACTAAACAAGCTTTCAAATTTCTCATTAATAGTTAAAACTTCAAGATTTACTAAACCTCCTATTATCAATTGCAAGGCAACTATTATAATTACAAACAAACCAACATAACCTAACCACTTATGTTGTTTTATATAATTGGCAAAGTAAGACGCTAGAGTTGCTATTAATAAAACTGACAATAATAAGCCTGTTACCATTAAAAAATAATGACCTTTGGCAGCACCAACCACGCCTATTACATTGTCTAAGCTCAAAGTTATATCCGCAACAAGGACCTTATAAACTCCTTGCAAGAAAGTAGTATTCTCTTGAGATTTAATTTGAGGTGATCGTATTTTTTTAGTTTCAAAAAAGTCTTGTCTTAAATTATTTACAATCCAGATTAGTAATAAACCTCCAAAAATTTTTATAAAAGGAAACTCTAATATATAATCTGCTCCAAAAGCAAATATAATTCTAAAAATAAAGGCTGCAGCAACTCCCCAAGCTATTATTCTTTTTCTATTGTTAGGAGCAAATCCTGATGCAATTAATCCAATTATAATAGCATTATCAGCTGCCATAACAATATCGATTAGTATTATTTGAATAGAAATTATTAATTGCTCTAACATTTAATTTTTCTTACTTATAAACTATTAAGTCTAAAAAAAAACCCGCTTAATAATAAATTAAGCGGGTTAAATTTTTATAAAGTTTCAGACTATATTAAAACTTGTAACCTAGTGACAACTTTAGTGCTGTAGCTTCTACATCAGCATTAATTTTGTTTGCTGCTGAGCCAGCTGCAGTTTGCTCGTAACTTTCAAAGTCTGTGTATGTAACAGCAGCTTTGTAGTATAAGCCATCGCCTACAGGAACATCTCCTTTAATACCTAAACCTAAAGTATAACCCCAAACATCTTCGTTACCGTAAGATGAACCTGAGTTCAAACTTTCGTTTGTAACAATAGAAGTTAAAGATAAACCACCTGTAACATATATAGTGTTGTAAACTGGAATGTCTGCGTACAACTGTACATGGTTATCTATTTCTGCGGCAGCTTTATAAGTTCCGCTGTCACCGTCAGAATTTGAGTCAGTTCTTGATTTGTTACCTATTTCCTCTGCAGGAACATAAGCTAAACCAAATGCAGAACCGTTGTCTGCAACATATTCCACAAAAAATTCAGGAATAGCTACATCTTCACTTATGGATTTACTAGTTTTATTACCTGAGTCACGTAACGTCTCTGTACCATCTGTATCAAACGTTACAAACGCACCAGTTACTCCAATACCAAAATTACCAGCAAAAGCTGAAGTAGCTAAAAGCATTAAAGAGCTAACTAATGAAATTAATTTTAAATTTCTCATAATAAATCCCTATTATTAATAGTTATTGCAATAATTATTATGATTACTATTACAAGATTTAATTACTTGAGTCTCTAAAAAAAACCCCTTTAAAACTTAACTATATTCTCGAAAAATCAATAAAACTTGGCTTTTATAGTGATATATTTGTCACATTTAAAGGTTAAATATAGCTCTTAAAATCTCTGTTTTTTTAAGTAGGTTTTCTAATTGATGAGTAAAATTGCCAAAAAAGAATCGCAATAGTAAAAAGTAGAATTATTAAAGTTAATGGTCTATCCCACATAAAGTTAAACGAACCATCGCTAATTAATAAAGATCTTCTTAAATTTTCTTCCATGAGCCCTCCTAAAACAAATGCAAGTATAAGTGGAGGCATGGGAAAATTATAAAGTCTTAAAAATGTTGCTACAACCGCAATACCTATCATCAAAAAAATATCAAAATTATTAAATGACATTAAATAAATTCCCGTTACTGAAAAAAACAGAATTAATGGTATTAAAAAATTTTTTGGTGTAGCAAGCACTCTAGCTATATAGGGAATAAGAGGAAGATTGAGGATTAACAATATTACCATTCCGATATACATGGACATAATTACTGACCAGAAAATCTCAGGATTAGTCATATAAAGCCTCGGTCCAGGTTGAATTCCAAAACCCAACAATGCCCCGAGCATCACTGCTGTTGTTCCACTTCCAGGTATACCTAATGTTAATAATGGAACAAATGATCCTGAGCAGGCTGCATTGTTAGCTGTTTCTGGTGCTGCTAGACCGTGCACACTTCCTTTACCAAATTTATTTTTTTCTTCTTCATTAACATAATTTCTTTCCATTCCGTAAGCCAGAAATGAAGCTATAGTAGCTCCAGCTCCAGGTAAAACTCCAATTAAAAAACCCAATACAGAAGATCTTGGAATAGATTTTAACATTTTATTTCGCTCTTCTTTATCTAATTTTATTGATCCTAATTTAGAAAGAGAAATTTGTTCAGTAGCTCGACTAGGATCTTTTCCTTTTAAAATAATTGTTAAAGCCTCACTCATTGCAAATGTAGCCATAACTACTAATACAAAACTAATACCATCAGTCAAATTGATATTGTTAAATGTAAATCTAGTTATATCTGATAGAGAGTCTTGACCCACTGTTGCTAACATTAGTCCTAATATAACCATCATCATAGCTTTTAAAAATTGACCTTTTGAAGAAAAAGCAGAAACAGCAGTTAAACCTAAAACCATCAATGCAAAATAATCTGGTGATCTAAAAGCTAAACTGATCTTTGAAAGGCTTGGTGCTGCAAATAATAAAAATATTGCAGAAATTGTTCCTCCAGCGAATGAACTGTACGCTGCAATAGCTAAAGCTTTTCCTGCTTTCCCTTGCTGAGCCATAGGGTATCCGTCAAAAGAAGTTGCTACAGTCCCTGGAACACCTGGTGCATTTATCAAAATTGATGATGTTGATCCGCCAAAAACTGCTCCATAATAAACACCTGCCATCAATATCAAACCAGTCGCTGGTTCAAAACCATAGGTAATAGGTATCATCAAAGCAATTGCTGTCATCGGACCTAGTCCAGGAAGCATTCCAATAATAGTTCCAAAAAAACAACCCATCATTACCATTAAAATATTTTTTAAACTTAGAGCAGTTTGAAGTCCGATTAATATTCCCTCTATCATCCTATAACTCCTAACATTTTAAGAATTGGATCTCTTAAATAAATATCTAATAGTCCGTGTAATAAAAACATGAATAGAGCAACAAAAGGAAAGGACAAAATAAACATCCAAACCCATCTCCTTTCTCCTAGAAGATAATAAGAAAAAAATAAAAAGAGCGAAGTTGATAGGAAAAATCCTAACTTTAATATTACTGAACCATAAATGATTACAATTATTATTAAATACAGAACGCTTTTATAATCTAAAACCTTATGATTTACATCAGATGGTTTTTTTTCGGGTAAAGCTACATACAATATTGAAAGAAACATACCCAAGTAAGATAAAAAGGTTGGAAAAGTTTTTGCATTAAATGGAGCATTTTCGTCGAATGAAAATACTTGTATTTGATAAGTTTGATAAAGATAAAATGCTGATAAAACAAAAAAGAGCAGTGAGATGATTTTATCTGTGCTTATTCTCACTGCTCTTCTCCTTTTTTAATTCTTAAAGAATTAAATTACTCCTAATTTTTTCATAAGAGCTGTCATTTCTTTGGTTTGTTGTTTTAAAAACTTAACAAACTTTTTGTCTGGGTTATAAATATTAACCCAAGCATTTCTTTTTCTAACAGCTTCCCACTCTGGTGTTTTTTGAACATCGCCTAACATTTTAGCAATTTTCTTTTTATCTCCACTGCTCATGTTAGGAGGTCCAAAGAATCCCCTCCAGTTTACGAACTGAACATCAAAACCTTGTTCTTTTAATGTTGGTACATTAGGTGCGTCTGAAACTCTTTTTGGAGCTGTAATACCAATAATCCTAACTTGATCTCTTGCTCCCATTACTTCTCCTAAACCTGTTGAAAGAATTTGAGTTTCTCCAGACAATAGTCCAGCTAAAGCTTTTCCACCTGCATCGTACGGAACATAAACAACTTTATTTGGATCTGCTCCAGCTTCTTGAAAAGCCAAAGCTCCGATTAAATGGTCCATACTTCCTCTTACTGATCCTCCAGCCATTTTTACTGATGATGGGTTAGCTTTGTAAGCTGCAACAACATCTTTAAAATTTTTAAAAGGTGAACTTTTTGCAACTGCAATTGCACCATAGTCACCAATTACTCCAGCTATCGGAACAACATCTTTATATGAAAGAACACCACTACCTTTAACATAACCTTTGTGTCTAGTAATTGATCTTAAAACTAAAGGTGTTGATTGAACTAAAACCGTACCTTCTGGTTTTGTATTAATCATGAATGCAAGAGCTTTTCCGCCTCCTCCACCTGACATATTTTCATAGGATGCACTTTTTAGCATACCTGATTTTGTTAACGCTTCTCCAGTTCCTCTAGCAGTTCCATCCCAACCACCACCAGCGCCACCACCAATTACAAAGTGTAATTTGTCGATCGCAAAGCTAGTTGTTGAAATTGAAGAGAAAAGAACAGTAGCAAATAACAAGCTAATAAATTTTCTTATATTTAGCATTTTTCCCCCTTTTGTTTAATATCGTATTAAATTTTGAATAGGTTAAAGAGTCAATTAGAAAATAGACTTTTTATCTCTGTTTTTTGCTAATTTTCTTTTAATTTCAATGTTCAATTTGGGTAATTCTCCTGACTTCAATTTTCTTAAATCTTGAACAACTTTTAAAAATCTCTCGGATTCTTTTGTAGTAATTATTCCTTTAGTTAAAGTTTTAAATTTTTCTATATAGTTGAGTCTTTCAAATGGTCTGTTACCACCTGGATGAGCATCAGCAACTGATATTTCATCTTCAATTTTTTTTCCATTTTTCATTCTTATAACTACTCTACCTCCAAAACATTTTTTATTAGGATTTGGATCGTGGTATTTTTTTGTCCATTTTTTATCTTCAAAAGTTTTAATTTTTTTCCACAATTCAACTGTGCTTTTTTTATTAGCTCTTCTTGAAGTATATGAATTTACATGGTGCCATTTTCCATCCTCCAATGCGACAGCGAAAATATACATTATTGAGTGATCTAAAGTTTCTCTGCTAGCTTTTGGATCCATTTTTTGAGGATCTTTAGCACCAGATCCAATTACAAAGTGAGTATGATGACTTGTATAAATCTCTACTGATTTAATTGCAGAGATGCTATCAATTCTTTCATGCATGCTTCTAGCTAAATCTATAAGTGCTTGTGACTGATATTCTGCAGAATGCTCTTTTGTATAAGTTTCTAGAATTGCTTTTTTTTCTTCATTAATATTTGGAAGAGGAACTGTATATTTAGCTTTTGGTCCAGAAAGAATGTATGCGATCACACTGTCCTCTCCTTCATAAATTGGACTAGGAGCTCCCTCACCTCTAACACATCTGTCTACAGCTTCAATGGCTAACTTGCCTGCATGTGCTGGTGCAAAAGCTTTCCAGCTAGAAATTTCTCCTTTTCTCGATTGCCTTGTAGAAACTGTTGTATGAAGTGCCTGTTGAATGGACTGATAAATTGTATCTGTATTTAACTTAAGTAGTGATCCTAGACCTGCAGCTACACTAGGACCTAGATGAGCTATATGATCTATTTTATGTTCGTGTAAACAAATGCCTTTTACAAGATTAACCTGAACTTCATAACCAGTTAAGATACCTCTGATTAAATCTCTTCCTGACATTCTTTTTTGTTCTGCTACAGCTAAGATAGGAGGAATATTATCTCCTGGATGACTGTAATCAGCTGCTAAAAAAGTATCATGAAAGTCTAATTCTCTTACTGCTGTTCCATTAGCCCAAGCTGCCCATTCACAATCATATTTTTTCTTAGAATTAACTCCAAAAATAGTAGCACCATTTTTTCTTGGGTGAGCTAAAGCCATCTCTCTTGCTGAAATAACTGGTTTTCTATTTAGTGAAGCAATAGCAACAGAGGCATTATCTATTATTCTGTTTATAACCATATCAATTGAATTTTCATTTAATTTGGCTTTATCAGATGCAATCTCAGCAATTTTCCATGCTAACTGTTTTTTCTTTTTAAGTTTTGATGCAGATGGATAAACTTTTACTTTAATATTTTTCATTTAGTTAAGCATATTCCTTAATACATATTGAAGAATTCCACCGTTTTTATAATACTCAATTTCATTTTCAGTATCTATTCTTGATAAAAGTTTTATAGTTTTACTAGAACCGTCCACATATTTAATCTCACAACTTACTTCTGCTCTTGGATCAATTCCTTTTTCAATATCTATTATAGTAAATAACTCTGTGCCTTTAATGTTTAATTTTTTTCTATCAAAACCTTTTTTAAACTCAAGTGGTAAGACACCCATTCCTACAAGATTTGATCTATGAATTCTCTCAAAACTTTCTGCTAAAACCGCTTTGATACCTAGTAATTTAGTCCCTTTAGCTGCCCAATCTCTAGAGGAACCTGTTCCATATTCTTTTCCAGCAATTACGATAAGGTTATTATTTCTTTTTTTGTATTCCATAGCCGCATCATAAACGCTCATTTGTTTTCCATCTGGCTGTAATATCGTAAAACCTCCTTCTGTGTTAGGAGCCATTTCATTTCTTATTCTTATATTTCCAAATGTTCCTCTTAACATAACTTCATGATTACCACGCCTAGAACCATATGAATTAAAATCTTTTTGTTGTACTTGATTTTTCATAAAGTAATCACCTGTGGGGCTATCTTTTTTAATGGATCCAGCAGGAGAAATATGATCGGTTGTTACAGTATCCCCAAGTATTAAAAGTGGTCTTGCATCTTTTATTTCTTTAAATCCTTCTGGTCTGTCCGGTAAATTATCAAAAAATGGAGGTCTTTTTACGTACGTTGAATTTTCTTGCCAATTATAAATGCTACTTTGATCAGTTTTGATTGAACTCCATTCTTTTGGTCCTTGAGAAACGTTTGAATAACGTTTAACAAACATATCTGCACTAATAGATTTTAATATCAATTCTTCAATTTCTTTATTTGATGGCCATATATCTTTTAAGAATATATCTTTTCCCTTTTGATCTTTACCTAAAGGGTCTTTATACAAATCATGATGCATATTTCCGACTAAGGAATAAGCAACCACTAGAGGTGGTGAAGCTAAATAATTTGCTTTCACGTCAGGATTAATTCTTCCTTCAAAATTTCTATTTCCAGATAAAACTGAAACCGCATAGAGATTTTCTTTGTGTATTGTTTCAGAAATTTCTTTATCTAAAGGTCCAGAATTTCCTATGCAAGTTGTACAACCATAGCCTACAAGATTAAAACCCAACTTATCTAAATATTTATTTAAACCAGCTTTTTCTAAATAATCAGTTACGACTTGAGAACCTGGAGCCAAAGAGGTTTTAACCCATGGTTTTACTTTTAGACCTTTTTCAACAGCTTTTTTTGCTAATAAGCCCGCTCCAATCATTACGCTAGGATTTGAAGTATTAGTACAAGATGTTATTGCGCCAATCACAATATCTCCGTCTTTTATTTTAAATTCTTTTTTTTCAACCTCAACTTCTAAAGGAACTTTTCGCTTAGTGTTTTCCTTAAAAACTTTATCAAAATTTAACGCTGCCTTTGTAAGCAAGACTTTATCCTGTGGTCTTTTAGGTCCCGAAATGCTTGGTACTACTGAGTTAAGATTTAGAGATATGGTATCAGTAAATTCCGTTTCTCCGCTTGACCATAAACCTTGTTCTTTAGAGTATTTTTCGACTAAAGATAAAATTTTTTTATCTCTACCAGAAAATTTCAAATATTTAATTGTTTCTTCATCGATAGGAAAAAAACCGCAGGTCGCTCCATACTCTGGTGCCATATTTGCTATTGTTGCTCTATCTGCCAAAGTTAGATTTTTTAAACCCTCTCCATAAAATTCTACAAATTTTCCTACAACGCCTTTTTCTCTTAACATTTGAACTATTGTTAAGACCAAATCGCTAGCAGTTGTTCCTTCGGTAAGTTTCCCTTTTATTTCAAATCCTATTACTTCTGGAATAAGCATTGAAATAGGTTGCCCAAGCATAGCTGCTTCGGCTTCTATTCCTCCAACACCCCAACCTAATACGGATAAACCATTAACCATTGTGGTATGGCTATCGGTTCCAACTAAAGTATCTGGGTAGGCATATGTTTTTCCTTCAACCTCAGAAGACCAAACTACTTTTGATAAATATTCTAAATTAACCTGATGACATATTCCAGTGCCAGGTGGTACGACTCTAAAATTATTAAAAGCACTTTGTCCCCATTTTAGAAAAGAATATCTTTCTCCATTTCTATCAAATTCTTTTTGGACATTTTTAGAAAACGAGTCTTTTTTAGCATAATTATCTACCATTACTGAATGATCAATTACTAAGTCTACAGAAGATAAAGGGTTTATTTTTTTGGGATCTTTATTTTTAGATTTTACAGCATCTCTCATAGCCGCTAAATCTGCTACTGCTGGGATTCCTGTATAATCCTGCAAGAGAATTCTAGCTGGTCTATATGCAATTTCATTTTTCGAACTTTTTATTTTCAACCAATCAGCTACTGCTTTAATGTGTCTACTATCTACCGTAACACCATCTTCAAAACGTAATAGATTTTCTAAAAGAACTTTTAAAGATTTAGGTAGTTTATTAATGTTTTTTAACCCATTTTTTTCAGCTTTGGGTAGGCTAAAAAAATGATATGACTTTCCTGAGACTTCTATTTTGTCCAATGATTGAAACGAATTCTTACTTTTAAAATTCATTCCCTATACATAAAACATAATTACACAAACTATAAGTAAAAAAGACATAGTGTAGTTAAATTTCTTAATAAAATTTTCACTTGTGGCAAAATTTCTCAGATATTTTCCCAGTAGACACCAAGAGCTAATGCTAAATACTGCCATAAAAAAAAAGGTTGTTATTACAACTAGCGCATCTCTTAAGTAATTATTTTGTGCGTCAATAAAAGTAGAAACTGATATCATTGCTACTATAACTCCTTTAGGATTAATAAATTGAAATAAAAAAGTGTCAAAAAAATTGACTGGTTTTTTTTTATCTTCTTTATTTTTTGTCGAGCTAAAGGCAATTTTGTAAGCTAAATAAATTAAAAAAATTGTTCCCAAAATTTTTATTATATTTTGTAGAAATGAATATTCTTTAAAAATAATTATAAGACCTGAAGCCATCAAGGTAAGCATTGTTGTCCATCCAATAATTACCCCAAGCATCAATGGAATAGTTTTTTTAAATCCAAAATTAAAACCAGAATAAGATGCCATAATATTATTTGGTCCTGGAGTAAAGGCTGTAACTACTCCGAATAAAATTAATGTATAAAGTTGAGGGTACATTTTTTATGCAATGTCCAATCCATTTTCAGTTTTTTGAGAAGGATGTACCAAAACTACTTTACCATCTTTTTCAATCGCCCCTAAAATTAAAACCTCTGAAATTATTCCTGCAATATTTTTTTTAGGGAAATTGCAAACACCTATTACTTGTTTGCCAATTAAATTAGTGGAATTATAATAATGAGAAATCTGTGCTGAAGATTGTTTGATTCCTATTTCTGGTCCAAAGTCAACTTTTACAACTAAAGAAGGTTTTCTCGCCTTTTCATTCTTTTTAACTTCCAAAACTGTTCCAATTTTAATTATAATTTTTTTAAAATCATCATATGTAATTTCCATATTCGTCCTTTCTATCTTAAAAAAAAAGGGGGCTAAGGCCCCCTTTTTTTATAATTTTATGAGCTTAAAATTACAGTTGTTTGTAATTTCCTTTGCTCCACTCATACCATACATAACCTGGTAAACTTACATCGCCTTTTTTATCGAAGCTTAAAG
>MDSW01143492.1_pt1 | contig 18853 bp, 16 predicted proteins | sample 811171 | NCBI WGS metagenome assembly MDSW01 (sample SAMN05326641, study PRJNA326480) | marine metagenome | isolation source: seawater | place: Atlantic Ocean: North West | collected 2012 | reverse complement strand
ATTATTAAAATTTTATTCATTTAATGCTATTTTTACTCTAATACTGTTTAAATTATGGTAAACCCTATATTGAATAAAAGTGAAATTAAAAAAGGGTTGTATTTAGTACCTACACCTATTGGAAATTTAGGTGATATTACTCTTAGAGCGATAGAATTACTTAAAAATTCAGATTTTATACTCTGTGAGGACACCAGAGTATCTAAAATACTTTTGGATAAATTTGAAATTAAAGCAAGTTTAATCTCTAACCATAAATTTAATGAAACTAAGAATTTAAAAAAAGTTATTGATATTCTAAAAAATAATAAAATTATCTCTATGATTTCTGATGCAGGAACACCCGGAATATCAGATCCAGGTGCTATATTAATTAATGAATGTTTAAAACATAATATTGAGATTACTCCTTTACCAGGGCCATCAGCTGTGACAACAGCTGTATCAATAAGTGGTTTTAGTGAAAAATATTTATTTTACGGTTTTTTTCCAGATAAAGAAAAAATGATTCAAAAAGAATTGGATAATTTATCAAGCCTGAATTTTTGTTTAGTTTTTTTTATATCACCTAAAAAGATAAATAAAATTATTCCACATTTAAATAATTACTTCAAAGATAGAAAAATATTAATTTGTAGAGAAATTTCAAAATATTATGAAGAATATATAAGAACAGATTCTGGTAATTTAAAACAATTTAAATCCTTACCAAAAGGTGAATTAACAATTGTTTTATCAGAAAAACAACTTAATAAAAATACTTCACAATTATTAAGTGAATCAGATAAAAAGAAGATAAAAATTATGATTAACAAATTAACTATTAAAGAAATTACAGATGTTATAAAATATAATAGTAAAGTTTCTAAAAAAGAAATTTATGAATATTGTCTTGAATTAAAAAATGAAAAATAAATTACTTATCTTTTTTTTCGTAAGTTTAATACTGTCAGGATGTGCTGGAGTTGCTTCTAAAGGATTATTTGGAACAGGTGTCAGCATTGCATTCGATCCAAGAACAGTTGGTACTCAAGTAGATGATTCTATAATGCAAAAAAGCTTATCAACTAAAATTGTTTTAATGGATAAAAAATATTTAATATCGGTTAAAACAAAAGTTTTAGATGGAAAAATTTTTTTAACAGGTAAAGTTGATGATCCAGAGGAAAAACTTAAACTAACAAAATTAGCCTGGGAAACTAAAGGGGTCAGATCTGTAAGAAATGATATTAAAATTAAAGAGGAATTTAATTTTAAACAATCCGCTAAAGATGTTTTGATAACTTCACAACTTAGATCAGCGATGATTTTTAATAATAAAATAAAATCAACAAATTATCAAATTGATACTTATAAAAAGAGGGTTTATATTTATGGAATTGCATTATCTTCAGAAGAAAAAGATTTAGTGATAAGTGAAGCTAAAGAAATATTAGATGTAGAAGATGTAATTGCTAGTATTATTCTTGTAGATGATTTAAGAGTCCAAAAAAATTAGTTTTTATTGTAATCAATCACATCTGCTGAATAAGCAGCTATTGATGCTAAATTAATTATTTCTGATGTAGAGCTTCTTAAAGGAGCGATTTCAATAGGGAGGCCTAATCCAATGAGTAATGGACCGATGACTTTTGTGTCTCCAAGAGTTTTCATCATTTTATAGGAAATAGCTGCACTATGTTGCCCAGGCATTATTAGGATATTTGCATTTCCTACTATCTTGGAAAATGGATACAAACTTTTGTATTCTTTATTAAGAGCAACATCCGGTTGCATATCTCCATCAAATTCAAAATTTGCTTGTTTTTTCTTAAGAATTTCAACAGCTTCTCTTATATGTTTTGTTCTACTTGTTCGTGGTTGACCAAACGTGGAATGAGAAACAAAAGCAACTTTTGGATCAAAGCCAAATAATCTTACCACACGGGCGCTCGAGATGGCAATTTCTGATAATTGTTCTGAGGTAGGATATTCATTTACACTTGTATCACCTACAAATATAGTTTTGCCCTTGTGTACAACCATATTTAGACCAAACATTATTTCCCCCGGCCTCGCATCTACCACTTGAGTAATTTTTTTTAGAGACTCGCCGAACCTTCTAGTATTACCCGTGACAGCTCCATCAGCATCCCCACAAGCAACCATGCAAGATGCCCAAATCACTCTGTCATTTCTCACAAGGCGATCACAGTCTCGCTCTAATAATCCTTGATCTCTTTGAAGCTTTTGAAATAAAAATTTTACATATTTTTCTCTTTTTATCTTGTCTTTAGAGTTTATGATCTCTATGTCAAAATTTTCCTTATAACCAATTTTTTTAATCTGCTCTTTAATTTTTTCTTCTTTACCAACTAAGATAGGTGTACCTAATTTAGAACTTTTAAACGCTATGGCAGCCTTTAGAGTATTTTCATCTTCTCCATCAGCAAAGACAATTTTTTTTTGATTTTTTTTAATGTATCCATTGATCCCTTGCATTATAGTTACAGTTGGATCCAGTCTTTGCTTCAATTGTTCTTGATAGACCTCAAAATTTTTAATTTTTTTTCTAGCAACACCAGTTTCCATAGCTGCTTTGGCAACAGCTGTAGGAATTATGCTAATTAATCTGGGATCAAAAGTTGATGGTATTATATATTCTCTACCATATTGAGGTCTTTCACCTCCCATTGCAGCCACAACTTCGTCAGGGACATCTTCACGAGCTAATTTTGCTATGGCATGAGCTGCTGCTATTTTCATTTCTTCGTTAATAGTTTTGGATCTTACATCCAAGGCACCTCTAAATATGTAAGGGAAACCAATTAAGTTATTCACTTGATTTGGGTAATCTGATCTGCCAGTTGCAACTATTGCATCATCCCGCACCTCTTCAATTTCTTCAGGTGTAATTTCAGGATCAGGGTTAGCACATGCAAAAATAATTGGATTTTTTGTCATTTTCTTCACCATGTTTTTTGTTAATGCGCCTTTAGCTGAAAGTCCTAAAAATACATCAGCATTCTTAATTGCATCTTCTAAAGTTCTATCAGATGTTTTAATTGCATGAGCAGATTTCCATTGATTTAATTTTTTTCTTCCTTTGTAAATCACACCACTTCTATCAATCATTGTAATATTTTTTTTGGGCACTCCTGTTTTTTTAAATAAATTTGCACAAGCCATAGCTGATGCTCCAGCTCCATTTACAACAACTTTAATTTTATCAATTGATTTATTATTAATATCTAAAGCATTAATTAAAGCAGCAGTTGTAATAATTGCAGTACCATGTTGATCATCATGGAACACAGGAATATCTAGAATCTCTTTAAGTTTCTCTTCAATTATAAAACAATCAGGAGCCGCTATGTCTTCTAAATTTATGCCACCAAACGAAGGTGCAAAATTTTTTATTGAATTAATAATTTCAGTTGAATCCTCAGAATTTATCTCAAGGTCAATAGAATCAATATCAGCAAATCTTTTAAACAAAACTGCTTTTCCTTCCATCACAGGCTTAGAAGCTAACGCACCTAAATTTCCCATTCCTAAAATTGCTGAGCCGTTACTAATTACAGCTACAAGATTACCTTTACTAGTATAATCATATGCAGCTTCGGGATTATCACTAATAGCTTTTACAGGAGCTGCCACACCAGGAGAATAAGCTAAAGCTAAGTCCCTTTTTGTGGTCATATTTTTGGATGACACAATTTCTATTTTTCCAGGTTTTTTGTGAGCATGAAAATCTAAAGCTTCTTTTTCAGTATAATGATCTTGTTTAGTTTTTCTCATTTTTGTTAATTAGATGTACAAATGGGGTAAAATTAAGACTAATATGATTTATGAACTTAATTAAGTCAACTGGGACTTTTAGTTTTTTTACTATAATTAGTAGGTTGCTAGGTTATTTAAGAGATATTTTAATTGCTTTTATTTTAGGAACTGGTTTTTTAGCAGACATTTTTTTTGTAGCTTTTAGAATACCTAACACTTTTAGGAGATTATTTTCTGAAGGTACATTTAATGCGGCCTTTGTTCCTAGTTACTCCTCACAACTTTTAAGAGGAAAAGATGTATCAAATAAGTTTGCAAACGATGTATTCAACTTACTTTCTATAATCTTATTAGTTTTAGTTTTATTAGCTCAAATATTTATGCCTATATTTGTATCTTTAATTGCACCAGGGTTTGTTGAAGACAGTGAGAAAATTAGACTTGCAATTGAACTTACTAGAATAACATTTCCATTTCTAATTCTAATTTCTTTAGCTTCCTTTTTTTCAGCAATACTAAATTCTCATAATCGATTTGCAGAGTCAGCGGCAGCCCCAATAATCCTAAATATTATTTTAATAATAGTTTTGTTATTTAATAAATCATTAAATGATAGCCTAGTTTATTTTTTGTCTTATGGAGTTACACTCGCTGGATTTTTACAATTTATATTTTTATATTTTTTTGTAAGAAAATATTTTAGGTTTAATTTTACTTTTAGTTATAAAACGTCTGCAAAAGTAAAATTTTTTTTTAGAAAATTACTCCCAAGTATTTTTTCATCAGGTGTTAGCCAAATCAATATTCTTGTAGGTACAATTATTGCTTCATTCCAAGCGAGCGCAGTTTCTTATCTTTATTATGCTGACAGAATATACCAAATAAATTTGGCGATTGCAGGAATAGCTATTGGTATTGTTATACTTCCACAATTATCAAAATATATAATTCAAAAAAATAAAAAAAAAATTGACTTAATTCAAAATAAAGCACTAGAGTTAAGTTTATTTTTAAGCTTACCTGCGTCAATAGCATTATTAATTGCACCTGATGAAATTATTTCTGCACTATTTGGGTATGGACAATTTGATGAAAACTCAGTTTCAAATTCAGCTCAGGCTCTATATTATTTTAGTTTTGGTCTTCCTGCTTTTGCGATGATAAAAGTTTTCTCAAATTTTTTCTTTGCTAATCATGACACTAAAACACCTTTTTATATTTCTTTGATATCTGTTTTATTGAATGTTTTAATTAGTATCTATTATTTTAGTTTAATTGGTTTTATCATCATTCCAATAGCAACAACTATTTCTTCATGGTTTAATTTAATAATTTTATTTTTAGTCCTTAAAAAAAGAAGGTTGTTCAATTTTAACAAAGTTTTCATTCATCAATTTTTTAAGATCTTATTATCCACTATTTTAATGGGATTATTTTTTAGCTATTTAATCACTTTATTTAACTATCAATTATCTTTTGAAAACTCTTTAAAATCAATTTATTTGATTCTCTCAGTTTTTTTGGGTCTCATTTTTTACTTATTGATAACTTATTTGATCAAAGCTTTTAAATTAGAGGATATTAAATTAAAGTATTAAATATGGCTAAAAAAATTTTTTCAGGTGTACAACCAACAGGAAATTTACATTTAGGAAATTATTTAGGAGCTATTAAAAATTTTGTTGATTTAAATAATGATGATAAAAATAGTTGTATTTTTTGCGTCGTTGATTTGCATGCAATTACAGTAAAACAAGATCCAAAAGAACTTAGAAATAATATTAGGGATACTGTTGCAACATTTATTGCTTGTGGAATTGATCCTGAAAAAAGTATTATCTTCAATCAATCAACTGTTTCTGCTCATTCTGAAGCTGCCTGGTTATTAAGTTGTATTGCAAGAATGGGTTGGCTAAACCGAATGACACAATTTAAAGAAAAAGCAGGTAAAGATAAAGAGAAAGCAAGTGTTGGTCTTTATTCTTACCCTATCTTAATGGCGTCAGATATATTGCTTTATGATACAACACATGTTCCTGTTGGTGATGATCAAAAACAACATTTAGAATTGTGTAGAGATATTGCTCAAAAATTTAATAATGATTACAATCTTGAAGATTTTTTGAAAGTTCCAGAAGCGCTCATTCAAAAAGAATATTCAAGAATAATGAGTCTTAAAGATGGAACAAAAAAAATGAGTAAATCTGAATTGTCAGATTTAAGTAGAATTAATTTGACAGATAATAAAGACTCAATAGTAAATAAGATTAAAAAAGCAAAAACAGATCCTCTACCTCTCCCAGATACTGTTGAAGAATTGAATAAAAGACCTGAAGCTAAAAATCTTCTTGGGATTTATTCCAGCTTAAGCAATTTATCTTTAGATAAATCGGTCAATGAATTTAGTGGAAAAAATTTTTCAGAATTTAAAGAAAAACTTTCTCAAGTTTTAGTTGAAAAAATACATCCCATAACATCCGAAATAAAAAAATTGAGTGACAATAAAGATTTTTTAGACGAAATTCTTTTGGATGGTAAAAAAAAAGCAGAGAACATTGCGTCAAATAAACTAAAAAAAATGCAAGAAATCGTAGGTTTTTAATAAAATTTCTTAAACAAGTTTCAATTTTATAATTATTGATTATATAGTAAGTATGTTTGTCCAAACTGAAACAACGCCAAATCCTAATTCATTAAAGTTTCTTCCAGGTAAGACTGTTTCTAATGGTGGTTCTTTTGAAATAACAAAAAAAGATAACGTAAAAAATGAACTTTTAAGAAATTTGATGTCGATTAATGGGATTGAAGGAATTTTTTTAAGTAAAGATTTTATTTCTATTAACAAATATGACGGTACATCATGGGATGAAATTAAACACATAGTAATTTCTTTGATTAATGATTTTTATGCAAGTGGTAAAAAATTTGTGATCGATAAAAGCCCTTATGAAACTGATAAAAAATTAGGAGAGATAGAACAAAAAATTGTTCAAATTTTAGATCAAAAGATAAGACCAGCTGTTGCCAAGGATGGTGGAGATATAAAATTCAAAGAGTTTAAAAATGGAGTTGTAATGGTTCAACTACAAGGTAGTTGTTCCGGCTGTCCAAGCTCAACAATGACACTAAAACAGGGAGTTCAAAATCTCTTATGTCACTATTTGCCAGAAGTTAAAGAGGTTATAGCAATTTAATAATGAAAAAATTCTTTAAAAAAAGAAGTAAAGTTTTAGAGACAATTGATAATAATAATTTAGGCTCTATAGCTAGAATAATTTTAAGTAGTGTAGTTATAGTATTTGTATTTTATTCGCTACCATTAGTAATTAATTTTACTAATAATAATATTTTAAATACTAAAGAGTTTAGAAATAATTCAAAAACAGTTCTTGCATATACTTTAGACAAAAAAAATAATGGAATAGCTGAGATTGATGAATTAATTGATGAAAGAGACTTGTTAGTAGATATTTATAGTTTAAACGATAAAGAAACTGACTCAATAAGATTGGATGCTTCAACTATCAAACAGCTTTATGAAGATACAGGTTATAAACTAGATGATGTAAGAAAAAATAAATTAGTAAAACCAGTAGCTCTTGACTCTTTTCCTCGAGAGATCAAAATGATTGAAAATACAAAAAAAAGAAAAGAATTTTTTATACAGATTGTATTACCCTTAATTCTTCAAGAAAATAATAATATTAAGTTAGATAGAAAAAGACTTTTTAGTATAATTAATAAAAGTAAAAACACTGATCTCGAGAAAAAATGGCTTGATAAAAAATATAAACAATACGGTATTCCGTCAAAAGACTTATCTACACTTAAGATTAGAATGGATGAAGTACCAGTATCTTTAGCTCTTGCGCAAGCAGCAAAAGAAACTGGTTGGGGAACTTCCAGATTTGCTCAAGAGGGTAATGCACTTTTTGGTCAATGGACCTGGTCTGGAGAAGGCTTAAAACCCAAAGAGGCAGATGAAAATGAGGGACACAAAGTGATGAAATTTAACGTATTGCAGGCCTCAGTAAGAGCTTATCAAAGAAATTTAAATACTCATAAGTCATATAAAGAATTTAGGTTAGTAAGAGCACAATTAAGGGATGAAGGAAAACCTTTGGACAGTGTAATACTCGCAAATTACTTGGATGAGTATGCTGAGACAGGTCGTGAATATGTAAAAATTTTAAGAAAGATTATTGAACAAAATAATTTAAAAGATTTTGATAATGCGAAATTACTGCCGTCAAGTCTTGAGTTAGAAAGTTTAATTTAGTTTTTAGGAATAATGAATTGAGCTCCAAACCATCTCCATTTTCCAGCGTCGTTTAATGAACAATTAATTCTACCTCTTCTTGGTAAAAATGCTTCTCTAAACTTAATTTTTAAAGTGTTATTGGTAAAAAAAATATTTGATTTCTCCCACTTATCACCTTCATTCGAATAACAATTAATGTTTTCGACATTTTTTTGATTTTCAAAAAACTCTACAGAAAATACTGGAGGATTATTAGATTCATTTAATTTCTTTTCTTTTGGTATTAAGTTTTTATATTCGAGAGGATAAGTTTCTATAATTGATGTAAACCTTTTTAATTCACCATATTTTTCATTAATTGGGAATCTTGGTAATTGAAATTTTTCTTTATTAACATCTATCACTCCTGAATGTTGACCAAAAGCAAATGTAAAATTTTTAGAAACAAATTCTCTCATAAATTCAGAGTATTCACCAAAAGGATATGAAAACAAATTTGGAATGTATCCAAGTTTATTTTTGAAAATAGTATTTGCAGTTATTATGTCATTAATAAATTCTTCGTTACTTTTCTCTATAAGATATTCATGTGTGTGAGAATGGTGCCCAATTATAACAAAACTCTCTCTTTCAATTTCTTTTATTTGTTCCCAAGTCATATAGCCATTATTTCCCACAGGTTCTGTGGAAACAAATAAAATAAATGGAATTTTATTTTTTTTTAAATATGGCCATGCTATTTTATAAAAAGATTGAAAACCATCATCAATTGTTAAAAGAATTTTTTTTTGTTTTTTAGGAACATTAAAACTATCTTGAAACTCTTTAGGATGAATAAACTCATAATTTAAATCTTTTATTAACTGAACATGTTTTAAAAAAATTTCCATTCGAATATTAGTTGATGGATATTTTATTTCATCAAATCTATGATACATAATTGATAAAACACCTTCATCAGAAGAATATTGTTTGATATTATTATCTTCTGCTTTAGAATTTAACGATAATAAATAAAATACTATGACTAATTTAATAATTGATGCGGCAAATGAAAAAATTTTTTTAATGCTCATTAAAGATAAAAATATTTATAGTGTTAGTTATGAAAATAGTAAAACTAATTATGAAAAACTGACAATTTTAATAAACGATTTTCTTAAAAAATATAGTTTTCAGCTAAATGAGATTTCAAAATTATATGTAAATCGTGGACCTGGGAGTTTTGCAGGGGTTAGGAATTCCCTTGCTGTTGTAAAAGCCATTAATGTTGCAAAAAAAATAGATTATTATTGTTTTAGTTTTGATGATTTTGACAAAAAATATGATAAGAAATATGAAAATATTCCAAATCTCTGTGATAAACTGAATATAAAAAAAAATTTGATTAATCCTATTTATATAAGTTAAAATTAATTATGTCTGAAACAATTGAAGCAAAATGTTTATCAAAAGGGGTTAAGTTAACAGATCAACGACGAATAATTGCAAAAGTTATGTCAGAATCTTCAGACCATCCTGATGTAGATGAACTTTATAATCGTGTATCTAAAATTGATCCTAAAATAAGTATCGCAACTGTTTATAGAACTGTGAAACTATTCGAGGAGTCAGGTATATTGGCAAAACATGAGTTTAAGGGCGGTAAAGCAAGATATGAGGAATTAAATGAAGGTCACCATGACCATTTAATTGATGTAAAGTCTGGAGAAATAATTGAATTTGTCGACAATGAGATTGAAAAATTGCAAAAAAAAGTTGCAGAAAAATATGGATACACTTTAGTTGATCATAAACTAGAGCTTTATGGTGTAAAAAAATCAGAAAAATAAAAATGAGTCAAAAGATTTTTATAAAGACTTTTGGTTGTCAAATGAATGAATACGACTCTAATCGAATTTACGATACTGTAAAAAAAATTGGGTATGAAAAAACAGATAATTATGAAGATGCTAGCTGCTATTTTTTAAATACTTGCCATATAAGAGATAAAGCGAAGGAAAAAGTTTATCATGAAATAGGTAGAGTAAAAAAAATCTTTAGATCAAAAAATAAACCCTTGGTAATTGTAGGTGGATGTGTTGCTCAGGCAGAACATGAGGAAATGTTAAAAAGAGAACCTTATATTGATTTTATTTTAGGTCCTCAAGCTTATCATAAAATTAATAATACTATCCTGAATTATCAATATGAAAAAAAAAGAGGAAAAGAAGAAACTGATTTTGATGCAATCAGTAAATTTAGATATTTAAGCAAAATCAAAAATCAAAATAAAAAGGTTTCATCATTTTTAACAATTCAAGAGGGCTGTGATAAGTTTTGTCATTTTTGTGTTGTTCCTTATACGAGGGGACCTGAGTATTCAAGACCATTTAAACAGATAATAAATGAGGCTGAGCAATTAATTAATAATGGGTCAAAAGAAATTATTCTCCTAGGTCAGAATGTAAATGCCTATAATTTTAAAGGATTATTTTTGTCGAATCTTATTATAGAAATTGAAAAAATTCCAGGGATCGAGCGCATTCGTTATACAACATCTCATCCAAATGATATGAGTGATGATTTAATTAACGTTTACAAAAATTCAAAAAAATTAATGCCCTTAGTTCATTTACCTGTTCAAAGTGGTTCAAATAAAGTTTTAGATTTAATGAATAGAAAACATACAATAAAAACTTATTTAGAAATATTTTACAAATTTAAAAATATAAATCCAAATATTAGATTTTCTAGTGATTTTATTATCGGTTACCCAGGTGAAGATGACAATGACTTTAACGAAACATTGAAACTTATTGATGAAATAAAATTTATTAATTCTTTTTCATTTATTTTTAGTCCAAGACCTGGAACAGTTGCTTCTAATTTGTCTACAATAGATAAAATAAAATCAATAAAAAGATTAGAAATTGCTCAACAAAAGCTATTTAATAATCAATTAATGATGAATAAGTCATTAGAAGGCGAAACAATAAAAGTCTTAGTGGAGAATAGAACAGATGACAAATCTAAACTTTTTGGTAGATCTGAGCACATGACATCTGTTTTATTTAGTGGTAAAGATGACTTAATTGGAAAAATTGTGGAAATTAAAATTAAAAGAAGTAATCAAAATACTTTATTTGGCGAAACTTTAGAACAATCAAATCAAAAGGTAGCCTAAAAATTTGAGTACCAATACAAAAAAAACAGCAGATACTAATTTAAAATTCGTTTACTCAGACAATAATTCGTTGAGCGTAATCTTCCATGATAATGACCTGTTAATGGGAGTTGTTGGAGAATTTAATAAAAATCTTAAGGAATTAGAGAAAATTACAGATTCAAATTTATATTCAAGAGGAAACTCTATTATAATCAAATCTTCACCTGATAAAAATGAAATAGTCAAAAATGCAATTCAGTTTTTAGTAAACCAATTCAATAATAATGGAAATATAGAAAATAAGGATATTCTGTCCTCAATAGATAAATTTATGATTAGTGAGAAAGTAAAAAATCATAATGTTACTGATATAATTAAAACTCCAAAAAAATCAATAATCCCAAGGTCAAAAAAACAAAAAGAATATGTGAGAGCTCTAAGACAAAGTGATATCATAATTTCAGCTGGTCCTGCTGGTACAGGAAAAACCTTTCTTGCTGTTGCAGTCGGTTTAACGATGTTATTAGAAAAAAAGATAGAGAGAATTATTCTATCAAGACCCGCAGTAGAAGCTGGTGAAAGGCTTGGTTTTTTACCAGGTGATATGAAAGAGAAAGTAGATCCTTATCTTAGACCTCTTTATGACTCGTTATATGATCTGTTCCATTTTGAAAAAATTCAAAGAATGATTGAAATAGGTGATATTGAAATTGCACCTTTAGCATTTATGAGAGGAAGAACTCTTAAAAATTCATTTGCTATCTTAGATGAAGCACAAAATGCTTCTGATACTCAAATAAAAATGTTTCTTACGAGAATTGGAGAAAACTCTAAAATAGTGGTGAATGGCGATCCTTCACAAATAGATCTTCCTAATAAAAATATGTCTGGTCTTGATAGATCAAAAAAATTACTATCACATTTGAATGAGATTTCCGTAATTGATTTTGATCATTCCGATGTTGTAAGACACCCTCTAGTTTCAAAGATTGTTAAAGCTTATAGCAATCATTATGATTAGTATAGAGATTGTATCTGAAGAGAAAAATTGGTCAAAAAAAATCAAAAAGCCCAATCTTTTTTTCCAATCTATTTGTAAATCATTCCCAAAAAAATACCGGTTTTTTAATAAAAAAATATCTTTAACATTACTATTATCTAATAATAAGGGTATTAAAAAATTAAATAAAAAATTTAGAAACAAGAACAAACCAACTGATATATTATCTTTTCCATCTGAGAAAAAAATTAAAATAAAAAAAAAATCTTACTTAGGAGATATAATAATAAGTTATAATTTTATGAATAAATCAAAAAATCAAAAAACAAATTTGTTTAAAGATAAAGTTATCAAAACATTTATACATGGTTTTTTGCACTTATTAGGCTTTAATCATATAAAAAACGATGATTATAAAAAAATGTTAGAAGAAGAGAAAAAAATTTATCAATCGGTAATAAAAAAAAATAATTAAATTGAAAAAAAAAATTTATTTAGAATTTTTATTAATAGTAATTATTGGAGCTTTAGCTTCTTTAAGTTTACCTCCTTATAACTATATAATTTTAAATTTTTTTTCATTCAGCTTTTTTTTTATTTTTATTTTTCAGAAAAAAAGATTAGCTAAAAAAGAATATTCTTTTTTGTATGGATGGTTTTTTGGTTTTGGCTATTTTTTATCCAATTTATATTGGATTTCCATATCATTAACTTTCGATAGAAATTTTATTTTTTTAATACCTATTACTTTAATTCTAATACCAGCATTCCTAGCAGTTTTTTATGGTTTAATTACTTACTTTTTCTTTAAAATTAAAATAAAAAAACCTATTAGTAATTTATTTCTATTTTCACTTTTATTTGGTCTATCGGAATTTTTGAGAGGAAACATCTTAACAGGTTTTCCTTGGAACTTAATAGCTTATAGTTTTTCAGACAATATTGAAATTTTACAAATATTATCTTTAACTGGAACCTATGGATTTAATATTTTGTGCATTTCTTTTTTTGCTTGTCCTGCTATTTTCATCTTAAGAGAAAACAAAAAAGAAATTTTGGTATGTATTTTGCTCTTATTTGCACCAATTTTTTTATACAGTTTTGGTTCAACCAAAATTAAATCTTTTCAATCATCTGAGATAACTAAAAATGATTATATAATTAGAGTTGTGGGCTCAACAATAGATTTAGAGAGATTCTATGGTAATTCTGATACAAAAACCACAATTAATGAATTAATAAAAATAAGTAAGCCAGATCAAAATGTTAAAACAATTTTTTTGTGGCCCGAGGGGATAATACCTAACATCAATCAATTAGAAATAAAAAAATATGAGTTTTTGTTTAATGAAAAGTTCAACAAAAATCATTTGCTAGCCTTGGGCATTAATAATTTTCAAAAAGTTAAAAATGAAAATAAATTTTACAACACTTTTTCTATATATGATCATCAGCTAAATCTTATTGATGATTATTTAAAAGTAAAACTTGTGCCATTCGGTGAATTTCTACCTTTTGAAAAAATTTTAAGAAAAATAGGTTTAAAATCTATAACTAATAATTATCAATCTTTTAGCAATGGAGATGAAAGAGATGTAATGTTTATCAATAAAAAAGAATTTAATGTAAAAATTTTGCCTCTGATTTGTTATGAAATAATTTACTCTGGAAAAATATATAGTGAAACTAATTTTGATTTTATAATTAATATTTCGGAGGATGGATGGTTTGGGGAATCTATAGGACCGTACCAGCATTTTACACATACTATTTTTAGAGCCATTGAAAGTGGAAAGTATATAATAAGATCTTCTAATAACGGAATTTCGGCAATAGTTAATCCTGTGGGCATTATTGAAAAAAAAATTTCATTGGGTCAATCTGGTTATATCGATTTTAACGAAACGAGAGTTTTTAAAGAAACATTATTTTCAAAATACGGTAATAAATTGTTTTTTATTATCATTTTATTATATATTTTTTTGATATTTTCATTTAATAGAATTTTCTAATGAGTAAGTTAAAAAATTATCTTTTCACAAGCGAGTCAGTATCTGAAGGTCATCCAGATAAAGTTTCAGATAGAATTTCTGATATGGTGGTAGACAGTTATTTATCAAATGATCCTTATTCTAGAGTAGCTTGTGAAACTTTAACAACAACAAACAAGGTTGTTCTAGCTGGTGAGGTTAGAGGTCCTGAAATAGAAAAGGATGAATTAATTCAAAAAGTAAGGGATTGTATTAAGGATATTGGTTATGATCAAAAAGGTTTTACTTGGAAGGAAGCAACGAAAATAGAAACATATTTGCACTCTCAATCAGCTGATATTGCAATGGGTGTAGACTCATCTGGAAATAAAGACGAAGGAGCTGGAGACCAAGGAATTATGTTTGGATATGCATGCAATGAGACAGAAGAATTAATGCCAGCACCAATTTATTATTCACATAAAATTTTAAGATTAATGGCTGCAGATAGAAAATCAGGAAAACTAAAAAATATTGAACCAGATTCTAAAAGCCAAGTAACTTTTGAATATGAAAATGGAAAACCAAAAAGAGTAAAATCTGTTGTTATATCATCACAACATTCTGCTGATGTAGATCAGAAAAAAGTTAAAGAATTACTCAGACCTTATATGTTAAATTCTATTCCTAAAAATTTTTTGGAAGAATTTAATGAAGATGAATTTTATGTTAACCCTACAGGAAACTTTGTTATTGGTGGACCAGATGGTGATTGTGGTTTAACTGGTAGAAAAATTATAGTTGATACATATGGCGGAGCTGCTCCTCATGGCGGTGGTGCATTTTCTGGAAAAGATCCTACAAAAGTTGATAGATCAGCTGCTTATGCTTCAAGATATATTGCTAAAAATGTTGTTGCATCGAAAATTGCTAATAAGTGCTTAATACAACTTGCTTATGCTATAGGTGTTTCAAAACCTCTTTCAATTTATGTAGACTTATTTGATGATGATTTTGAAAAAAATAAATTTGTTGAGGAAAGAATTAAAGAAAATTTCGATTTAAGCCCAAGGGGAATTAGAGAAATGCTAAATCTTAATAAACCAATTTATGAAAAGACAGCAGCCTATGGTCATTTTGGCAGAACTCCAGAAGATGATGGTGCATTTTCGTGGGAAAAAACTAATAAAATTGATGTTTTTTTAAAATAGTTTTTATTGAATTAAAAAAAAACTTTAATATATTGCCTTTACATTATTGAATTAACAAAATGGGCTTAAGCCCATTTTTTTTTGGAGTTAACAAAAATATGCTAAACAAGAGAGCAGATAAACTAGAATTGCTGAGAATTGCAGAAGCAGTAGCTTTGGAAAAGTCAATTGATAAAGAATTGATTATAAGCTCTATGGAAACAGGAATTGCTAAAGCAGCAAAATCAAAATTCGGTCAAGATAACGAAATTAAAGTTTTGATTAATAGAGAAAATGGTGACATAGAACTTTTCAGAAAACTAATAATTTCTGAAAATCCAGAAAATGCTAACACAGAAATAAACCTTGAGGATGCAATATCCTTAAATGAAATTAATAGAGAAAAAAAAATTGGGGATGAGATTTTGCAACCACTCCCGTCTTTTGATTTTGGAAGAATAGCAGCTCAAACAGCGAAACAAGTAATTAATACTAATGTAAGAGAGGCTGAAAGAGAAAGACAATTTAACGATTTTATTGATAAAAAAGATACAATTTTAAGCGGTATCGTAAAAAGACTTGAATTCGGAAATGTAATTGTAGACTTGGGACGAACAGAGGCAATTATTCAAAAAAATGAAATGATTCCAAGAGAAAATATTAAAGCTGGTGATAGAGTTAAAGCATACTGTTATGATGTAAGAAGAGAACCGAGAGGTCAACAAATTTTTTTATCAAGGGCTCATCCTAAGTTTATGGAAAAATTATTTGTTCAAGAAGTTCCTGAGATATATGATGGTTTAATTGAAATCAAATCGTCATCTAGAGATCCAGGAAGTAGAGCAAAAATTTGTGTTAAGGCTGTAGATACATCTTTAGATCCTGTTGGTGCTTGTGTTGGTATGAGAGGCTCAAGAGTACAGGCGGTAGTCAACGAACTTCAAGGTGAAAAAATTGATATTGTCAACTGGTCTGAAGACCCTGCTATATTGGTTTCAAATGCTTTATCACCTGCTGAAGTTCAAAGAGTTAATGTTGATGCAGAAAGAAAAAAATTAGACGTAATTCTTACTGAGGAAAATTTAAGTAAAGCTATAGGTAGAAGAGGGCAAAATGTAAGACTAGCCACTAAATTACTAAATTATGAGATTAATATAATGACTGATGCAGAAGATTCTGAGAGAAGACAATTAGAGTTTAAAGAAAAGACTGAGAATTTTGTAAAAAACTTAGAATTAGATGAAACATTAGGCCAATTACTAGTTGCCGAGGGATTCTCAACAATTGATGATATAAAGGATAGTAATGCTGAAAACCTAATGAAAATTGAGGGTATCGAGGAAGATACTGCGAAAGCTTTAATTGAAAGAGCTAAAGAATTTTATGAAAAAGATCAAGAGGACATTTCCCAAAGAATTAAAGATCTTGGGCTTGAGGAGGACTTAATTAATTTAAAAGGGCTGACACCAGGAATGTTAGTTACTTTAGGAGAACAAAAAATTTTAACATTAGAAGATTTTGCTGATTTAGCATCAGATGAACTGACTGGTGGATTTGATGTAGTTAAAGGAGAAAGATTAAAAATTCAAGGTTATTTAGAGGACTTTGCCCTATCAAAAGAGGAAGCAGATGAACTAATTATGTCTGCTAGAGGCATTGTTTATAAAGATTGAGTGATGAGTTATGGAAAACAAAAAAACAAAATTAACAATTTCTGGCACGGCCAAAAAAACAATAAAAAACATTGAGATTTCAAAAAATCAAGGAAAAAAAACTGTTTTTATCGAAAAATCTAAGAGTAATTTTGTAAAAAAAGGAAACTCTTATAGACCGTCAGGTACAAATGTAAGAACCAAGCCAGCGGCAACATTTAACCGTGGAATATCTTTAAAACCATCATATGGAGGCAAAAACCCTCCAATTAGTAACGACTTTGAAAAAAGAAAGCTTGCAGAGCAAAGGGCAACCAAAAGACTAAAAGGAGATAATGATGGTAAAAGATACAAAATCGGAACAAAGAAAAGAGAAACCAAGTTAACAGTATCAAGAGCTTTAAGTGATGAGATCGAGGCAAGAGAAAGAAGTCAAGCATCAGTAAGGAGAGCAAGAGAAAAAGAACAAAAGAATTTGAATAAAGAGGAAAATAAAGAAAATCTAAAACCTATAAAAAGAGATATTAATATTCCAGAGGCGATCACTGTTAGAGAACTTGCTAACAGAATGGCAGAACAATCTAGTAATGTCATCAAACATTTATTTGGTATGGGAGTGACTGTTACAATTAATCAAACGCTAGCTGCTGATACCGCAGAATATTTAGTCAAAGAATTTGGTCATAATCCAATTAGAGAGGAAAAAGCTGAGGAAATTATTCAAAAGATAAAAGCATCTAGGACTGAAAATTTAAAAAATAGACCTCCGATTGTAACGGTAATGGGCCATGTTGATCATGGTAAAACTTCAGTATTAGACGTTTTAAGAAGTGCAAATGTTGTTTCAGGTGAGTTCGGAGGAATAACCCAACATATTGGAGCTTATCAAATTGAAAGTCAGGGAAATAAATTAACTTTCATTGATACACCAGGCCATGCTGCATTTACGGAGATGAGAGCTAGGGGGTCAAAGTTGACTGACGTTGTTGTATTGGTTGTTGCTGCAGATGATGGTGTAAAACCTCAGACAATAGAATCAATTAAACACGCAAAAGCAGCTAATGTTCCAATAGTAGTAGCAATTAATAAATGTGACTTGCCAGAAGCAGATCCACAAAAAATTAAAAATCAATTGTTAGAACATGAATTAATTGCTGAGGATTTATCAGGTGATACTTTAATGGTTGAAATTTCTACTAAGACCAAGAAGAATTTGGATAAACTAATAGAGTCAATAATTTTACAAGCTGAAATTTTAGATTTGAAAACAGATTACGATTCTAAAGCTACAGGAATCGTATTAGAGTCAAAAATTGATGTCGGCAGAGGTCCAGTTGCAAACATAATTGTTACAACCGGCACATTAAAAAAAGGCGAATTTTTTGTAAGTGGTCTTAAGTGGGGAAAGATTAGAGCAATTATTAATGATAAAGGCCAAAATATAAATGAAGCTTCACCTTCAACACCAATTGAGATTATAGGAATTAATGGGGCTGCAAAAGCAGGAGATGATTTCATCGTTCTTGATACTGAGAAAGAGGCTAAGACACTTAGTGAAAATAGAGCTCAAGAAAGTAAAGATGGAAAAAATCCACTGACTTTTGCAACTCAAGAGTCAGCCTTCTCAGATAAGTCTACAGAGGAACTAAATTTGATAATTAAATCTGATGTTCATGGATCCTCTGAAGCAATAAAAAATGCGATTAGTCAAATAAAAAATGATGAAGTTAAACCAAAAATAATTTTGGCTGATATTGGAATGGTAACAGAGACTGATGTTACTTTAGCAAAAGCATCAAATGCTGTGTTAATAGCTTTTAATGTAAAGCCAAGTAAAGAAGCAAAAAAACTTGCTGAAAATGAAAAGATT
>MDSW01214177.1_pt1 | contig 18856 bp, 11 predicted proteins | sample 811171 | NCBI WGS metagenome assembly MDSW01 (sample SAMN05326641, study PRJNA326480) | marine metagenome | isolation source: seawater | place: Atlantic Ocean: North West | collected 2012 | reverse complement strand
CGTTACCCGTCCGGACATCTTCCGCCGCGACAGGGCGCACCCCCCGTACCCGGAGATTTTTAGGTGGCCACCTCTCCCCGGCGTTGGGGGCGACGTGAGGGTTTTCCCCCTCCGCGGAAACGGACGTCATGCCAAGCCATGAAATCGTCGCTTGCGCGACCATTTCCAGACCTGATGACCCAGGTTGCGTGGTTGCGTGCAACCAAGCTCGACCGGCAAATCGGACCAGCTCCTTACCAGGAGTTTCATCAGCTTCCTCGTAAGGAGTTTCATCAGCTTCCTCGAGAGGCGGGGCGCACTGTGGCTCCGAGAGAGCGGAGCCTCGGAGGCAGGGGACGTTTTAGGCCTAATAAATTAGGACTAAATCTGCGTGGCCCCTTTTAATGATGAAAGGCAGCAACATGACTGATCGCGGCATCTGAGATCGAGATCGGGCAGAGCCGCCTTTTCCGGAGGGAGGTAGAGCAAAAACTTCTCGTCTTGTGTAGCAAAGAGTGCCTGGATCGGCGATCGGGATGAGCACCAAGTACTCAAACCGACTTTCCTATGGAGCTAGATTCTGCCAGCTCTCCCGCTATAGAATCTAGCCTTGGACCTATCAGAGCACGGATCCACCATTCCGTATCTCTTGGACCCATCCCTGGCGCCGGTAGGCGCCGCGACGAGGCGTTCCACCTTCTGGTTCGCTGAACCAGATATTCCCTCTTTTCTCTCCTCTTGATTCTCTCGGGGAGGAATCTCGTTGATCATACCCCATAACCTGACACGTTTCCTCGCGGCATCAGCACTTTCTCGCGGCGCATTGTCTCGTCCCGTCCAAATCGAGCGTCGCGGCCTGCGTCGTCGTCCGCGATGTCGACGTACTCGGAGTCCACGGGCGGGCTCAAGGCGTGGACGGCGTTGCCCCGTTCGTTTCCGATGGGCACGCCCGGGATCGCCGAGCGCGCGTGCGTTCCGGCGCGGGTGGAGAAGGCTCTGGAGGAGCGCGCGACGATGGAGCGGAATCGCGCGCCTCCCCAGCCCGCGCTCACGGAGGCGGAGGATCTCGAGCACTTCCTGCGCGAGGGCCGGCGTAAGCAGGCGGAGAAGTACCTCGACACGCAGCTCGTGGCTTTCCGCTTCGAGGGCGAGCTCGACCCGGACCCCCGCCAGGCCCCCCTCGTGAGCTTCCACCCCATGCGCGAGGTGGTGCACGCGCTGGAGGAGGAGACGTACGCGTTTCGCCCCGACGCGGTCTTCGGCTTTCTGCGCGAGGCGCTGTCCCGATTCCCCTCGAGACTCCCCGAGGAGGACGCGTACCACGGACCGCTCAACGACGACGACTACGACGAGCGCGTGCAGGCGTGCCTCGCGTCCCTCGTCGCCGCCGTCGCGAGCGAGCGACCCTCCGAACCCTTCGAATTTTTAGACGGGTGGCTCGACGCGCGCGCGACGGAGGAAGCCGCCGAGCGCGACGCGCCCCAGCCCAGCCTCGAACAACGCGCCGAGTCCGTGGACGTCCGCGACATGTCCGAGGACGACTTCGTGAAGTTCGCGATGGACGTGTTCACCCGATTCGACAAGGACAAGAACGGCGTCCTGGACGTGTGGGAGTTCAAGGAGGTGCTCAAGTCCAGCGCCCTCGACTTCAGCAAAGCCGAGATCCGGCACATCGTCGCCGAGTGCGACGCGGACGGCAACGGCAACATCGACTACCGCGAGTTCGTGCCCATCTTCTACGAGTTGACGAGCGCGATCCGTAGCAAAGCGGACGCGCGGGAGGCGCACGACGCGGAGGTGGACGCGAAGCGCTCGGCCCTCGAGCTCGCGTTCGTGCGCGGGATGACGCGGGGCGAACTCGACGCGACGTTCCGCCGCGTCTTCGACGCCGCCGACGCCGACGGCAACGGCGTCCTGGATCCCTCGGAATTTTTGGCGGCGCTCCACAGCGCGGACCTGGGTCTGTCGAAGAAAGAAATCAACGCCCTGCTGTCCGAATCGGACGTGAACGAGGACGGCGTGGTGGAGTACGAGGAGTTCGTGCCTCTGTGCTTCGAGGTCCTCGTCGAGCGCGCGAAGAACAAGCAGCTCGAGTCGGACGCGTTGGCGAGCCCGGATGCCGTCACGAGGTTGTTGCTCGACGTGTTCGTCGCCGCCGACGAGGCGGGGAGAGGATCGCTGACCGTGCGGCAGATCAAATCGTGCCTCCGGTACCTGGTCGCGGAGGACGAGCTCGCCCTGAGCCCCGCGCAGATCGTCTCCGTCGTCGCGGAGTGCGAGGTGAGCCACGACGACGGCACGGTGAAGTACGCGCGGTTCGCGCCCGTCGCCGCCGACGTCATCCACGGCATGCTCGATTTCGACGCGCAGCGAAAGAGAGTCGACGCGATTCAGTTACTCGCCGACGAACACACGAACGTGGGGTCGCTCAGGGATAAGACTCCCGAGGAGGTGGAGGCGTTCTTGCTGGAGGCGTTCGCGGAGGCGGACGCGGACGACAGCGGCGGGTTGGACGACGTGGAGATGCTCGCGGTGCTGCGGAGCGTCGGCGCGGATCGGCTCGGGCTCTCCGAGCGGCAAATCGCGGGGATCATCGCCGCCGCGGACGTCGACAAGGACGGCGTCGTGGACTACGCCGAGTTGAGTTCGCTCGTGCACGACACGGTGATGCAGCTGGAGCGGGAGGCGTTCATCCGGGGCAAGGCGTTCAGGAACACGCAGGCGGAGATCAAGAGCCGGGAGGAGATCATCGCCACCGTGGACGATACCCTCGGCGCGGCGGTCGCGAGCCAATCCACGGAGGACACGAGCCACCTGCGCGGCGTCCCGGATTTCGAGGGGGGGAGGGCGGGGAGGCGGACGACGCTCGCCGCGGCGAAGAGCGTGCGGATGTTCGTCGGGTCGGATTATCTCGGGGGCAGGCTTGATAATCCGATGGTGAGCCGGAGGAAGTACTGAGCACGCGGGGCTTTTTGTTTGGCGAGAGAGGCGAGGAACGGCGCGAGACGAGAGACGCGAGAACGCGGGGGGTCCGAGTGCCTTTTCCGTCCTAGCGCGCGTCGAAACGAGAGGGGAGCCGTCGCGTCGCGTTTCTCTCGGCCCGCCCCGGGTCGCGAGACCTTCTGTCTCACTGACCGATGTATCCCAGGGCGCCCGCGATGGCGAGAATCACGAAAGGGACGGTGATGCCGCCGATCGCCACCATCGCCATGGGATCCTTGAAAGGGTTCGCCCCCTCCTTCTCCATCTCGCTCAGCCACGCCTCCTTCTCGTTCTCGCGGAGGATCTTCTTCTTGCCGTCGTCCGCCATGGCGAGGACCTTACCGGCGGTGCGCGCGCGGGGGGTCACCACCTTCGCGACCCGGGGGGTCACGCGCGCGGCGACGCGCGAGCGGGATCCGAGAGACCTGGTGCGAGGCGCGAGGGGATCGGAGGGAGGCCAGGGATCGAACGCGCGTCAGAAAAGAAAGCTGACGAGGCGGGGATTCGCTCGCCAACGATACCGGGAGGGGGGGACGGCCGAGCGCGGTCGACGCGAGGAGGGGAGGCGCGCGCACCTGGATGTCTTCGCGGAAGCGACGGGCGCGAGGACGGTGGCGGCGATGCAGGACATTGTGGTGATTGTCGGGTCTCGGGCGTGGGACGCGCGAGTCGTTGTGCGCGTCCGCCGCCTGCTACAGATAGGCCACGTCGGCCGCGGAACCAGGTGGCAGAAAAAGTCAGCCCCTGACTGGCCCAGGGCCGCGACCCCTCAATCGGCCGTCTGCAACGCTCCAAATCGTCCAAACTGCCGCGGTTGATGAGCTTCGTGACTGTCATCGCCTGAGAATCGATCGTCGCTCGCGCGCTCTCCCTCTTCTCGACGCTCTTCGCGTTCCCGACGCACTCCTCCCTCGCGCGCTCGCGCCGCTCGGGGCGTCACCGGGGACGATGGCGAAGTCATCGAAGAAGTCCTCGAAGGACAAAAAGTCTAAGAAGTGCGCCCCCGAGCGCCCCCGAGCGCCCCCGAGCGCCCCCGAGCGCCCCCGAGCGCCCCCCGCGCGGCGCGAACGACGCGTCTCCCCGCCGCGCGCGACCCGAATCTCGTCGCCGACGCCTTCTCTGACCTCCCCCCCCCCTCCTCCCCTCCTCCCTCTCAGGGCGCACAAGAAGAAGAAGTCCCGCAAGGAGTACTCCTCCTCCTCGAGTTCGTCCGAGTCGGAGTCGGAGGACAGCGAGGAGATCAAGCGCCGTCGCGCGTCGAAGATGGTGCGTCGCGATCGCGCGCCGATGGCACCCGCCGCCTCCCTCGTTCGGTGCCGCCGTTCAAAACCTCCGCCTCGCTCGACCCGTCGCTGATTCCCTCCATCCTCTCCGTCCACCACGTCTCAGGCGAAGAAGCTCGCGGCGCGCCTGAAGAAAGGCGAGGTCGCGGGGTACACGGACGCGGAGAACCCGTTCGGGGACGCGAACCTTACGGAGCGGTTCGTCTGGCACAAGAAGCTCGAGAAGAGCCTCATGGACGGCGCGGACGCGAAAGATCTCGGCCTCAAGGCGGAGAAGCGCCGCCACGAGGAGCGGCTGAGGGAGATCGAGAAGGTGAAGCAGCAGCGCGAGCAGCGCGAGCGCGAGAAGATGGAGAAGGAGGAGGAGCGCGAGATCATCGCGCGCGAGGAGGCCCTCATCGAGGCGGTGGAGCTGGAGAAGCGCGAGGAGCAGTTCCACCTCGACCAGGCGAAGGCGCGCGCGGAGATTCGCCTCCGCGAGGGCCGAGGCCGGCCCATCGACCTCCTCTCTCGGAACCTCCACGCGGACCCGCGCGACGAAGGAGACGGCCCGGGGCCCCGATTCGACCACTCCGTGCGCCCGCTGGAGATGTTCGAGAACCTCACCCTCGGGGAGATGGAGGAGCTCCGCTCGGACCTCGACGCGTACCTCGACCTCGACGCCGAGGACCCGGAGAAGCGGCGCTTCTGGGCCGCGCTCAAGACGGTGGCTGACGAGGAAACCGCCGACGCGAGAAGGCGCGAAGAGCTCGAGCGCCTTCGCGTCCGCGGCGTGGACGACGGCCACCACCGGAGCTACTCGGCCGTTCAGGCGTACTCGAACGGAGACGGGGGGGCGCTGCACGCGAGCGTGGAGGCGGACGTTCGCGGGATGCTGGAGGGGAAATCCTCGGCCGAGCTGGAGTCGCTCGAGGGGGAGATTGAGCGCGCGGCGACGGCGCCGGGAGCCACCGAGACGGAGTACTGGACCGCGGTCCTGCGCCGCGTCAGGGTGCACAAGGCGCGGACGACGGTCGCGGAGGCGGACGCGAGGATGCGCGCCGCGCACGAGCGCAGGGAGGTCCCCCCGCCGCCGCAGCAGCAGCGGCGGCGGAAATCGTCGGGACCCTCGGGCGCGGAGGAGGCGTCGGACGACGAGGACCTCCTCGGGGCGGATTTCGGGCGCGATATGGGAGACGCGAGCGGGCCCGGGGACGAGCGCGACCCCGAGGAGGACCGCCCGCGCGAGGGCGAGGGCGAACCGACGCCCGACATTCGCCCCGGGCGCTCGCGTTCGCGCTCCCCGGGCGGGTACACCCCGGACGGAAGCCCGGACCGCGCGTGGTCGCCCGCCCCCGCGGACCCGGCGTTTTTTCCCGACGCCGAATCGCTCGAGGCGGTGGACGCGGCGGAGGACGCGGCGCGGCTCGCGCGGCTCCGGGGACTCGCGCGCGAGGCGAAGCTCGGTCGGTTCGCGGGCGTCGCGGGGGGCGTGGAGGCGGCGCGGAGGGGCGACCGCGACGCGTTCGAGGCGTTCAAGGACCGCGACGCGCGGAACGCGGAGGCGGCGACCGGGGCGGCGCTGGCGCCGCCCGCGGGGGCGGAGGAGGAGGAGGAGGAGGCGGCGGCGGAGCTCGCTCGCGCGAGGGCGACGGCGGAGCGGATGATGGGCGACGGCGGGGGCGCGGAGGTGGCGTTCGCGGGGGAGGCGGCGCTGGAGTCGCAGGTGTACTGGTGGCACGATAAGTACCGCCCGCGGAAGCCGAAGTACTTCAACCGCGTGCACACGGGGTACGACTGGAACAAGTACAACCAGACGCACTACGACCACGACAACCCGCCGCCGAAGACGGTGCAGGGGTACAAGTTCAACGTCTTCTACCCGGACCTGATCGATAAGACCAAGGCGCCGAGCTACACGATCATGCCGGACGGGAGCAAGCACGGGGAGACGTGCATCCTCAGGATACACGCGGGGCCGCCGTACGAGGACATCGCGTTCAAGATCGTGAACAAAGAGTGGGAGTACGGAAACAAAAAAGGATTCCGATGCGCGTTCGAGCGAGGCATCTTCCACCTCTACATCAACTTCAAGCGCGCGAGGTACAGGAGGTGAGGGGAGCGAACGGGAGGGTGCGGGCCGGGGGGGAGCGGGATTCGAGGGTCGGGCGAAACGATTCGAGGTTAGGGAACGCGTCGGCGTCGCGCGCCACGGTTAACACGCCCGCGTCGCGCGCGAGATCAACCCCGGGCCGCGCGATCGATCGCGGCATCGCCTCACCGCACCCACGGGTCACCACCCTGACTATTTGCCGCTCGCCGCGAGCCGCTTTTGCGCCTCCTCCTTGGCCCACGCCGTGGCGCTCGTCTCGGGCTTGGCGGAGAGGCCGAAGAAAAGGATGACCGCCGCGCTGCCCATGGCGAGGTACCAGGGCGCCTCCCAGTCCTCCCACTTGCGCGACTGACCGGGCGGGGGCGGGGTCTCGTTGAAGAGACGCCCGTTCACGTGCCCCTCCCCCTGCACGCCCTCGGCGAAGTAGCCCCCCGGGGGGCCGCCGCCCATGCCCCTCTTCTGCGTCCTGAGCGCGCCGCGAGCCGCGCGGTTCGCGAGCGTCCTGAGTGCGCCGCTCATCTCGAGAGTCTCGGGGCGCGGTGCGTGCGCGCGTCGCGGTCGAGTGCGGGCGAGCTGGGAGGGGGCAACCCTAATCGATCTGCCGCGAACCCGAAAAAATCGGGTTCAACCCAGGCTTGATGACCGAGCCTTCGTTGATTCGTAGCCAGGCGGTCATGCGATGAGGCCCGGAACAGACGCCGCGACTGATGCTGCCCGCGCGCGAGCGGCGGACTTTTTGGCCATTGGCGCCCGCGCCTCGCGCCCTTCACGCTCGGACGATGGCGCTCGCGCCGGGCCTCGCGCGGAAGGTCAAGAAGGTCCTGGAGACGCGGTTGGACTCTCCTGAGATCCTCTCCGGTCTTCAGACGCTGTCCGAGTTCTATCCCGAGAACACGCCCGCGGCGCGACGAGGTGCGCGCGCGATCGCGCGCGCGTCCCCCCCCCCCGTTCCTCCGCGCGTGCCTTTCAAAGCCCCCCTCTCGCCCCTCCCTTCCCCTCCGACTCACCCTTCGCCTCCCTCGGTTCTCCCCCTCCGTCGTCGCTTCTTCTTCGCGCGCAGGGTTGCGTAACAGCATCGAGCGTCACGGTCTCGACATCAACCGCGCGTTTCTGGACGCTTCGAGCACCGCGCAGGGCGCGCTCGCGGTGGTGGATGGCCAGCTCGAGGGCCTCCTGGAGAGTTGCGCGCGCGTCGGCGCCGCGCTCGACGGCGCCCGCGAGCGCGCGGGCGCGCTGTTGCGCGAGACCTCCGCGCTCGGCGAGCAGCTCTCGGCCGTGGACGAGAAGACGCGCGTGTTGTCCACCTTCTCGGTGGACTACCAGCTCGCGGACGCGGAGATCGCCGCTCTGGAGCGCGACGATCCCGGCGACGCGTTTTTCTCGGCGTTGGCGCGCGTGCAGGAGATCCACGCCAACTGCCGCCGCCTCCTCGCCACGCGCCACCAGCGCGCGGGCCTCGAGCTGATGGACGCGATGGCGACGTACCAGGAGAACGCGCACGAGCGTCTGTGCCGCTGGGTCCAGGGCGAGTGCGGCGCGCTCGCGGAGGAGGACGGCCCCGACGATATCCCCGACGCGCTGTCGCGCGCGATGCTCGCGCTGAGGGCGCGCCCCGCGCTCTTCCGTTACTGCGTCGAGGAGGTGAGCCGGACGAGGCACAACGCGCTGTTCCGCCGGTTCATCGCCGCGCTCACGCGGGGCGGCCCGGGGGGCGTGCCCCGCCCCATCGAGGTGCACGCGCCGGACCCGAGGCGGTACGTGGGGGACATGCTCGCGTGGCTGCACCAGGCGGCGGCAGGGGAGAAGGAGCTCGTCGACGCGCTCCTGGGCGACGACGACGCGCCGAGCGCCGGGGCCCGAGGCGGCGACGCGAACGACGCCGACGGCTCGCCCGCGCCCGCGCCCGCGCCCGCGTCCGCGTCCGCGTCGGAGCCGCCCCTCGCGGACGCGCGCGAGGTGCTCGACCGCGTCCTCGACGGGGTCTGCCGCCCGTTCTCCGTGCGCGTCGAGCAGGCGATCGTCGCCGACCCGGACGCGGCGACGGCGCGCGCGCTCGCCAACCTTCTCGGCTTTTACGCGTCGACGCTCGCGGAGATCGCGGGGCCTCGCGCGTCGCTGACCCGAGCGATCGACGCGTGCCGGAAACGCGCGAAGGAGGCGTTCGAGGAGGAGACCGCGCGCGTCGGGGATAAGCTCCGCAAAGCCCCGCCCGCGCCCCCGGATTCGCTCGCGCCGGCGGCCTTCGTCGTCGACGCCGCGTCGCGGGCGGCGGCGCTCCTCGACGCGGAGCGAGGCGCGTTTCAGATTCCGGGAGAGTCCGAGGGCGCCGAGGCCGCGGCGGCGCTCGCGGCGGTGATGGGCCCCGCGATCGAGGCGTGCGAGGCGAGCGCGGAGCTATTATCATCGACGGGCGCCGCCGAAGGGAACCACAACCACCGCGGGGTCGGCGCTCTCGCGGGGCCCTCGCCCAGGGACGCGCGGTGGGCGAAGGAGGCGTACCTGATCAACTGCTTCCACGCGACGGTGAACAAGCTGCGACCGTTTTCCGCCGCGGCGGATCTCGTGGCCGACCTCGAGGCGCGCGTGCGGGCGGCGGCGTCGGCCGCGGCGCGCGCGGAGGCGGACCGCGTGCTATCCCAGGCGGGCGTCGCGGAGGCGAGGGAGCTCGTCGCGCTGTACCAGACGCGCGGCGGCGCGGGGGCTCGGGGCGGCGGCGGCGGCGGGAACGCGATGGCGAAGGACCCGGCGTTGGCCGTCGGCGCGGTCGGCGCGGCGCTCGACGCGCTCGCGGACGCCGTCGGAGGCGCGGAGGATCCCGTGCCGACGTTCGACGAGGTGCAGGCGCCGAGGGCCAGGGCGGACATGCGGGCGGCCTACGCGGAGCGGCTCATCGAGGCGTACACCGTCGTGTACGCGGCGGTGTTGGATCCGAGCAACGGGTACGGCGACGTCAAGGGCGCGATTCGCCACGGGCCCAACGCGCTGGGGACGCTCCTGGGGGGGTGAGGGCGGAGGAGGCGGGGGTGTCTGCGCGTTTCGATGTCTACGCGGTGGTGCTTCGTATTTCACGTTCGGCGTTCCGACCTCGCGCGCTCGCGAGGTTTCGTTCGTTCCTCACGACAGGACGTCGATCTGCTGCTTGAGCACGGCGACGCGCTCGGCGACGGCTTTTCTCGCGGTGGCGATTTTGATGAGCTCGTCGCGGTCGTCGCGCTTGCCGAGGACCGGGGTGAGCTCGCTCGCGGGCGCGGGCTTCATCTTGTGCGCCTTGACGCGCTCCAAGAACGCCTCCGCCGGCTCGTGGAACACGAGCTCCTCGTACTTTTCCTTCACCACCGGGCGCTTCAGGTCTTTCTTCTCGGGCTTGGCCCCGCCGGGCTCCGCCTCGTGGTGGAGCTTGAGCGGCGCCAGGAGCTCCACGGGCTTCTCCCCCGAGTCCTCCGCGAAGTGCACGACGACGCCGATCTCGAACTCGCCCCACCCGGTCTCCGTGACCTCGTAGGGAGGCTTCTCCAGGACGCGCGTCGGCTCCTTGAACGAGGGGTGGAGGTTGAACACCACCTTGGAGATGACGTGCGAGAGATCGCCGTGCTCGGGCTCGCGAAGGTACACCGTCCACTTGTGCGAGTGGTACTCGTCCGCCTTCTTCCCGAGCCAGTACGCGCACGTGCCGTAGCACACGGGGACGATGAGCTCCGTGTCCCGCTTGCGCTTCACCCCGGAGTCGTCGGGCGCGTCCGCGGGCGCGGTGTCCTTGTCGGCCTCCGCCATCACGACCGGGATCGAACAGCGACGCGACGAACCAAAACGACCACCCTCGGCTTCGAATTTTCCAACCGCGCGCGAGATCGCCGAAGGAGCGCGACGAAAACGAGCGGGTCGCGCGTGCGCCGAGTCGCCGCGGGTCGCGTCGCGTGGATCACGCGCGTCGCGAACGTCCCCGCTCGACCCCGCGCGGACAGGTGTGGACGCGTCGCGCGAGGGAAAGCCCACGAGACGAGAAACCCTCGACGCGAACAAATCGTGGTTTCCCCGGGAACGGCGGGAAGGAGTCCGTCCGATGACCGCGCTAAGTCGGGCCGGGGACGGGCGCGCGGAGAAAGTCGAGTCCGAGACTTTTGAAGGTGAGGTTTATTTCCTTGCGTCAGGCTTCTCGCCGTTCACGCCTCGTCCATTCTCTTGCCGCTCACTCCTCGTTCTGTTCCTCCGCCGCTTCCCTCTCCTCCATCATCGCATCTAGCTCGTCCACGCGATCGACGTACGTCGCAAACGCCACGTCCTGGATGTAGTTCTCGCGCTCGAGGTGAGTGAGAACGTCGAAGAGAAAGTCCACGAGCTCCCCGTAAGAGACGACGCCGTCGCCGTCGTCGTCCACCGCCGCGATCATGGCGTTGATCTCCGCGGTCGACAGCGCGAGCTCGCTCGCGCCCAGCGCGCGAAGCACCGTGTACACCTCCTCGCGGTCCAGGACGCCGTTGCCGTCCGCGTCTGCCTCCTCGAACGCCTGCGATATGACCTCTTTGATGGTGTCCCCGTCGAGCTGATTCAGGATGTGCGCGCCGTCCGCCTCGCTGATCTTGGCCACCGCGTCCAGGCGCATCGCCTGCGACGTGGAGTCCACCATGCTGTAGATCATGCGCGCGGCGACGGGCGCGAACGCGCCGTAGTTCACGGGTCGCTCCTCCTCCTCCTCGTCCGGCTTCGACTCGGCCATGATGGCGGAGATTTGCAGCCGCGAGAGGCCGAGCATATCGTCCGAGAGCCTCTTCAAAACCTTCTTCACCGCGCGGAAGGGGAGATGTCCCTCGCCCGCCTCCGTCCAGACCGCCTGCGTCGCCGTCGCCTTGGCGGCGTCGAACTCGTCGCGCAGGAGCTGCGTGAGCGCGTCCGCGTTTTGCAGCGCCGCCTCCGCGAGGACGTCCTCCTTGAATCGCTCGACGAGAATGTTGAAGCACAGAGGCACGAACTCCTCGTACGAGATGAGGCCGTCGCCGTTCTCGTCCACCTCGCACAGGAGCAGGTTAATCTCCTTCCGCGTCAGCCCGAGCTCCGCGGACTTGAGGCACCGCGAGAACTCTTTCCGGTCCAAAGCGCCGCTGCCGTCGACGTCGGCGCTCTCAAAGACGGCGCGCATGATCGCCTCGAGGTCCTCCTGCGGCATGCCGTGCAGAAGGTGCATCTCCACAGCCTCGCGCGCCTCATCCTCCTCATCCTCCGCCTGCGCCTGCGCCTCCGCCTTGGCTTTCAGCCCGTGGATGATCTCCACCATCACCGGGACGAACTCGCGGTATTCCAACACGCCGTCGTCGTTCTCGTCAGCCTCTTGCATCACCCGCCGCGCGTCCTTCTTGCTGAGGCCCAGCTCGGCGTCCATCAGGAGCTCCTTGAACTCGTGCCTGTCGAGGTACCCGTCCTGGTCCGCGTCGTACCGCATGAACTGGTCCATGATGAAATCCTGCATCTCCTCGTCCGTCATGTCGAACATCCCCGCGCGAGGCGCGACGTCGTCGTACGCCTCATCGCCGCCCGCGGGCGCGTCGAATTCGCCTCGCGCCGCGCGCTCGCGGCGGTCGCGCTCGCGCGCATTCTCCTCGATCTTCTCCGCGAAGTACGTCGCGCCGAACTCATAAATGTTCTCGGGCTGCGCGCGGAGGATCTGCGAGAGTCGAGGCGGTGCGAGGGTGGGGCAGAGCGCGTCAGTCAACCGTCGCGTCGAGCGATCCGAGCGTGGTGGGGCCGAATCGGGGCGCGAATTAGACGCGCGCGCGCGCGGGCGCGGACTCGGGGCGACCCTTCTCAGGACGCGGGACGCAGGCCACGGGAGACGGCGCGCGGGAAAACGCGAACGCACCTCTCGCGTGAACGACTTGAGGACCTGCGGGAACCCATCGGGGATGCTGAACGCCTTCTGGTACCGCGAGCTCATCGCGTCCGCGCTGCTCTCCTTTTGGCACGGCCCGCGGTAGTGCGGACGATTGGCGAAATGCGCCCGCGCTGGGAGCGCCTCGCCGGGGTGACTGGGGCGCCCGAGGCGGACGACGTCGAACGAGCGCGAGTGACCTGCGCGGACTCGGCGGCTCGATCGCGGGCGACCAACCGGTTCGGTCGGCGCGCGCTGCCTTGCGCTGTGTGGAGATGCGTGGCGGGTGGGTGAAACTCGACCCGCGAAGGGCGGGGGCGGGGTTCGAGTATCTTAAGGTTCGTTTGGAGAAGCTTGGTCGTGTAAAATGACTCGTCGATGACGGTCTGATGAAACTCACATTCCCAGTCACATCCTCGAGTCGCTGGCGGCCTTGACACCATTCGTTTCGGCACCCGACTCGCGCGATTTCCGCCCTGGCGATGACGTCGTCCACGCTCGCGGCCGCCGAGCTCGCCCCCCCGCGTTTGTTCGCTCGCCCCTCGTCCTGTCGGCGGCGGCTCACCTCGTGCCGCGCCTCCGCGACGGCGCCGGCGAAATCGCCCGAGGAGCTCAAGCGCGCGATCCTCCGCCTCTCGGCACTCACAGATCGCGGACAACTCTTGTTCCAGCAGTCCGCGTACGCGCCTCTCGACCGGTACAACGCGAGGCACCGCGAGGAGATCACGACCGCGGTCGCCGAGCTCGTGGCGACGCAGGACGGCGGCGCGGGGTCGGCATCACCGGGCCCCGGTCGCGCGGTCGCGGACCCCGCGCTGATGAACGGGGAGTGGGAGTGCGTGCTCGCGACGAAACAGCTCTTCCGTTCGTCGCCGTTCTTCATGGCGATCCAGGACGCGTTCGGGGACGCGATGTTCGGGGAGAAGAAGTCGAGCGAGGTGTTCTTCCGCCTGCACGAGCTGCAGGTGAAGTCCTGGGGGGCTTCCACCGTGGGGCGGGTCGCGCAGAAGATCGACCTGGAGGCCGGGGTGATGGAGAGCTACTTCGACACCATCCTCTTCGCGCTCACCGTCATCCCGATCGTCGGGTGGTTCAAGCTCCTCCCCACGTTCGGCGGGAGGGTCGTGTCGTTCGCGGACGGTCTGACCCTCGACGCCGGGACGGGAAAGCTCGACCTCGTCCTGGACCGCACGAGGGTGGAGATGACGGAGGGGATCCCGAAGCCCCCGCTCGTGCTGCCGTGGTTCCTCGACCGGGATTATCCGGTGAAGTTCGTGTGGAAGCTGCTGCCGTGGAACAGAGGAAGGGACCCGACCGCGAGCACGTACGTGAGGTACCTCGACGAGGACTTCCGGATCATGGCGGATAAAGACGGGGAAATCTTCGTGTACTGCCGCGTCCCGGAGTGAGAGCCGGTCGTGATCGGCGCGACGAGCGCGGGAGCCTCTCGAACGCGAGGAGAGAAGAAGAAAAAAAAACGCCTCGTTTGCTCTCGGACGCGCCGCGCGCGCGCCCTCGTCGCGTACCCGTTCGTTCGTCACGACTCCGCGTCCTTCGGCACGGTCCGGTAAATCGCTTCCGCCTCCGCCTCGTCGCCCGCCGCCCTCGCCGCGGCCACGCGCGGGTCTTTACACGCCGCCTTCGGGTCCGCGCCTTTCGTGATCAGCCACGGCTCGAGGAACGTCCGCAGGGATTTCAGGTCGTGCCGCAGCGCCGGCAGACTCTCGACCGACACCCCCCCCCTGAGCGCCGCCTCCAGCGGCACCCTCCGCATCTCCGCGTGCCCGTCGCGGCTGCCCCTGAGCGCGCCGCCCGCGGCGGACACGCGCTCGCCCCGGACGAGCGCGACGTACGCCACCTCCGCGAGGTCCTCGACCGTCTCCCCTCGCCGCTCGGCGTGCTCCTCCTCGTGCGTCCGCTTACGGAACCCGAGCCTCGCCGCGCCCGTCGCGGGTATGCCCTGCATGAACTCGATGTGCGGGGCCTGATCCAGCCCCGTCTGCTCGAGCAACACGTTCGCCGCCGCTCGACGCACCGCCGGGTCCTCGGTGAGGCGCTTATAGTCCTCGGGGGCGGCGTCGAACGCCGCGTAGGCCTCCGCGATGCACGGCCCGAACGCGCGCGTCTTCGGATCTCTCGTCACCAACAGCTCCGTGTGCGTCTTGTGCTCGACGACGACGTGGACGCGCACGCGCGTCTTGATCTTCGCGCCCGCGGAGGACGGGACCGCGGCGGAGGATGCCGAGGCGGGCGCGGGGGCGGTCGAGCCCGAGGACGCCGAGGACGCCGCCGCGTCCGAGGAGACGGCGGACGCGGAGGTCTCGCGCCGCGCCTTGAGGACGTCCGCGGCGCGGCGCGCCTCGTCCGGGTCGACCGCGTCGGGCTGTCGCTCGAAGATGATGCCTCCGCCGCCGCGCCGCGGGGCGTCGCTCAGCGCCGCGGCCGCGAGCGCGCGCTCCTCCTCCGCCGTCTCGCCGTCGTCGCGGAAGGCGTGGTGCCAGTTCGACGTCGTGATCCAGGAGATGAACACCAGCGCGCATATCGCGAACGCGCCCGCGAACAAGGACAGCTTGCGCCGGTTCCTGCGCTGAAGACGGAGGTCCCACTTCTCCGAGTCCGCCGTCGCGCTCGAGGACGTGTACGGTCGTGACATGTCGAGCGCGCGCGCGAGTGGTGGCGCCGGGACGAAGGTCGCGAGACGACGCGTCCTGAACAAACGTGCCGATTTTTTTGCGCCGCGTTGCCGGCGCGCCCGGGCTCGCGCGCGCGACGTGTTCGCTCTCGCCAGCATTCATCTTCAGCGGGTTATCCGCGTTCCTCCCGGCCACAACTCTCCTCCCCCGGACGCTCGCGCGCTCGTCACGCCGCGATGTCGTCCACGCCCGTCGTCCTCGACACCTCCCCCGCGCGCGCGGCCTCGCCCCTCGGCGCGCGCGGCTCGCGTTTCGCTTCCGCCGCGCGCGCTCTTCTTTTGCGGCGCCGCTCTTGCTCGCGCCCCGCCGCTCCCGCGCCCGCGACCGCGCGGCTTCGGCCCGGGCGACAGGGCGTCCAGCGCATCTACCGAATGACCACGGAGAAGGCGCAGATCGGCGTGTACGAGTACCTGGAATCCATCGGCGTCCCGCGCGTGAACGCGCTGCAGGTGCAGAGCAAGGCCTCGGAGTGGTTCGAGTTCGAGAATGCCAAGGCGGGAGGCGACGCCGACGCGCCGTTCGGCGTGCGCGAGATGCGCGCGGTGGTGGAGTTCCTCACGGACAAGGGCGTCGCGAAGGACGACATCGGCGACCTAATCTGCAAGCACCCGCCGGTGCTGGCGTACGACGTCGACCGGAGGCTCGCGCCGCTGTTCGATTACCTAGCCGAGCTCGGGCTCGACTCGGACGCCGCCGTCGCGAGCCTCTCGCGCCGACCCAACCTCCTCGGCCTAGACCCGGACCTCAACATGCGCCGCATGGTGGACTATCTCATGGCGAACGGAAGCTCGCAGGAGGAGGCGCTGGAGTACCTGCTCAAGACGTTGTGAGCCGAGCCTCACGACGGGAGGATCCCGGAGGGCATTCGGTGTGGGTGTGGGGGAGGGCGTGGGGAAGGGAGCGCCGCGAGGAGGAGGGGCGCGGCGAGCCGCGCGGCGGTAGTATTTGTCGCAGACTACGGAGATATTTTTTCCTCCTCCGCCGTCGTCTCGAGGCCCACTCGGGACACTCTCGCGCACGCCCACTCACTCGTCGTCGAGCTCGGCGCCGATTTCCGCCACGAGCTGTTTTCTGTACTCCTCGAAATCCCCGTCGAATTTCCTCACCTCGCCCTCGTCGACGACCCAAATCTCCGACGTCTCCGCGTCGAGCACCTTCCCGCAGATGTGCGCGTCGTGCGTGATCAGCACGACGCCGCCCTCAAACTCGTCCAGCGCGTCGCCCAACGCGTCGATGCTCTCCATGTCCAGGTGGTTCGTGGGCTCATCCATGAGAAGGATGTGCGGGTTACTGAGCTGGATCGCGGTGAACACGACGCGCGCTTTTTGCCCCCCGGAGAGCTTCACGATGGGCGTGAGGTGGTTGTGCCCGGGGAGGCCGAACTTCCCGAGCTTCGCGCGAATCTCCTCGGGCTTGTACGACCCGCCCTCGGGCTTGAGGTACTGCCTGAGGAGGTACTGCACCGGATTTTCGTCCATGCTCAGGACGTCCACGAAGTGCTGCGAGTACCGCCCGATCCTGAGCTTGTGCGACCTTCGCGAGTCCCCTCGCGTCGGTTCCAAATCCCCGGCGAGAAGGTTCATGAGCGTGGATTTTCCCGCGCCGTTGGGGCCGATGATGCCCACGCGCGTGCCCATGTCGATGCCTAGGTTGAGGTTCTCCAGGCCGAATCCCTCCAGGTTGGGGTACTTGAAGTGACAGTCGGTGAGGGAGATGAGCGGCGGGGGAAGCTCCGTGGGGGTGGGGAAGTGGAACTCGACCGAGTAGTCGTTCCATCGCGTCGGCGCGGCGGCGGCGCCTCGTCCGTCGTCGTCGTCGTCCTGCATCATGCCCTTGTTCTTCTTCCCGCCCTTCTTCTGCTCCATCTTCTTCGCCGCCGCGGCTCGGACGTCAGCCTGCGCCTGCTTCGCCTGGCCCTTCTTCGCCGCCTTCGCCATCTTCATCTGTTTCTCGTACTTCTCGAACTCCTTGTTCGCCTCGCGCCTTCTCTGCTCGTACATCTCCTCGAAGTTCTCGAAGCTTCCGCGGTACTGCGACAGCTTGTGGTCGTGGAGGTGGATGATGTCCGTCGTCACCGAGCTCAGGAAGTCGCGGTCGTGGGAGACGACGAGCAGCGTTTTCTTCCACCGCATGAGGTACTCCTCGAGCCAGATCACCGCCCTCAGATCGAGGTGGTTCGTGGGCTCGTCCAGGAGCAAACACGTGGGCTCGATGAACAGCGCCCTGGCGAGGGAGATGCGCATGCGCCAGCCGCCGCTGAACGATTTGGTCGTGTTGTGCATGCTGAACCGCTCGGGACCGACGTTCGTCTTCGACTCGGGGACGGTGAACCCGAGGCCGTGGAGGATTTTGCTCGCGCGCGCCTCGGCGGTGGCGTCGTTCTTCTCCTCGAGCCGCTCGTACGTCTTGTTGAGCTCGTCGCTCAGGTCGAAGTTGTCCGCGTTGAGCTCGCCCGCCTCCTTCCGCTTCGCCTCCATCGCGAGCTTCCCCTGCATCCCACTCTCGTCCTCCTCGTTGATTTGGCACGCCCTGAGCGCGTCCGCGAGCGCCTTCTCGCGCTCGTCGTTCCCCTCCTCGCCGCCCTTCTCCTCTGCCTGCGCCACGCGCTCCATCGCCGCCTCGAGTTCGAGTTTCCTCTTGCGGAGCTGCGCGAGCTCGACGTCCGCCGCCACCACAGACTCGAGCGCGGACCGCTCGTCCCCGACCACCTCCTGCTCCACGAGCAAGATATCGATGAAGTCCGGCACCGGGAGCTTGCGCCGCGCGAGCAGTTTCATGATCGTCGTCTTCCCCATGCCGTTGGGGCCGACGAGGCCGTACCGCCTTCCGTGGACGATGGTCAGGTCGGTGTTGTTCAAGAGCTCCTTGCCTCGCGCCGAGACGCTGAACCCGTCGATCTTGATGTCCTTGCTGTTCGCCATCTGCTCGCGCGCCTCGTCCGTGATGTTCGCGCACCGAACGTTGAACGCGTCGTCGTCCTCCTGCATCGCCTGCTCCTTCGCTAAAGCTTCCTTGCGCGCCGCCTCGAGCTCCTTCTGCCGCGCCTTGCGCTCCTCCTTCTCCGTCTTGCCGCCGAGCACGATCTCCTTCTCCTCGCGCACGACCGCCTCAGTCTCGTCCTCCTCCCCGGAACTGGGCAGGTCGAGGTCATCCATGTACCCCTTCGCGGGGGCCTTTCCGCCCTTCAGGACGGGGGGCGCGCGGCGCGCCGGCGCGGCCGCCTTCTGAGACGCCTTCTCCTCCGCCGCTTTCTTCGCCTCCTTCTTCGCCTTTCGCGCCGCGCGCTCCTCGGGCGTCTCGTCGGGCTTCTCCTTCTTCTCCTTCTTTTTCTCTGCGAGGGGGCGAGGAGGGGGAGGGTCGGGAAGGGGGAGGGGACGCGCGCGGGTGACGTCAGCCGAACGCCGCTCGGAGGAACCGCCGCCGAGCGCCTCGCGTCGAGATCGCGCGCGAGGGTGCCCGCTCTCGTCGCCCGGCGGCGCGATCGGAGGAAAACGCCGTCGGACGAACGCGGCGACGGTCGAGCCGCGCGGGGGCGCACCTTTCTTCTCCTTCTCCTTGCGCGCGGCCCGCTCCTCGGGCGTCTCGTCCTTCTTCCCCATCGTGCCGGTTGTGCGCGCGAGGGGCGGGTGCCGGGTGGTCTGAGGGCCGTCGAAGCCCTACGCCCTGAAAAACTCTCAAAATCTCAAACCGCTCTGGTCGATCACCTACCTGCGTCTCTTTGATCGACGATGAGCTGCATGCGCGCTGACGCTCGCGGCCGATGACGGTGAATCGCGGCGGGGCGGCTCGGATCGTTGGACTGCCGCGCGCGCGCGACGAGATTTCGCTCGTCAGTCGAGAGCGATCAGCTGAGTGCCGACGAGAAGACTCGTCCTCGCGCGTGTCGTGCGTCGTGCACCCGCGCGCGCCGGGCTCGATGCCACCGCGCCGGGCTCCCCGCCCCCCCTCCCCCCCTTCCCCCCCCGCG
>MDSW01065103.1_pt1 | contig 18858 bp, 16 predicted proteins | sample 811171 | NCBI WGS metagenome assembly MDSW01 (sample SAMN05326641, study PRJNA326480) | marine metagenome | isolation source: seawater | place: Atlantic Ocean: North West | collected 2012 | reverse complement strand
TAAATGATGTTGTTAAATATTCTTTACCAGTACTTATATCTAACTCAATGCTTTTATTAATTCAATGGATAGATATAATTATTTTAGGTTACTTTGAAACGTCAAATACGGTAGGAATATATAGTGTTGTAATGAAAATATCATTATTTTCAAGTGTAATATTATTTTCAATTAATAGTATTGTTGCTTCAGAATTTTCAAGATTGTATTCACTAGAAAAAATGGTTGATTTAAGAGTTCTTATTAAAAAATCTTCTAAAATTATATTTTTTATAACAATTCCAATTTTGATTTTAATCGTTTATTTTTCAAAATCAATATTGGGTTATTTTGGATTTGAATTTATTATGGCAAATAAAACACTACATATATTGATTGCTGGTCAATTTATAAATATATTGTGTGGTTCAGTAGGCTATATATTGATGATGACAGAAAAACAAAATATTTTTAAAAATATAATGATTTTTGCTACTTGTGTAAATATTATCCTTAATATAGTCTTGATTCCAAAGTACAGTATGAATGGTGCTGCTATTGCATCCTCTGTTAGTTTGATATTATGGAATGTAATTTCATTTAGTTATATTTATAGAAAATATAATATCTCAACAATTTGGTTTATTAAGTAATATGTTTAAGACCATTGAAAAAGATTTAACAACATTCTCTACAATTAGAACAGGGTCTTATTGTAAATATTATGCAGAAATAAATAGTAGCGAAGATATTAAAAGTGCAATTGATTTTAAAAATAAAAATAATCTAAAATTTAAAATACTAGGTAATGGATCAAATATTTTATTTTCTAAAGATTACTATGATGATATTTTATTTTTAAAATTTGGAGATGGATTTAATTTTATAACATATTATGATGATTATGTGGAAATAGGTTCATCTTATTCACTAATCCAGGCAGGTAGAGAATTAATTAACAAAGGATATCAAAGTTTTATTTTTTTTAGTTTAATTCCTGCTTCTATTGGCGGCGCTATTAGACAAAATGCAGGTACAGGCAGTAATGAAGAAATTAAGGATGTATGTTTAAGTTGTAAAGTTTATGATATTGGAAAAAATGAAGAGATTAAATTTGATTTAGATAATATGAATTTTAGTTATAGAAATTCAATTATTAAAAAAAATCCAAATAGATATATTGTGTTATCATCAAGATTTAAATTAAATAATCAAACAGATAATATTGATGAGTTGATTCTCAAAATGAAAGCTAGAGTAAAAGAAAAGAAGATTAGGGAACCTAGTGGTTACTCTTTTGGCTCTACATTTGTGAATGATGAAAAGAAAGCTTGGGAATATGTTGACTCTATTTATAATAATTTAGATTTATCTGATGATTATTATTTTTCAGATAAACATAAGAATTGGGTTATTAATAGAAATGGAAGTGGAAAAGATATCTTTGATTTAATTGATAAGGTAAAAATTGAAGTTAAAAACAAATTTAATGTAAATTTAAAGTTAGAGATCGATATAATTTAAATTTATTAAATTATAATAATAAAAATATTTATGAAAAAGAGAATTTTAATAACAGGTGGAGCTGGATTTATAGGAAGTAATTTTGTACATTTTTGTATGCAAAATGGATATGAAGTTTTGAATTATGATATTTTAACTTATGCAGGGAATTTGAGTAATTTAGAAAAAATAGAAAATAATTCAAATTATTCTTTTGTAAGAGGAGATATTTGTGATAGGAATCATTTAAATAAGATTGTAAATAAATTTAAACCTAATTTTATTGTTAATTTTGCTGCGGAATCTCATGTCGATAGATCAATTGATTCACCAGATTCATTTATTACTACTAATATAAATGGAACTTATGAGCTTTTAAAAATTAGTTTAAATTATTATCTGAAAATTAAATCAAAAAAAGAATTTAAATTTTTACATGTATCTACAGATGAAGTTTTTGGTAGTTTAAAAGATGAAGGATTATTTAATGAAGATACGCCTTATAATCCTAGTTCTCCATATTCAGCATCAAAAGCTTCTTCGGATCATTTAGTTAGAGCATGGTTTAGTACCTACTCGCTACCTATTTTAATAACAAATTGTTCAAATAATTATGGTCCATTTCAATTTCCTGAAAAATTAATACCTCTAATTATTACTAATTGTTTAGATAATAAAAAATTACCTATATATGGGGATGGTTCTAACGTTAGAGATTGGTTGTTTGTTGAAGATCATTGTAAAGCAATTAGCTCTGTCTTGAATAATGGAGAAATTGGAAGTACATATAATATTGGTGGTAATGAAGAAAAAACAAATTTGGAGATTGTTAATTTAATTTGTGAAATTTTAGATGAAATTTATCCATCTGAAAAATTAAAAAGTTATAAAGAATTAATAACTTTTGTAGAAGATAGGCCTGGACATGATTATAGATATGCAATTGATTCAACAAAGATAAAGAGAGAATGTGGATGGAATCCAAAAGAAACTTTTAGTTCAGGACTTAAAAAAACAATTAGATGGTATGTTGAAAATAAATTATGGGTAAAAAATATAAAGTCAAGTAAATATAATTTAGAACGATTAGGGCTTAATAAGTCATGAAGGGGATAGTGCTAGCAGGTGGATCAGGAACAAGACTTTTCCCTATAACTAAAGTAGTTAGTAAACAGCTTATTCCTATATATAATAAACCGATGATTTATTATCCTTTATCAACATTAATGTTAGCTGGAATTAAGGATATCCTGATTATATCAACGCCTGAAGATATAAGTAAATATGAAGAATTATTAGGTAATGGAGAAAATTTTGGAATTAAATTAACATATAAAATTCAGAATCATCCCAATGGAATTGCTGAAGCGTTTATAATTGGAGAAGATTTTATAGGCTCTGATGATGTTTGTTTAATTTTAGGAGATAATATTTTTTATGGTATAAGTTTACCTAGATTAATGCTTGCAACTTCTTTAGAAGTTTCGAAAAACAATTTCTCTATTATTTTTGGTTATAAAGTTAAGGATCCTGAAAGATATGGCGTGGTTGAATTCGATGATTTTAATAATGCAATTTCTATTGAAGAAAAACCAATTAATCCTAAATCAAATAATGCTGTTGTAGGATTATATTTTTTTAAAAATGATGTTATAAAAATTGCAAAAACTATATCTCCTTCTCCTAGAGGTGAATTAGAAATAACATCTGTTAATTTAGAGTTTTTAAAACAAAAAAGACTTAAGGTTAAACAGTTAGAATCTGTTTTTTGGTTGGATACTGGTACATATGATTCTTTAACAGAAGCCTCGAGTTTTATTAGGACAATTGAGAACAGAGATGCAAAAAAAGTTTCTTGCTTAGAAGAAATAGCTTATAAATATGATTATATTTCAAAAAATAAGTTAAATGAATTAATAAATATTTATAATAATGAATATGGTGAATACTTACGGAAATTGGTATCAAATGAAAAAAAATAATATAAAAATAGCGGTTATAGGATTAGGTTATGTTGGGTTACCACTTGCTGTAGAGTTTGGTAAAAAGTTTACTACATATGGGTTTGATATAGACTCAGAAAGAATCAATGAATTAAATTCAGGTTATGATAGTACAGGTGAACTAACTAAACGAAATTTAAAATCTTCTATAAAGTTATCATTAACATCAAATTTGGAAAATATTGAAAACTGTAATATTTATATTATTGCAGTTCCAACTCCAATAGATAAAAATAATAATCCTAATTTAGAAATTTTATTATATGCTTCTTCACAAGTTGGTAAATTACTTAATAAAAATGATATTGTAATTTATGAATCAACTGTTTATCCTGGGTGTACTGAAGAAGATTGTATCCCAATTCTTGAAAAAAAATCTAAATTAAAATTTAATAAAGATTTTTTTTGTGGATATAGTCCTGAGAGAATTAATCCAGGTGATAAATTAAGAACTTTAACAAAAATAGTAAAAATAACAAGTGGTTCTACAAAAAAAACTGCTGATTTTGTTGATTATTTATATTCGACAATAATTAAGGCAGGTACTTATAAGGCAGAAAGTATTAAGGTAGCTGAGGCAGCAAAAATCATTGAAAACTGTCAAAGGGATATAAATATTGCATTTATTAATGAATTATCAATTTTATTTAATAAATTAGATTTAGATACTGAAGATGTTCTAAATGCAGCAAAAACAAAGTGGAATTTTTTACCATTTGAACCTGGCTTAGTGGGAGGGCACTGTATTGGTGTCGATCCTTATTATTTAACATATAAAGCAAATCAAGTTGGCTATAAATCAAAAATAATTTTATCAGGTAGAAAATTAAATGATAACTATGTTAACTTCATTTATAAAAATATTGAAAATTTTTTTAAAAAAATAAAAAAAAATAAAAAATTAAAAGCACTAATTATGGGAGTTACATTTAAAGAAAATTGTCCTGATATTAGGAATACAAAAGTATTTGATTTATATAATTTGATGAATAAAAAATTTGAAATAGATGTTTATGATCCTTATGCTTCAAAAGAAATTGTAAAGAAGAAATTTAAAATTGATTTAAAAGATTTTAATAATTTAAATTTTAATCAATATAATTGTATTGTTATATGCGTAGCACATGCTGAATTTAAAAATATTAATATTGAATCTATTGTAAATAATAAAGAAGTATTGATTTATGATTTAAAGGGTATATATAATAATAAAAGATATATGAGGCTATAATATTAAGTTTATCGATTTAAATAAACAGTATAGAATAATTCAAAAGAAATTAAAAAAAGAAATTTCACAAACTTTAGATAAGGGTGATTTTATTCTTGGTGAAAGTGTATTCGAATTAGAAAAAAAACTTTCTGAATATGTCGGAGTTCAAGAGTGTATTACGTGTGCTTCAGGGACAGATGCTTTACTAATACCTTTAATGGCTAAAAATATTGGTTTAGGGGATGCTGTATTTACTACTAATTTCTCTTACTTTGCTACTACTGAGGTAATTTCTTTAGTTGGCGCAACACCGGTATTTGTAGATATTGATAATAAAACTTTTAACATAGATGTTGAGTTATTAGAATTAGAAATACAAAAGACTTTAAAGCTAGGTAAATTAGTTCCTAAAGCTATTATTGCAGTTGATATCTTTGGTCAATTAGCTGAATATGAGAGTTTAGTTAAGATAGCTAAAAAATATAATTTATTTTTAATTGAAGATGCTGCTCAATCATTTGGAGCTATACATAATAAAAATAAATCATGTTCATTTGGTGATGTCGCAGCTACATCTTTTTTCCCTGCAAAACCTTTAGGTTGTTATGGAGATGGCGGTGCAATCTTTACTAATGACTCTGAGTTAGCTGAAATATTTAGATCGATAAGAGTTCATGGTCAAGGTGAAGATAAGTATGATAATATTAGAGTTGGATTAAATAGTAGACTAGATACTTTGCAAGCAGTAGTTTTATTAAATAAATTAGATATTTTTGATAAAGAGTTAGTCCTGCGTAATGAAATAGCTGGTTTTTATTCAGGTATACTTAAAGAATATTTAACCGTTCCATATATTTTAAATAATAATGAATCTGCGTGGGCACAATATTCATTACTTGCAAACAATGAAAAAGAGAGAAATGATTTAGTCAAATTTTTGAATAAAAATAATATTCCTGCCGTTGTTTATTATAGGAAAATATTTTCGGAACTTAATTTATATAGCAATCTTGAAATGAAAAATAAATTTAATATATCTAAAAATATATCAAATCGTATATTTAGTATTCCAATGCATCCTTATTTAGAAAATAATGAGTTAGAATTAATAACAAGTACTATTTCTAAATTTTTTAAAAAATGATTGATTTTCATAATCATGTGATTCCCTTTGTAGATGATGGTCCAAATTCTTTTGATGAGTCTTTAGAAATGTGTAGATGCGCTGAAGATCAAGGAATAACTGATATAGTTCAAACAGTTCATTTTCAGCATCCTAAAATGGAAAATAAAAATGTTGAATATAACTATTTAAGACAAAAAGTTAAAGAAATGCAATCTATCTTAATTGAAAATAAAATCAAAATCAAATTACATCTTGCAGCTGAAGTATTCTATCTGCCAAATCTTTTAGAAATTTCTGATAACAAATTAGTAACAGTTAATAATGGGAAATATATGCTTATTGAATTTAGTAATAATATTTTTCCAAATGGTTATGAAAATGTTTTATTCAAATTGCAATCTCAGGGCGTTATCCCAATTATTGCACATCCAGAAAGATACAGGTTTGTTCAAAATGATTTAGACTTATTGAATTTGTGGATTGAAAGAGGTTATATAATTCAAATTGACGCTGGAAGTCTCATTGGACAGTTTGGTAAAAAAACTCAAAAAATATCTTTAGAAATGATAGATAAAGGGTATGTTCATATTATAGGTTCAGATGCCCATAATTCTAGAAAAAGAAATTTTTGTTTGTTAGATGGATACAATAAGATTAATGAGGTAAAATCAGTAGACTATTCAGATAAATTAAAATCAAATGTATACTCAATATTAAATGGAGGGGAGCTGATTAACTTAAATGATAAATCTAATATGTCAAATAAAAAAAATAATCATTCGTATTTCATAGATAAAATATTTAAATTTATTTATAATAAATGAGAATAAAATTTACATTTATAATTTTAATTCTTTCTTCAATTATATTGGGGATAGAATCCCATCATAAAGTGATACCAGATGGTTCATATATTACAGGTGAAGATGGTGTGATTCGCATGTATATTAATATCACGGGTAATGTAAGAAGTCCTGGCTCATTTATGGTTTATGAAGGTATTGATTTTCTAAGTGCTTTATCAATGGCAGGTGGTTATTTACAAGGTTCTAAATTAAATGCTATTTCAGTATATAGTGTTAATAATAAAAAAAGAGTTATTAATTTGAATGAATATTTAGAAAATCCATCTAATGGTGATATCATCAAATTATATCCACATGATACCATTTACATTGAGGAAAAGACTATTTCAAGGATTTTTTCTTCTTCAAATATACCTTCAATTATATTAGGAATTCTAAATATTGCCCTAACTCTTGAAAGAACTCAATAATATCTATGAATGGCGATATAGATAATAATTATTTAGATGAAAATGATTATACTTTGACAGAAATTTTTTATGTATTAAAAAAACATAAAAATAAAGTTCTATTAGCTTTTATATCAGTTTTATTTATATCATTTATATATACTTTATTGGCTAAACCAGTATTTGAATCTAGTAGTGTAATTATGGTTGGAGAAGAACAAGACTCAATGTCAATATTAGAAATGGGATTTGGTCAGGATCGTAATTATATTGAAAATGAAATACAAATATTAAATTCTAGAACTACATCAGATTTAGCTATAAGTAATTTGATTGAAAACGGTTATTTAGATAGTTTGTATTTATTTGGTACTAAAAAGTATGAATTTAATTATTTTAGAAAAATTTTAACTTTTGGTTTATTAGATAATAATGAAAGTAATCTTTCTAGAAATTATTTAGATCAAACTATATTTAATAAATTTTCTAATAGCTTAAGAAATTCAATTTCTATATCTAATAACAGAAACACAGATGCTATAACTATTTCTGTAAAAAGTTATGATCCAGATGAATCAGCCTTACTAGCTAACACTTTAGTCGAGGTATATAAAAAACGTGATTTGGAATGGGTCACCGGTGAAATGAGCCATTTAAAAGTTTTTTTAATTGAACAGCTTGAAAAAAAAGAAATTGAGTTAAATAATATTGAGCAAGAGTTAAAACTATTCCAAGAGAAAGAAAAAATATTTGGATTAGATGAGAATTCATCATTATTGCTTCAAAATTTAACTTTATTTGAAACAGAGTATAATAATACTCTTGCAGCCTTGTCAATTGTTACAGAAAAAGAAAAGTATATAAATAATAAATTAACAGAAGATGAGCAAGAGTTAAGTAAAAAAGTTAGTAATACGATTAATGTTAGATTATATGCTATGCAATCTGAGCTAGCTCAATTAGAATCGGAACTAGTCTCTACTATTACAAAATACGGGAATCAACATTTTGCAGTAAAAGAGATAGAATCAAAATTAAATAAATTAAAAAATAATATTGAAAATGAAACTAGAAAATTAATTTCAAATGGTATTTCTTCTGCTAATCCGATAGTTTTTAGACAGTCTTTAATGGATTCTTCTATAAACTTACAATCTATTAAATCACAACTTGTATCAAAAAGTAATGCCTATAAAAAATTAGTTGTTCAATATGAAAAAAAATTAAGTTTACTTCCTGAGAAGGTATTAGAATTTACTAGATTAGAGCGTTTGAGAAGTATCCAGGCAGAAACATATAGTTTTATGAGTACAAAACTTGAGGAAGCAAGGATTGGAGAAGCTTCAAAAATTGGTAAAATTCGAATTATTGATACTGCCATCCCTGATTTAAATTCAGTATATCCAAATTTTTTATTAAACTTATTAGTAGGTGCTATTTTAGGTATGTTTTTAGGCATAAGTATTGTTGGAATTATTGAGTATTTTGATAATACTATTAAATCTATTGAGCAAATTGAAAGAAGAGGTTTGTCTATTTTATCAATCATTCCTGCAATTGGAATTGATAAAAGAAGAAAAAAAGATAAACGTTATCTCAAAGATAATGCTAATATAGAGAAACTACAAAGGAGATTGATAACTCATGAAGACCCTAAATCGCCTATTTCAGAAGCTTACAGAAGTCTAAGAACAAGTTTGATGTATACTGAAAAAGAACAACAAGGACAAATAATATTAGTTAGTAGTCCAGGTCCAGGAGAAGGTAAAACAACCACTATAGCAAACCTAGCTATAACATATGCAAATTTAGGAAAAAAAACGTTATTGATTGATTCTGATTTAAGAAAACCCGTTCTGAATAATGTTTTCAAATTTGATAAGTCTCCAGGATTAACAAGTTATTTAAGTGGTAATGCAAAAATAAATGAAATTTCTAATAAAACTGATATTGATAATTTGCACGTTATAACTTCAGGTGTTATCCCCCCTAATCCATCAGAGCTTCTTGATTCAGGAAATATGAAAAAATTTATAGATGAAATGAGGAATATATATGATATTGTGCTATTTGATTCTCCTCCATTAATTGCTGTTACTGATGCTTATGTGTTAATGAAATATATTGATCAATTTTTGCTAGTAGTAAGAGCTGGAGTTACAGAAAAAGGTGGTATGCAAAGAGTTCTTACAGCTATTAGACAGTCAGATTTACCTATAACTGGGGTTGTGATTAATGCAATGACTGAAGAATATTCTTATGGGGCAGGTTATTATTATAATTATTATCAATATTATTATGGTGATAGCGAAAAATAAATTTTAAATTAAAAAATAATATTTATATATGAAAAAAATTTGTTTAATTGGAGCAGGTAATTGGGGGAAAAATTATCTTCCAATTTTATATAAAAGAAAATCTCTATTTGGTATTGTTGAAAGTAACTTAGATACTGTCAATAGTTTAAAAATTAAATATCCACAAACTAAATTTTATCATGACATTAATAAAGTTTCATTAGAAGAATATGATGGATATATTATTGCGACACCTGCAAATACTCATTTTGAAATTGCAAAAAAAATACTAAATGCTAAGAAAAGTGTACTAGTTGAAAAACCTATGACATCATCTTATGAAGATTCCAAAATTCTTTATGAATTATCTATTGAAAAAAAAACTAATTTAATGGTTGGTCATGTTTTATTATTTCATCCAGCATTTATTAAAATAAAAGAATTAATAACAAATGGGAAATTAGGTGATTTACAATATATATATAGTAATAGATTGAACTTAGGAAAAATAAGAAATCATGAAAATGTTTTTTGGAGTTTTGCCCCTCATGATATTGCTTTGTTTCAATTTATAATTAATAAAAATCCAAAAAAAATACTTTCAGATGGTATAAGCCATTTGCAATCAGGTATACATGATTCTACGATAACTTTAATTAAATATCCTAATAAAATAATGGGACATATTTTTGTTAGTTGGCTCCATCCATTTAAAGAGCATAGATTTGTAGTTGTAGGTAATAAGGGTATGATTAGTTTCGAGGATTCTAAAGATAAAAAACCATTGCTTTTTTATGATAAAAGTATTGAGTGGAAAGGTGATATTCCTATTCCTAAAGATGGAAAGACAACTGAAATAAAATATGATCAAACAAAACCTCTAGATAATCAAGTTGATTATTTTTTAAATCATTTATATAAAAATAAAATTACAAAATCTGATGCTAAAAGTGGTTTAAAAGTAATGGAAATATTACATAAATCAACATATCAGCTAAATAAAGATTAAATGAATATTAGAAACTACTTTATTCATGAATCCAGTTTTTTAGATAAGAATGTTGTTATTGGTAAAAATACTAAAATATGGCATTTTTCTCACATCCAATCTGGAGCAAATATTGGTAGATATTGTTCAATAGGTCAAAATGTTAATATTGGAAATAATGTTAAAATTGGAAATTATGTTAAAATCCAAAATAATGTTTCTGTGTATGAAGGTGTTGAATTAGAAGATTATGTGTTTTGTGGGCCTTCTATCGTTTTTACTAATATTAAATTACCAAGATCTGAATTTCCACAAAAAGGAAATAAGTTTTATAGTAAAACTTTAGTTAAAAAGTCTGCTTCGATAGGTGCGAATTCTACTATTTTATGTGGTATAACATTAGGAAAATATTCGCTAATAGGTTCTGGTTCTGTTGTTACAAAAGATGTACCTGATTTTTCTTTAGTTGTTGGAAACCCAGCAAAATTTGTTTATTGGGTTAATAAAAAAGGAGAAAAAATTATTTTTGATAAAAAGGGTTTAAGTAATTGCAAAAAGTACAAAATCAATAGTGGAATTGTAAGTTTTATAAATAATTAAGGATAACGAATTATGAAGAAAGCTTTAATTACAGGGGTTACTGGCCAAGACGGTTCTTATTTAGTAGAATTTTTATTAAATAAAGGATATGAAGTTCATGGAGTTATTAGAAGGAGTAGTTCGTTTAATACCGCAAGAATAGATCATATTATTCAGAATGAAAAATATAAAGATAAATTCTTTTTTTACCATGGAGATATAACAGATTCTAGCAATATAAATAGATTGCTTGAAAAAATTAATCCAGATGAAGTATATAATTTAGCAGCTCAAAGTCATGTTAAAGTTTCATTTGAAATCCCAGATTATACTGCTCAAGTAGATGCTCTAGGTACTTTAAGATTTTTAGATGCAATAAGAGAAACTCAAATTAAAACTAAATTTTATCAAGCTTCTACTAGTGAGTTGTATGGTAAAGTTCAAGAAGTACCTCAAACAGAAAAAACTCCTTTTTATCCAAGGTCACCATATGGTGTTGCTAAGTTATATGGATATTGGATTATTGTTAATTATAGAGAAGCATATAATTTATATGCATGTAATGGAATTCTTTTTAATCATGAAAGTCCAAGAAGAGGAGAAACTTTTGTTACAAGAAAGATTACTCGTGCAGCTGCAAGAATTAAACTTGGTTATCAAGATAGAATTGAATTAGGTAATCTTAACGCAAAAAGAGATTGGGGATATGCTCCAGAATATGTTGATGGAATGTGGAGAATTCTTCAACAAGAAAAAGCTGATGACTTCGTTCTTGCAACTGGGAAAACTCATTCAATAAAAGAATTTATTGATATTACTTTCAATATGCTTGACATGCCTCTAGAATGGATAGGTAAAAATGAAAATCAAGTTGGCATTGATAAAAAGACTGGTAAAAAGCGAATTATTATTAATCCAAAATATTATAGACCAACAGAAGTTGATTTATTAATTGGTGATGCTTCTAAAGCCAAAAAAATATTAAACTGGCAAGCAAAAACGTCTTTGAAAAAATTAATCAAAATTATGATAGACTCAGATTTAAAAAAGGTTAAGAAAAAAGGATATTAATAAAATTAATAAAAAATCTCGTATATATATTGCAGGTCATAGGGGCATGGTTGGATCTTCACTGATTAATGAATTAAGAAATTCAGGGTATAAAAATTTAATATTTAAAGATTCTAATGATTTAGATTTAAGAAATCAAAAAGAAGTAGAATTATTTTTTAAAAATGAGAAGCCAAATGTAGTTATAATAGCTGCTGCTAAAGTTGGCGGAATACAAGCAAATAATATATATAGAGCTGAATTTATTTATGATAACTTGATGATTCAGTCTAACTTAATTAATAGTTCTTATATCAGTAAAGTTGATAAACTTATTTTTTTAGGAAGTTCCTGCATCTACCCAAAATTATCACTTCAACCAATTAAAGAAGAGTATCTTTTATCTAATACTTTGGAATATACAAATGAACCTTACGCAATCGCTAAAATTGCTGGAATAAAATTATGTGAAAATTATTTTAAGCAGTATGGGTGTAATTTTTTATCTTTAATGCCTACTAATTTATTTGGATATAATGATAATTTTGATTTATCAACTTCCCATGTTTTACCTGCTTTGTTGAGAAAGTTTCATGAAGCAAAAAATGAATCAAAAGATTTTGTAGAAGTGTGGGGTTCTGGTAATCCCAAAAGAGAATTTATGTTTGTTGATGATTTGTCAAATGCAATAAAATTTGTAATGGAAAATATTGATGCTGAAGATATATATAAATTGAATTTATCACATATTAATATTGGTACAGGAAAAGATATATCAATTAAGGAATTATCTATAGTTATTAAAAAAATTGTAGGTTTTAAAGGAGAAATAATTTTCAATCAATCTAAGCCTGATGGAACTTTAAAAAAATTATTAAATATTAAACGAATCAATGATTTTGGATGGTTTCCTAAAACTGATTTAAATTCAGATATAAAAAAGACATATAATTGGTTTAAAAAAAATGTATAATTAATCTCTTATTTTGAAATATACTAATAAAATTCAATTAATTAAAAACTCTCTCTTTTCTAGTGGTAACCAAATTATAAATTCATTAATTTTTTTAGTAACAACTCCAATTTTAATTTTTTATTTAAATTCTGAAGGTTATGGAATCTACGTATTGCTAACAAGTTTAGTGGGCTTTTATAACTTGTTTGATTTAGGTTTAGGTCAAGGAATAGTTAAATTCATTTCTAATTATAAAGTTAAAAAAATGTATGATAAAATCTCATGTGTTTTTATATCTACAATTATTTTTCAAGGTATTTTAGGAATAATAGGTTCTTTATTTATATTTATATTTTCTCATAATATTATTAATATTTTAAATATATCTTCTTATTATTATCATGATTCAATTATGGGATTATATTTATGCTCAATTGGATTTTTATTTAGTGTTATTAACAGTACTCTGAATTTTACTTTAGAAGGTGCTCAAAGATATGATGTATCATCTAAAATTGATGTAATTAGAAATATTTTTTTAAACATATCTTTAATTATAATATTATTTTTAGGTTTTGGGCTTTTTGAAGCAATCCTTATTAATGTTTTAATTACAATCATAACTACTATAATCCTTTTAAGAAAAATTATTTTAATATTCCCTTTTATATTTAAAAATTTCAAATATGACAAGATCGAATTAATAAAATTAATAAAATTTTCTAGTTATTTATATATAACTAAATCAGCAGTAATTTTTAATAATTATATAGTACGATTTATTATTGGTGCTCTTTTAGGACCAGTATCAGTAACATATTATGATGTGCCATTTAAATTTGCTAAAGCTGTTGGTGGATTAATCAACAGAGCATTTGGTGTATTATTTCCATATTTCAGCGAATTATATGCATTAGATGATAGAGATAAAATTAGAATAGAATTTATTTATATATATAAATATGCAGTTATGTTATATACTCCCATATTTATTAGTTTAATAATTTTATCAAAATTTATTTTAACTTTATGGATTGGAGTAGATTTTGCTAATGAAAGTTATCAAGTATTGATTTTATTTTTAATTTATTATTTTTTATCTGCAACAACTACTATTCCTGCAAATTTATCTTATGGTATGAATAAGCCTTACTTCATGGTTTATTCATCTTTTTTTGTTATCCTCTGTTCATTAGTATTAATTTATCCTCTAATAAGATTGTTTAATCTTAATGGTGCAATATATACCTTAATGCTTACACAAATTCAAGTACCTGTAATAATTTATTATATATCTAATAGGTTATTAAATCTTAATTTGATTTCTTTGTTTAGAGAAGTATTTGTTTATCCAGTATTATATTTTTTAATTTTTTTATTTTTTTTAATCATATTTAATAATACTTTTATTTATCTTATTTCATATCATCCAATTTTATTTGTTTCATTAATACTATTATTATATTGTTTTTTAGCTATCTATATTAATTTCATTGAATTTTTAAATATTTATAAGAGACTAGCAAGTAATAATTAAAATGAAAAAAAATATAAAAATATCTGTTATAGTATTAAATTGGAATAGCTATGCTGATACAGTAGAATGTATAAAATCAATCCTAAAGCAAACATATGAAAATTTAGAAATAATCATTGTAGATAATAATTCTCAAGATAATTCTTTCAAGAAACTACAAGAAGATTTTCACACTGCTCATTTTATTAAAAGTAGCAGTAATGCAGGGTATGCAAGAGGGAATAATTTAGGTATAAAAAAAGCTATTGAAATTAAATCTAACTATATTTTATTAGCAAATGCAGATTTGGTATTAGATGAAAAAGCATGTGAAATTGCAATAGATTGTTTTGAAAGTAATAATAAAATTGCTGTTTTAGGAGGAAAAGTATATTATTATAATTCAGATAAAATTTGGTCAGCTGGAGGTAATTTTAATTCATTTACAGGTAAGTCTTCAGGTATAGGACATAATGAAAAAGACTCAGATTATATCAATAAAAATAAAAGTGTTGATTATATTCCTGGAGCTGCACTATTTATTAGATTAGAAGTAATTGAAAAAATTGGATATTTACCAGAAGAGTATTTTTTAGGTGGTGAAGAGGTTGATTTTGCTTTTAATGCAAAAAAAAATAATTATGATATAATTTTTAATCATAGAATCATATCATATCATAAAGTTGGTTATAGCAACAATAAGTCTATAATGTATAAATATAATAGATTAAGGAATAGACTTATTTTTTTTGATAGAAATCATAAATTTATTAAAAAAAATATTTGTTTATTTTTATTTTATTCAAGGTATATTTTTTTAGAAATTATACTATCATTATTTAGAAAAAAAAATTATATAAAAATACTTTTTTTCGTTTTGAGAGATCATAAAAAAAATAAAAAAGTATTTGAATCAGATCTTCTGAAAATTAAAAAAATTTATGAAAATAAATAGTCTAGCAATAAGTATTAATAGATATTCATTTCTTAAAAATAAAGTAGATTACATATTATTTTATTTTTTAGTTTTATTTCCTGTCACATATTATTCACATTTCAGAAAAGAATTATATTATTTCCAATTTTTATTAGCATTATTTCTAGCTTTTAAAAAATCAACTAGAAATATTATTGATATAAATTATATAAAAGTTTTATTATTATGGATTATTATTATGATACTTCAATCAATTTATTTTGGAGAAATATCTACGATAACCTTTATAGGTGAAATTATGTATATATCATATGCATTTTTTATAGTTAAAATTTTTAGAAATAAATTGCCTCATTATTTTTCTAATATAGTATATTTTTTTACTTTATTTGGTCTTGTATTTTATATTTTGTCAGTTTTAAGTTCTTCATTTCATGATTTATTATATGATATTGGTGTAGCTTTTCAAACTGATATATACCATACTCATAATAAATCTCTTATTTTTTATAATTGGGAGCCTGTATCACCAAATGGTATTATTAGGTATTCTTCTATTTTCTCAGAACCAGGTAATTATGCATGTCATCTTGGTTTAGCTTTAACTTGGAATTTGCTTTACTATAAAACTTTTTTTTCAAAAAAAAATATAGTCTTCTTTTTAGCTTTAATTCTAACTTTTTCAACTGCAGGATATTTAACTTTTTATTTTATAACTATTTCTTATTATTTTTTATATAATAAATTTTCAATAAGAAGTTCTACATTTTTAATTCTATTTTTAATTCTATTTTTTTGGAGCTTCAATTCCTTGAACTTTATGTCAGAAAAAATGTCTAATTATTTTACTAGAGAAGAGAATATTAATATTTCTGTAAGAGGCAGATTTGGAGCAACCTTGAAAAACTTAGATGAAATTAAGGAGCACCCAATTATTGGACGAGGTCTTATTGCACAAACTAGATTTAAAAAAGAAGATATATCAATAGATAGAGAAGCACCTTGGAAAGATTTAAATTCTTGGACAGGCTATTTGGTTAGACTAGGTATACCTGGATTTTTATTGTTTATCTATTGGTATTCTAAATCAATTTTATTGTTTTTAAAAAATGAACAAAAAGATAGGAAATTTTTTATAATAATATTTGGAGGCATTTTAATAAGTCTTTCATCTCAAGCTTTATTAATTACACCTCCATTCTTAACTTTATTATATTTAAATTCTGCACATAAAAGATGAAAATTATATTTATATTGGATGCATTAAGATTTAAAAGCATTGATATTTTAAGAAAAAATATTAATTCTAAAACTTTATGTAAGGATGTCTATCCACCATTTTCTTTTGAACCTGATGCTGCATACCTTTGTGGTTTGTATCCTGAAGATTCTAATGCTGGTATGAAAATTTGGAAAAAAAATAATTATAATAACAATTTATTATTTAACTTATTAAGTTTTATTCCCTATAATGGGAAATTATATAGGCAAATCTTAAATAAAATTTTAAAAATAACAAGTTATAGATATTTAAAAGATTTTAATGGAAATATTGGATGTATTCCATTTAATCTTTTAAAATATTTTGAACTGTCTGAAAAAAATAATTTATTTTCAAAATCTAATAAACATAATATGAATACTATATTTGATTTTATAGATTCAGAATACTCTTATACTGGAGTTCCTTTTTCTTCAGGAATGTTGAATTCTATTAAAAAAAAATTTAATATTAAAACAATTAAAAAATATAAATATCATTTTTTTTATATTAGTGATTTAGATAAGATAGGTCATAAATATGGACCAGATTCAAATGAGTATAAATTAAAAATGAAAGAAGTAACTATTTATATTAATTCAATTTTAAAGTATGCAGAAAAAAAAGATGGTAATGTTGATTTTTTAATATTTGGAGATCATGGTATGGTAAATATTAAATATACCATTAATATTCAAAAAATATTAAATAGTTTGGATTTGCAAGTTGAAACAGATTACATCTATTTTCTAGATTCAACTGTAGCTAGATTTTGGTTTTTAAATGAAAGAGCAAAAAATAAAATAATAGATAGTTTATCAAATAATCAGTTTGGAGATTGGGTTTCAAAAGAGGATAAGGAAAAATATCGTATTAACTATAATCATAACAGATATGGTGATGCTACTTGGTGGGCAAATGATGGTGTTTTAATTTCTCCAAATTTCTGGCAATCTTCTAGGAAATTAAAAGGAATGCATGGTTATAGAAATAATAGCTTAGATAACCATACTTGTGTAGTCACAAATAGAGGTGATTTATTTGATTATAAGAAAAACAATTCTATTGATATGGTTTCTTTAAATAAAATAATATTAAAATTTTTAACTAAATAAAATTGATTTCATATAATTATACTGCATTTAATGACGATAAAATTAATCATAAAATCAACTCTTATCTTCTTTATATAATAAATGCATTAAAAAATGAAATAAATTTTGATGAAATTAAATTAGTTATACTAACTGGTAGCTTTGGACAAGAAGAGGGTGGAGTAATATTTAATAAAAGTCAAAATGTCCTTGAGATAATTAATGATATAGATATAATTATTTTTCCTAAAAAATATTTACAATTTAAATTTAAATATAATTCCATAATAACTGAGTTCTCTCATTTGATTATAAGTAAGATACCTGCAAAACAAGTAGATATTAATATTGGAAATTCAAGTAAATTTTTTTTTAGAAAATTTAAATTATTTTATACTGCTAATGCACATGATACAATCCACGGTAGTAAGATTTTATATGGTGATTCTATACCTGAGAAATTAAAAAATAAATATATTAATAAAAACATACCTTTATCTGAAGGAACTAAGTATCTGTATACAAGAGGTTCAGGGTTTTTAATTCCATTATATTGTTTAAACAATAATAAATCAAATATTAGTTTTTTAGATATGTTTATTGAAATAAATAAATTGAAATTGTGTATGGGTGATAGCTATCTAATATATAATGAAAAATATAATCATTCTTATCAAAATAGATACGACATTGCAAAAAATAAATCATTTAAACAATTACCAAATGGTTTAAAAATAAAAAATAATTATTTAAATGCTTTAGAATGGAAATTAAAACCGTATGAAATAAATGATATTAATATAATTGTTAAGGAAGTTGAAGATTTATTACCAATATATTTTAGTTATTTTTTATGGTATGAAAATAAAAGATTAAATAAAAAAATTAATTCAATAAAAGATTATATCTTATTTTTTCATAGTCAACGTAGTACAATTATAGATGTAATTTCAAGGAGATATTATTTTAAAAATAATTTAATAATCATGTTAATTATTTTAGATTTCTATAAATCCCATAAATTGAATAAAGAATACATTCCTATTATTAAAAGTATATTTCCTAATATTTTGAATAAAAATAAAATTAATTGGAATAAGCT
>MDSW01145463.1_pt1 | contig 18862 bp, 17 predicted proteins | sample 811171 | NCBI WGS metagenome assembly MDSW01 (sample SAMN05326641, study PRJNA326480) | marine metagenome | isolation source: seawater | place: Atlantic Ocean: North West | collected 2012 | reverse complement strand
CCATAAAAGCAAAAATTAAGACACAATATTGTGCCACTTGAGTGTATGTTATCCCTTTCATCCCGCCTAATACGGCATAAAATAGCACGATTGCCATACCAATATAAACGCCTGTATTGATATCAACTTCTAAGAATCTTGAAAAAACTATTCCTACCCCTCTCATCTGTCCGGCAACGTAAGTGAATGAAACTATTAGTGCACAAACAACAGCAACCATTCTAGCATTTTGTGAGTAATATCTGTCACCGATAAAGTCTGGAACTGTAAATTTTCCAAATTTCCTTAGATATGGTGCAAGTAGTAAAGCTAGTAGGACATAACCACCTGTCCATCCCATTAAATATACTGAACCATCATATCCTGCAAAAGCAATAATACCAGCCATTGATATAAAAGAGGCAGCTGACATCCAATCAGCAGCTGTTGCCATTCCATTGGCAAGGGGCGACACTCCTCCACCAGCCACATAAAATTCTTTGGTAGAGGCTGCTTTACTTCTAATTGCAATGTATATATATAAACCAAATGTTAAACCAACAATTATGTAAGTCCAAATTTGTACGCTCATTTTTAATTATTTTAATTCCTTTTTTACTGAATCATCCAGTCTATTCATTAACCTAACGTATATAAAAATTAATATAACAAACACGTATATTGATCCTTGTTGAGCAAACCAAAATCCCAGAGGAAATCCGTAAAGATATATCTGATCTAAAGTTTCTTTAAAAACAATACCAGCGCCAAAAGAAACCAATGCCCATATTGAAAGAAGAATTATTAAGTATCGAATATTTTTTTTCCAATATTTTTTAGCTAAAATGGTTTTATTAATTTGCATAGATTAATTTGATTTCACAATGTATGTTTTTTATTTCAATAATTATAAATTTAAATAATATATGATTAAAAAAATCGGGACATTTAGAATATTCCTATTACTTATTTTTTTAATGAATCACACAGAAACTTTTTCACAGAGATTCTCAAATAAAAAAATATCAAGAATAATTTCAAAAGAGAGGTCTTTAGATGGGTCCTCAGTTGCATTTTCACTTGGCCAATTATCTAACAGCAAAAGAATAGTTGACTACAATTCAGATAAATTAATGACTCCTGGATCTAACGTTAAACTTTTAACTCTTTACATGGGTTTAAAAAACTTTGATTCATTTCCAATTTTAAATTACAGAAAAAAAAATAGCAAATTTTATTTTTGGTCTACTGGTTACCCCCTTTTAAGACACCATAAAAAAAGTGATACTACCATTATAGAATTATTAAAAAGTCAAAAAGACTCCTTAATATATGCAGTTAAAAAAAATCAATCAAAATTATTAGGCCCAGGTTGGGCATGGGATGATGTAAATTATTATTTTTCTCCTGAGAGGTCAACTTTTCCAATTTTCGGAAATTTAATTAAAATAAAAAAAACTAAAAATGATAAAAATAAATTAGATTTTGTACCAAAATATTTTGAGGATAATCTACTAGCTGAACAAATAGATTTAGTTGATGATTTTAAAGTTTCAAATAATAAAGATTCAATATTAATTCCATTTCGAACCAATGATAGTTTATTTGTTAAACTATTAGAAGATGAGATAGACAAGAAAATTGATATTGAATATAATGAACTTGAATTGTCAGAAAACTTTAAAACTATCTATTCAAATGATAAAGCATTGTATGAGCTATTAATTCAAGACAGTGATAATCTTGTAGCTGAATCAATTATCATGATGACTAGTGGGATAGGTTCAAATGAGTTTAACATTGAGCAGCAGATTAATACCTTTCAAAAAAATGAATTTACTGATTGGAATGACAAAATTTTTTGGATTGACGGTTCAGGAATGTCTAGGTACAATCTTTTAAACACAGAATTTATTTTAAGTGTTTTAAATAAGATCCATGAAATATTAGATAGGCAAGGAGTTGTTAACTTATTTCCGAGGTATTTTTTAAATTATGACAAAATTGGCTCTGTTTTTGCCAAGACAGGAACATTAAGAAATAATAGGTGTTTAAGTGGATATATATATAAAGGACAAAAAATATATGTTTTTAGTCTTATGGTAGGTAATCACAATTCTAATGTAATTGAATTAAATAAATCTTTTAAAGACATATTGCTCAAAATCACAAAAAAACTTTAAAAAAGTTAATTAATAGTAGTTTTTGTTAATAAAACAGTAAAACAAAAATCAATTTTGTCGTAAAAATAATTAACTTTGTATTATTGAATTTTATATCAATAAAAACCTTAAAAACCTTTTAAACCCCAGTTTTACTGGGGTTTTTTTGTATCTAAATTATACTAAGTAGTTAAATTTATTAGGAAAAAAGCTGTTTTTACATGCTTTTAATTAGAAAAATTAGCATTTTAGTAGAGTGTTTTTTTTTAAAAAAATATTTGTTGTTTAAATTATATAGTTATATTTGCATCTAAATGTTAATCTAAAATATTAAGCATTATTAATTTTAATTTAATTTTTAAACAAATGAAAAAAGGTTTATTAAGTCTTTTGGCTGTCGCTCTAACGTTAGTTGGCTGCCAAAATTATGATGATCAGTTTGCTGATCTAAACACGAAAATTGCAAATCTTCAGACCTCAATTGCTGGTTTAGCAACTGTTGGAGCTGATGTTGCTGCTTTAAAGGCTACCGTTGGTGGTCTTGCTACTGCTGCTCAAACTGATGCTTTGTCATCTGGTTTAGCTACTGCTCAAGCAGATCTTGATGCTATCGAAACAGCTCTTGCTTCAGTTGCTTCTGCTTCTGATTTAACTGCTGTTAAGACACAGTTATCGTCTGTTGAGTCTGATGTAAAAGAATTATTGGCTGCTAATGCTGTAATTAATCAATCAATTACTATTAACAGCTTACCAACTCTACAATATGCTGAGTCATTAGTATCAACTGATCCTACTGACCCTAACGTTATTGTAAATGGTAACATTGTTGTTACTTTAAGCGATACGTTTTTAAATACAGCTGGTGTAGATTTAGCAAGAATTAGTGCTGTTACAGATAAAATTGCTACAGTATTAGGTACTACATCTGGCGGTCAACTTGCTGTTAGTGGAACTTATTCTACTTCAACAAGTCCTGGTGCTCTATCTTTTGCTAATTTAACATTTGTAGACACTGATTTAAATTTAACTGGAACAAAGTTCCCAACAATGGATAAATTAACTACTGTAACAGGTAGTGTTACTGCAACTGTTGCAGGAGACGTTAAATTGAACAATTTAGCTGTTACTGGAAGTATCCAAGTTGGAACTGGTGCAACTAGTGTTGATTTAACTGGTAGTACAGCTACTAGCATTTACACTGCTGGTTCATCTGCTGGTGTATTAGTACTTAACAGTGCAACTACAATTGATGTAGGTACTGCTTTAGTTACTTCTTTAGCTGCTAATGCTGCAACAACAATTAACTTAGGTAATACAGGTTCTGATAATGATTTATCAGTTACTGCTTCAAGTGTTACTACACAAATTGATATAGCTGCTAAAAAGATCGATAATCTTACTATAGCTAGTGTTTCTTCTCCAACAATTATAAACATTAAGTCTGCAACTGAAATTGATGATGCTAGTGTTTCTGGAGCTGGACAGTTATGGTTAGATGCTATGACTTCTTTAGGTACTGCTACTATTAGCGCTGATATTATGAATGTTCCTGCTTGGGCAACTAATGCTGGTGCAACTACTTTATCTACAGTACTTGATTTACAAGCTGCTGCTTTATCTCAAACTAATTCATTAACATTAACTCTTGCTAAGACTGTTAAATTAAAGTCAACTAGTGGTAATGTTACTGTTGGTGGAAAAAGTTTAGTAGCTCCTGCTATTGAAAATCTAACGATTAGTGCTCAATCTAAATCTGCTTCACTTTCTATTGATGGTGATTATGATACTTTAAAAGTATTAGTTTTAGATGGTGCTGCTGCTGATGGTGATCTTGATGTTAACCAATTAAATGGTGTTGAGGTTGTAGCTGGTGCTGCTGCTTTAACTGATATTACAGTTGGTGGTAAGTTATCTAAATTTATCGTAACATCTCCTGCTGCTACGCTTAAGAACATAACTACTGCAGGTGAGATTAGACTTGTTTCTATCTCAGGTGCTACTGGTTTAGAAAACGCTACAATTGGTCACGACCACGTTGAAGGTATGTTAGGTGCTGAATTTACATTTAATAACAATGATAAAATCACAGCTTTAAATGCTGACAATCTTGCTGAAGTTAGAGCATTAAATATAGTTGGTAACGCTAAGTTAGCTGCTATTAGTTTTAACTCTATTACTGATCCTGACGGAGTAGCTGCATCATTGAAAGTATCTGTTACTGATAATGCACTTACTGCTGATATGGTTGCTGCTACAGCTGCTACTGAAACTAAGCCTGCTGTTCCTGCTGCAATTACTAATTCAAGTGGTCTTTTTGATCTGAAAACTTACTTAGGAAGTTTTGTCGCTTCAACTGCTTTAGGTACTACATCTTTCGAACTCGAAATTGATGTTGTCAATTACAAGGCTACTGCAAGTTCAGATGCTTCAACTAAGACTAATACTGCTGCATTTGCTGCTGATAATGCCGCTGGTAATGTAACTGCTGGTGACGATATTAGTACTTTAGAAGAGCTAGCGTTACTTGGATCTTAATTAATAAGTTTAGAAAACGTTTTTAGTAAACCGTTTTTCTTTTAAAAAAAAGCCCTCATTTTAGAGGGCTTTTTTTATATTTATATTTATCAAATTTTATTAAATGAGTCTTATTAAGTATAACTCTTTACCAACATATATTCTTTTAGTATTGTATATTCTTACAGGTGCGATTCCAGCACTTGGATCAATAGATATTCTTGCTCCTCAGTGGGTATATTTTGGATCAATTAACTTTATTACAGCCATATATCTTATTGTAAATTCAGATAAGTTTTTAGAGCCATTGTCAAGAATTTTTAAAAGTTATTTTTTTTGGGCTTATTTAATTTTAATTTTGTGGGCATCAATATCTTATTTTTATGCAATTAATAAGGTTGAGACATTAATTAATCTACCTCGGTATTTTAATGTTTTCATAGCATGTATTTTTTCTTACATACTAATTTCTAAAGTAATTCAACCAATATTATTTATCACATATGTTTTTGGTGGTTTTTTATTGATCGAAATTGTAGCTTATTATAATGACTTTTTTGATGTTTATTCTAGTACTGAATACTTTAGTCTAACAAGAGTAAAAGGTGTTAGTGGAAATAAGAATATCACTGCAGCATCAATAGCGATTAAAATCCCTTTCTTACTATATCTAATTAATGTAACAAAGTATAAATTAATAAAGTTTATATCCTTTTCTATTTTAGTTTTATCTTTTCTTGCTATATCTCTTGTTAACGCTAGAGCTGCAATTCTCAGCTCAAGTATAGTTATCATTTTTTACATTGGTTTTTTCATTGTAAGTTATTTTAAAAAAAATATATCACTTAGACCAGCACTAGTTTCAATATCATATGGAATTGTTTCTTTTCTTTTATCCTTTTCGATTAATGAATTTTTGGCTACAAATGCCAACACAAATTCATTTACAAATACAGTTGGAAAAATTCAGTTTAATAATGAAGCTTCTAATGGAAGATTTGATTATTGGTTAGACGTATACAATCATCTAAAAGACAACCCTGTTATTGGATGTGGATTAGGAAATTGGAAGATTGCATCAATTGAGTATGGTAAAAGACATATAAATGGTTACACAGTCCCATATCATGCCCATAACGACTTTCTTCAGTTTTTTTCTGAACTCGGGATTTTAGGGGGTTTGTTATATCTCTCAATTTTTATTTTTTTATTTATTAATCTACTATTCTTGCTCATTAAGAGTAAATCCATGGAGTATTCATTAATATATTTTATTTTAGGATGTTCATTGTTTGTTTATGCATTAGACGCTTCACTTAATTTTCCTATCGCTAGACCATTAATGCAATCATCTTTAATTTTACTAATTGGAATGATTCTTTATTTGATAAATGAAAACAAAAATTTTAAATTATTATTTAACACTATAACTGCTAAAATTTTCTTTTTATTATTTCTCATTTTGATTGTTTTATCCACAACCATTCATATTATTTCATATAACTCATTAACAAAGCAAGGAAAGCTTCTATTTGAATTTAATAACAATAAATTTGAAATGAGTTTAGATGAGTTAGATCAGATTTCAGATGAATTCCCAAATTTAACTGAGACTGCTCTTCCTATTAAAGCTATGAAAGCCAGATATTATTACTTAAATAATTTAAAGGATAAGGCACATAAGTTTGCTTCTGAAGGAGCAAAAGATAACCCCTTTATATATTTTCCAGAAAATTTAAAAGGTCAGTTTTTCTTTCAAGAGGGTAATATTGATAGTGCATACATTTACAGTAAAGTTGCATTTGAAAACATACCAAGAAATAAACCTCATTTTGATTTATACATTAAGACACTAATAAATAAAAAAAATATTTCTGGAATTGAAAATGCATTCAATAAAGCCAAGGAAGTTTTTGGTGATGATTCTGTTATATGGCAATTATATCTTCAAGCTTTGGCTAATACAAGAAATATTGGAGATCCACATGCAATGCAACAGGCTGCAAACGCATTTAACCTTTTCCCCGATAATCAAAGTATTTTTTCATTATATAAGATTCTTACCTATGGTCAAGCGAGGATGATTGAAGCTGAAAAAATAGGAAGAGAGGCTGTAGAGCTTTATAAAAATAAGTCTTATGATCAAGCATTTATTTTATTTAAGCAGGCAAATGATTTAGATCCATTAGATCCAGTATTTCCTTTAAATGCAGGGTTTGCTCTTTTTGAATCCAAAAAATTCGAAAGTGCTATTTCATTTTTTAATTTAGTTATTCCCACTAGGCATACAGCCCATTCTTTAAGAGCTATGAGATATAAGGCATTGTCTTTAATTAATTTAAATAAAAGAGACGATGCTTGTAAATTATTAGATTATTTAAGGATAAAAGGTAAGAAAAGAATGTATTTTCAAGAGTATGATAAATACTGCAAATAAAAAAAATAAAAAAAAGTAATAAATATTAAATATTTTTAAGTACTTTTGTTACTAGATTTAATAAACATTTAGTGCTTAATAATTTAATAACCTCAAAAACCCGATTACGCCTGCTTATAAAGTTTTTTGTAAGCCAGGCTAATCGAGGTTATTTAAACGGATTAGCGTCAGAATTTAACGAGTCAACAAATTCAATTAGAAAAGAATTAAACCATTTATCTGACGCCGGATATTTAGAAAAATACAAAGACAATAATAAAGTTGCGTATAAGGCCAATACATCACACCCACTTTTTGATGTTTTACAAAAAGTTGTTTTTAAACATCTGGGTCTTGAAAAAATAGTTGAGAAAGTTTTGGAAAGAATGGGGTCAGTTAATAAAATCTTATTAGTTGGTGATTATGCTAAAGGTATTGACTCTGGAAATGTAGAGGTCATATTAATTGGGGATCAATTAAATACTGAATACATTGAGGGCCTTGAAAAAAAAATTCAAGATATAATAGACAGGAAAATCAGTTTTTACTTAGCCTCTAGAGAAAACAATAATCAACATAGTATTTTATTGTATGAAAATATCTAATATTTGTTGTATTGGAGCTGGATACGTTGGAGGTCCCACTATGGCTGTAATTGCATTAAAGTGTCCAGAAATTAATATAACTGTAGTTGACAAAGATTCAAAAAAAATAGATTCTTGGAATGATCCAAATTATGATAAATTACCAATATTTGAGCCTGGTTTAAAAGAGATTATAATCAAAACCAGAAATAAGAATTTATTTTTTTCAACTGAAATCGATAAAGCTATTTATAGGTCTGAGATTATATTCATGGCTGTAAATACTCCAACCAAAATGTATGGAGAAGGGAAAGGAATGGCTGCGGATTTAACTTTTGTTGAATCGAGTGCTAGACAAATAGCAAATGCCTCAAAAAATGATAAAATTGTTGTTGAAAAATCAACTCTGCCTGTTAGAACTGCTGAAAAAATTAAAGAGGTTTTGTCTGAAAATAATAAAAAGGTAAAGTTTGAAGTTATCTCAAATCCTGAATTTTTAGCTGAGGGAACTGCAATACAGGATTTGTATAAGTCAGATAGAGTTTTAGTTGGTGGAGATAATACAAAATCAGGACAATCTGCTGTTAAATCAATTGTTTCGATCTACAGTAGGTGGATTCCAAAGGAAAAAATTTTAACTACTAATGTGTGGTCTTCTGAACTGTCAAAGCTGGCATCAAATGCAATGTTAGCCCAAAGGATATCATCAATTAATAGTTTATCTGCATTATGTGAGAAAACTGGTGCAGACATCGAAGAAGTTTCCAATGCAATTGGTATGGATAGAAGGATAGGTTCAAAATTTTTAAAGGTGTCAGTTGGATTTGGAGGTTCTTGTTTTCAAAAAGACATTTTAAACTTAGTTTATTTATGTAGATATTATGGTCTTGATGAGGTAGGAGAGTATTGGCACCAAGTTGTTAAAATTAATAATTATCAAAAATTACGTTTTACAAAAAAAATTATCCAAGGATTAAATGGAACAGTTAACAATAAAAAAATAAGTTTATTTGGTTGGGCTTTCAAAAAGAATACTAGTGATAGTAGAGAGTCACCTGCTATCTATGTAACAAGTCAATTATTAGACGAAGGAGCTGTTGTTCATATTTTTGATCCAATGATTAAAGAGGAGCAGATTCTAAATGACTTAATCTCACTATGGAAATCTAAAGGAGAAAAAAAATCAATAATTAAAGAAAAGCTTAAAAAAGTCTTTGTTCATTCAGATTATTTGGAATGTGTTTTAAATACTTACGCTATAGCAATTCTAACAGAGTGGAGTGAATTTAATTCCTTTGATTGGAATAAAATTCAAAAAAATATAAAAAAACCAGTTAGAATATTTGATGGAAGAAATATTTTAAATCAAAAGAAATTAAATGTCAGCTATATTGGGAAATAGATTAAAGATAGATGATTGAATCCATAAATAAAATAAAATTATTACTTACAAGACAACAAAAGCTATCTCTTGTGTATTTATCTCTTCTATTAGTTATTGGAATGTTTCTTGAGATATTTGGATTAGGATTAATTATTCCATTAATCACAATTATACTGGATCCAGAGTTAATTAATGATACATATGGTATAAGGCAAATAAAAGAATATTTAGGTGATATTAATAACAACGAATTTTTATATTACTCATTAATTACTATAATTCTGGTGTATGTAATAAAAACACTTTTTTTAATTTTTCTGGCATTTAAGCAAAACACTTTTTTATCAAATTTATATGCACAATTATCAATTAAACTTTTTAACCATTATTTAAATCAAGACTATTCGTTCCATTTGAAAAAAAATTCATCTCTTCTAATAAAAAATATTCAGGTTGAGGTCAATTTATTTAGAAGTTATTGTACATCACTTGTTTCTCTTTTTATTGAATTCGCATTGTTGATTTCAATTATTGCAACTTTAGTATATATTGAACCTTTTGGAGCAGTTATTGTTGGGGTTTTTTTCACTTTTTTTTCATTATTAGTTATTGAATTTTCAAAAAAAAGTTTGAAATTTTGGGGAAAAAAAAGAGAAAAATTAGATCAAAGTATTTCCAAAAATATTTTAGAGGGATTTGGAGGAATTAAAGAAATTTTAATATTAGGAAGAAAAAAGTTTTTTAATAATATTTTTTCAAATAATAATTTTTTAAGGGCTAACATTCTCAGAAATTATTTAACAACATCTCAAATACCCAGGTATTTATTAGAGATTATTGCTGTATTTGGTATTGTCGGATTCATTTTTTTAATGATCCAGCAAGATAAGGATGTAAACGAATTATTAACTATTTTAGGGGTTTTTGTTGCTGCAACTTTTCGAATGATTCCCTCATTTAATCGAATTATTTCCGCTTTGCAAAATATGAAATACTATTCATCATCAATAGATTTGTTGTATGATGAGTTTAAGAGTAATAAGAAATATGAAAATAAAATTGATAAGTGTTTTAATGAAATTAAATTCAATAAAAAAATAGAAATTAAAAATTTGTGTTTTAAATATGAACAAGAAAATGATTACATACTTGAAAATTCAAATTTGATTATTAACAAAGGTGATTGTATTGGAATTATTGGAAGCTCTGGTTCTGGTAAAAGTACTCTAGCAAGCTTAATTACAGGTCTTTTTAGACCCGAAAGAGGATCAATAATTGTTGATGGTGTTAATATTGGAACAAATATTAGATCCTGGCAAAAAAAAATCGGATATGTTCCCCAAAGCATCTATCTAACTGATGATTCAATAGTTAATAATATTGCTTTGGGGGTTAGTGCCGAAAAAATAAATTATGACTCAATTAATAGATCAATTGATGCCGCACAACTTACAGATCTTATTAATTCCCTTGATGAGGGACTTAATACAAATGTTGGTGAGCGTGGAGTAAAACTATCTGGTGGGCAGATGCAAAGAGTAGGAATTGCAAGAGCATTGTATAATGATCCTGAATTATTGATTTTAGATGAAGCAACAGCATCACTTGATTCCATAACTGAATCACATTTTATGGAAGCTGTAGGATTTTTAAAAGGCTCAAAAACTTTAATTATAATATCACATAAAATGTCAACACTAAAAGATTGTAATCAAATTTTTAATATTCAGGATAAAATGATAAAACAAAATAAAATAAAAGTATAAGTAATGTTTAATAAAAAATCTTTATTAATAACTGGCGGGACAGGATCACTTGGAAATGCAATTGTTTCAAGAATATTAAGTAAATATCCAGCCATAAAGAGACTAGTAATTTTTTCTAGAGATGAACAAAAACAATTTGAAATGAGTCAAAAATTTCATGAATCTAAATACCCTGGCATTAGATATTTTATTGGAGACATCAGAGATTACAGCAGAATAAAAGGTGCTTTAAATGAAATTGATTACGTCATTCATACAGCTGCCATGAAACATGTTCATATTGCTGAATATAATCCTGTTGAATGTATTAAAACTAATGTCCTAGGTGCTGAAACTTTAATAAATGCCTGCCTTGAATCAAATGTTGAAAAAGTAGTAGCACTTTCAACTGACAAGGCTGCAGCTCCAATTAATTTATATGGAGCCACAAAATTAACTTCGGATAAACTATTTATAGCTGCAAATAATATTAAAGGAAAGAGAAAAATTAATTTTTCAGTGGTTAGATATGGAAATGTGATGGGATCAAAAGGGTCAGTTATACCATATTTTTTAAAAAAGAGACACGAAGGAATTTTACCTATTACTAACTCAAAAATGACAAGGTTTAATATTTCACTTAACGAGGGAGTTGATATGATTTTTCATGCTTTAAATAATTCTTGGGGTGGAGAAATTTTTATTCCCAAAATACCTTCATTTAATATTTTAGATTTAGCTAATGCAATTGCCCCTGAATGTGAACATAAAATAATTGGTATAAGACCAGGCGAAAAAATACATGAAGAAATGATAACTCCCTCAGATTCTTTTTCCACATATGATATGGGTAAATATTATGTTATCTTACCTCAAAATCCAACTTGGAAAATTAAAGAGTTTATTAAAAAATTTAATGCGATAGGTGTTAAACAAGGATTTTCATATAATTCAGAATCGAATCCTATTAAATTATCAGTAGATGAACTAAGACAATTAATAAAGATAAATATTAATGAAAAAATTTAATTTGGCAGATTTTCAAATTCCATATGGTAAACAAGATATTAGCAACGAAGATATTGAGGCTGTTAAGGATGTTTTGAATAGTGATTTTATAACTCAAGGTCCAAAAGTATCTCAATTTGAAGAATCTTTTTCAAAATATGTTGGATCAAAATATGCAGTGAGCGTTTCAAGTGGTACCGCTGCACTTCATTTGTCATGTCTTGCTTTAGGTGTAAATAGAAATTCCAAGGTAATTTCGTCACCAATAACATTTGCGGCTTCAGTTAACGCAATTCATTATTGCAATGGTAGAGTTGATTTTTGTGATATTGATCCAAAGAGTCTAACACTTGATATTAAACAAGTTAGAGAAAAATTATCTATTGCTCCAAAAGGGACATATAGTGGAATAATTCCAGTTGATTTTGCTGGCTATCCTGTAAATATGGAAAAATTTAAAGATTTAGCTGACGAATTTAATTTATGGCTGTTAGAAGATTCATGTCATGCTCCTGGTGGATATTTTATTGATAAGAATGGTTTAAAACAAAACTGTGGGAATGGGAAATTTGCAGACTTAGCTATTTTTTCTTTTCATCCAGTCAAACATATTACTTGTGGTGAGGGTGGTATGATAACTACTAATAATTTTAAATTATATGAAAAACTAAAACTTTTAAGATCACATGGGATAACAAAAATTAAGAAAAATATGTCAGAGTACCATGGTGGGTGGTATTATGAAATGAATGATTTGGGTTACAACTACAGAATGCCAGATATTTTGTGTGCTCTTGGAATTTCGCAATTAAATAGAGCAGAAAAAAAACTAAAAAGAAGAATAGAGTTAGCAAACAATTATAATGATGCATTTAAAGATCTTGATTTAAAAACCCCTCGTATTGATTCAAAAAATAAACATGCATTTCATTTATATGTAATACAGTTAGAAAATAGGAAAGGTCTATATGAATATTTAAAGAAAAGGGGAATTAATACCCAAGTTCATTACATACCAATTCATAAGCTACCATTTTATGAAAGATTATATGGTAAACAAACTTTTACAAATTCAGAACAATATTACAGTAAGTGTCTTAGCCTGCCTTTATATCCATCATTAGAGGATAAAGAACAAGATTTTATTATTAAGGAAATTAAAAATTTTTTGAGTTGAAAAAAATAGCAATTATACCGGCAAGATCAGGAAGTAAAAGAATTCCAAATAAAAACATAAAACTATTTATGGAAAAACCTATTATTTCATATGTAATTAAAATAGTAATTAAGTCAGACTTATTTGATGAAGTAATTGTTTCAACTGACGATGAAGAAATTGCTAAAATTGCTCTTAGTTATGGTGCTAAAGTCCCTTTTTTAAGAAGTAAAAAAAATTCTAACGATTATGCAACAACTGTAGATGTATTGATAGAGGTTTTAGAAACTTATTTAAAACAAAATGAGTTTTTTAATATGGGCTTATGCATTTATCCAACTGCTGCGTTGGTTAGTCAAAAAGATCTAAATATTACTTTTGATAAGTTTTTAAATGGAAATTTTGATTCTTTAATACCAATTATTAAGTATCCACATCCAATACAAAGAGCACTAAAAATTTCTGATGAAGGAAAATTGTCCTACGTTTTTAAAGATTTTGAGAAAAGTAGAACTCAAGATTTAGATAAAGCTTATTATGATTCAGGTCAGTTTTACTGGTTTAAAACTGATAAAATTTTAAAAAAAAAATCACTTATTATGAATAATACTGGTTACTGGTTAGTTTCAAATGAAAACTTTCAAGATATTGATAATCTAGATGATTGGAAAAAAGCAGAAGTAAAATATAAAAAAAATAAAAAATGAATTTCACAACAGATCAAGAAGAATTCTGGGCAGGGGTTTTCGGAGATGAATATATTGAAAGAAATAAGGGCGGTACATTACTTGCTTCAAATCTAAACTTTTTTTCAAAAATTTTATCGCAAACTAGGAAATTAAACTCATGTTTAGAGTTCGGTTCAAACATAGGGATGAATTTAAAAGCAATCAAATTGTTATATCCAAAAATTTCACTTAAAGCAATAGAAATTAATAAAAAAGCTTGTATAGAACTATCAAAACTTATTGGCAATAGTAATGTGTTTAATAAATCAATTTTTGATTTTGAGTCAGAAGAAAAATTTGATTTAACTTTTACAAAGGGGGTATTAATTCATATTAATCCAAATAAATTAAAAAATGTTTATGAAAAGTTATACAGATACAGCAGGAAATACATTTTAGTTTTTGAGTATTTTAACCCTAGCCCAATTTCGGTAAAGTACAGAGGTCATCAAAATAAATTATTTAAAAGAGATTTTGCAGGTGAATTAATGAGTTATTATCCTGATTTAGAGTTAATGGATTATGGATTTTGTTATTCTAAAGATAATAATTATCCTCAAGATGATATGAATTGGTTTTTATTAAAAAAAAATTAAAATGGTATTAAAGCATTGTATTAATTGTTTATTTCCAGAGACAAAACCTGATTTATCATTTAATGAAGAAGGCTTGTGTAGCGCATGTCAGACTGCAATTAATAAAGACAAAAATATTGATTGGAAAAAGAGAGAGAAAGAATTTTTTAAAATTGTTAATCATTATAAAAAAGATGGCATAGGGTATGACTGTTTAATACCAGTTAGTGGAGGAAAAGATAGTACATATCAAGCATATTTTATGAAAGAAATATGTGGAATGAATCCTCTTTGTGTATGCTTTGAAACAACCTATGTTACAGAAATAGGTTCTAAAAATCTTGATAACATTTCAAAATTAGGAATTGATTTAATTCACTTTAAAAAAAACTATAATGTTTATCGAAATATGGTTATAGAGTCTTTCAAAAGAATTGGTGATGAAATGTGGCCTAATCACATAGGGATTTTTACTATTCCTGTTATGATAGCTGTTAAGATGAATATTCCTTTAATTATATGGGGAGAAAATTCGCAAATGGAATATGGAGGTCCAGATTTGAGATCAGTTCAAAGTAGAATTTTAGACAGAAATTGGCTAGAGGAATTTGGAGGTTTACTTGGAAATAGGATTGATGACATGATTGGTGTTAATGGAATATCAAAGAAAGACCTTACCCCTTATTTTTATCCTAGTGATGAGGAAATAAGAAAAGTTGGAGTAACAGGAATTTTTCTTGGTTCATATTTCTTTTGGGATGCTAGAAAGCAACTTGAAATAGTTAAAAAAGTTGGTTTTAATGTAAAAGAGGATGGGCCATTAGAAGGAACGTATACAAACTACGAAAATCTAGATGAAAAGTTAGTTAGTTTGCATGATTATCTAAAGTATGTTAAATACGGTTTTGGAAGAGCAACTGACCATGTTTGTATTGACATTAGAAACAACAGAATGACAAGGGAAGAAGCTTTAAAAATTGTAAAACAATTTGATGGTAAATATCCTCACTACGGTATAAAATCATTTATTGAATATTCTGGGATGTCAAAATCAGAGATTGATAGAGTAATTGATTCGTTTACCAATCCAATTTTATTTGAAAAAGATAAAAATGGAAATTTTAAAAGAGACAATAATTTTAATTTAATCCCAACATTTAAAATCAAATAATAATGGTAGCAATAATTGATTACGGGTTAGGGAATTTAGCTTCAGTTCAAAAATCATTAAATTATTTAGGTATTAAAAATACCATTACAAATAATGTACACACAATTAATAAATCTTCCTCAATATTGTTACCTGGTGTAGGTTCATATGCTCAAGGAATGAAAAATCTAAAGGAAAAAAAGTTGGATTTGATCTTGAAAAAAGAGGTCATTGACAATAAAAAAAAATTTTTAGGAATCTGTTTGGGTATGCAACTAATTTTTGAAAAAGGATATGAACCTGTCCCTACCATGGGTTTAGGATGGATTAAGGGTGAAGTAAAGAAAATACAATCTAATAATTTAAGAATACCTCATTTAGGATGGAATAATGTGTGCTTTAATGGTAATTTTAGTGAAGATAATATTAATTGTAATTATTATTTTATACATAGTTTCCATGTAATTCCAAAAAATAAAAAAGTCATTGAAAGCTATTTTAATTATGGACAAAAAATGGTTGCTTCAATCCGTAAAAACAATATTTATGCAACCCAGTTTCATCCCGAGAAAAGTCAAGAATCTGGATTAACATTGTTAAAAAATTTTTTTCTAAATGCTTAAGGTTAGAGTTATTCCCATATTAACATTTAACGGGTTAAGTTTAGTTAAAACTAAACAATTTAAATTGCCTAGAACTGTTGGAAATCCAATTCAGTCTGCTAGAGTATTTAACTCAAGAAATGTAGATGAATTGGTTTTCATTGATATTATGGCCTCAAAGATGAAAAGAAAAATTAATTTAAATCTTGTTGAAAAAGTTATTGAAGAATGTTTTATGCCCGTAACAATTGGTGGTGGAATATCATCTTTTGAAGACATATCAAATCTTTTAAAAATTGGGGCGGACAAAGTTTTAATAAAAACCAAAGCTTTAAATGATATTAACTTTATTAAAGATGCAGTTAATTATTTTGGAAGCCAATGTATTTCTATTTCCGTTGATGTTCAGTTATATAAAAAAAAATATTTTATACAAGGTTCAAAAAATGATAATTTGGTTATGGAAGATTTTATTTATGAAATGAACAAATGCGATGTAGGCGAGTATGTTATTAATTCTGTGAGTCATGACGGATGTATGAAAGGGTATGATATAAAACTTTTAGAGTATTCAAGTTTATTAACTCAAAAACCAATTATTGCAGTAGGAGGTGCAGGCAATCCTGATCATTTCATTCAATTAATAAATTCAAATTTTTATGGTGCAATTGGAGCATCAAGTATTTTTCATTTTACTCAATATACACCTAATGATATTAAAAACTTAATGAAAAAAAATAATATACAAGTTAGAGTATGATAATTAGAAAATATACATCAATAAATAAACAAAAATTTTACTCTGAACCATTTTCAATTATGCCAATTAGAGATGTAGATAAGTTTAAAATTATGAAATGGAGAAATGAGCAAATTTATCATTTAAGACAATCAAAAGAAATTACAAAAAGTCAGCAAATTAAATATTTTAATGAAATAATTAATCCTCAATTTAAGACAAAATATCCTGATCAAATATTATTTTCTTTTTTTAAAAATGACATAATTAAAGGATACGGAGGTTTAGTTCATATTGACTGGAACAGTAAAAATGCTGAAATTTCATTTCTAATGAATACTGAAGAGGAAAAACTTTATTTCGAGATATATTGGACAAACTTCATATTTATGATTGAAGAATTGGCATTTAAAAATTTAAATTTTAAAAAATTGTATGTATACTCATTTAATCTAAGGCCTAATTTATACAAGGTTTTATTGGACAATAATTTTTACGAGGAAGCAAGATTAAAAGCTCATCATTTTTACAATAACAAATTCATTGATGTATTAATACACTCTAAAATAAAAAAGTTATGATTAAAAAAATCCAAATTTTAATTGATAACAGTAAATCATGGATGAATAATTATGCAAAAGATTTTGTTCAAGAATTAAAGAGCTATGGATACTTGTGTAACTTAATAAATGATTATAAAAAAGTTTCAACTGGTGATTTATTAATACTATTGTCTTGTGAAAATATTTTTAAAAAACTTAATCTTAATAAATTTAATATTGTTGTTCATGAAAGTGATTTACCACTAGGTAGAGGTTGGTCTCCATTAACTCATCAAATTTTAGAGGGTAAAAATGAAATTACGGTGACATTATTTGAAGCAAGTGAAACGGTTGATAAAGGTCCTTATTATTTAAAACAAAAAATATCTTTTAGGGGTAACGAATTAGTTAATGAGATAAGAAAAAAACAGGCTGAAACTACCTTTAGTTTAATTAAAGAATTTTTAAAAAGGCATCCTAAAATAGAAAAAAAACCTATGATAGGTAAAGGTACATATTATAAAAAAAGATTACCTAAGGACAGTGAGGTTGATATTGAAAAATCCATAAAAAAAAATTTTAATCTTCTAAGAGTTGTTGATAATGAAAGATACCCTGCTTTTTTTTATTACAAAGGGAAAAAGTTTATAATTAAAATTTACAGTTAGCAATATGAAAGATAAAGCAATAAATTCATTTTCTTTAAATAAAAGGATTGAACACAACGAAAAAAACCAAAGAATTGACATCAATAAATGGGCATTCAAATTGATATCAAAAGACACAAGACCTTTAAATATTTTAGAGTTGTGTTGTGGAACAGGCAGACAGTCTGAATATTTAATAAACCATTATATTAATAGCTCTATTGATTTACTAGATATATCTCAAGACTCTTTAAATCAAATTAAAAATTCATCATATTTTGATAAAAGTAAAATATCAACATTTAATATTGGAATAGATGAATTTTTTCTAAAAAATAAAAAAAAGTATGATATAATTTTTGTATCCTATGGATTGTATTATTCAAAAGATATAGATGAAGTGCTAAAAAGAATTAAAAATAGTATTAATAAAAAAGGTAAGTTTATTGTAATGGGTCCTCACGGAAATAACAACAAAGAAATTTTTGATATTATTGAATCAACAGGATTAAAAATAGACAAAAAAATCAAATTCACTTGTACAGACTTTATGTATGATAAAGTGATAAATTATTTATCAAGAGAATACTATAAAATAAGAATTTTTAAGACAACTAATAAAATTGAGTGGAAAAATATTGACAATTTTATTAGTTATTGGGAAAATTCTACTTTCCATGATAAATACTATAAAAAAGATCTTCTTAATAAATTAGAAACTTTTTTCAAAAACAAAAAAAGTTTTATAAATACAAAAAAAATAATGTTAATTATTGCTGAAAAAAATTAATTATGAGAAATATAAATAGAGATAGAATTTTAGTAATAGCTGCTCATCCTGATGATGAAATCCTTGGTCTTGGAGGTACGTTAAATTATTTGAAAAAACTGGAAAATTCAATTAAGGTTGTTATAATGTCAAAAGGTATTG
>MDSW01210026.1_pt1 | contig 18864 bp, 5 predicted proteins | sample 811171 | NCBI WGS metagenome assembly MDSW01 (sample SAMN05326641, study PRJNA326480) | marine metagenome | isolation source: seawater | place: Atlantic Ocean: North West | collected 2012 | reverse complement strand
GCCGAGCGGGGGCCCGCCGTATCCGCCGAAGCGACGCTGGTTCGGCTGATTCGGCGTCCCCGCGCGGCTCATCGCGCCGCCGCCGCCGCCGCCGCCGCTCGCGGAGACCGCGCCCGGGGACGCGCCCGGCGGCGCGCCGAGCCCCGGTCCCGACGGCGTCGTCGACGGATCCCTTGTCGTCGCCCCCGGCGCCCCCGGGCCGAACTCCCCCCCCGGGTGTTGGTGTTGCGCTCTTGTCGCGTTCTTGTCGAAGAAGCTTCCCTCCTCGATCGCCTCCGGCGGCAGCCTCGCGGCGACGCGCTGCGCCACCTCCCTCAGCCCCGCGTCCGCGCTCCTGCGCAGGTCGGCGAGCGCCGCCGCGAGGGTTCCCCTCGCCGTCCGCGTGTCTCTCAGCTTTTTCACCACGAGGCTGGGCGCGTTCTCCATCAGGCCCAGCACGATCTTCACCACCTTTCGCAGGATGGGGACGTGTTCGCTCTTCGCGGCGGCGCCGCCGAGGCGCTGGACGCACATCTGCAGCGCCTGGAAGAGGCCCTTCTCGACGAGCACCGTCTGCGTCGCCGGGTTGGTCGTGAGCGCGACGGCTTCCAGCAGCAACCCGAGGTCGCGCTGGGAGACCGATTGCGTCCCGCCCGCGGTGACCGGGTACGCGAGGTTGAACATGTGCACGCACTTGACCGCCGCCTTGGCGTTTCGAAGCGCGCCGGAGGAACCCCGGAGCTCCTCCATGCGGACGTCCACCTCCGAGCGCCGCTTCGCCGTCGACGGCGCGCCGTAATACGACGGAAACGACGAGTCCCGCGATAAACCGCCGAGGTTCGAACCCCGGCTGCCCGATTTGCGGTGGAGCCCCGAACCCGAGGAGCTCCCACTGCGGCGCATCCCGCCGCCGCCGGCGCCGGACCCCGTGGCGCGGTTCTCGGCGCGCTCGAGCCGTCGGCGTTCCTTCTCCCGCTCTTTGCGCGCCTTGGCGATTTCGCCGTCGCCGTCGTAGTCGTCGTCGTCGTTGCCGTACGCGTCCTTGGGCCGCCGCTCCGAGGGCCGCCACGCGCCGCCGCCCGCGCCGAAATCGTCCGCGCTGCCCCTCCTGGCGCGCATCCTGGCCTGGTTCCTCGCCTCCCTCCCCGCCTGTTCCTCCTCCTCGATCTGCCGCTCGTCCGCCTCGAGCATCACCGGCGCGGGCTCGGCGAACCGGTCGTCGTCGTCGTCGTCGTCCGACGCCATCGCGCCCGCCTTCTCGTCGTCGCCCGTCTTCGCCGCGCCGATCCACCCGCCGCACTTGCTCGTGCCGCAGTAGCACTTGATCGGGTTGTCCCCGTACCGCTCGAAGTTGTAGTCGAAGGTGAGCTCCTCGCCTTTGCGCACGTCCCGCAGCGCGAAGATGCCGATGCACAGCTCGCCGTTGACCATCCACTTTTGCGTCTCGCAATTCGGCTCGCAGCTGTGGTTGAGAAACCGCCCGGCGTTCCCGCGCTCCGCCGCGTCGATCGTCTCCGACGAGCTCAGCGTCATGAAGTAGTAGTGCCGCTTCGAGTTGTCCTCGTACGTCTGCTTCCGCTTCCGGTACTCGTCCTCGTGTAACACCTCGCCGACGTACTCGATGATGAACTGCTTCTTGGCGATGGCTTCCTTGGCGAACAATCCGTGGCCCTTCCGCCCCGTGCGCGCGATGTCCAGCTTGGCGTACTTCTTGTTCTGAAACTTCTGGTTCTGGCATCCCGAGCCGCACGGGCAGAACGCCGGGTCGCACTCGACGAGGACGTCGCGGTTGATGCAGTCCTCGCCGCACCCGACGCCCGTGGCGGGATCGGGGACGCACGAGCAGATGAGCACGTCATCCTCCGTCACGCGCTTCGGCTCGCGGTGGGTGAAGATGTTGCGGTGGATGCGATGCCACACGTTATCGTTGATCCCGGGCGTCGCGGGGGCTCCCGCGGCGTGAGAGTCGCCGCCGGAGCGCTTGTTCCACCCGCCCGAGCCGCCGCGACGGTCGTCTCCGGACTTTTTGTCCGCGTCGGCGCGGCCGAGGCCGGGGACCATCTCGTGCCCGCGGCCGGCCTCCTCGGCGTCCTGCTGCGCCTTGAGCAGGATGTCGATCTCGTCGTCGTCGATCTCCTGAGGCTTCTCGCACGTGTCGTAACGCGCGTCGTCGTTCAGGCGGCAGAACCTGGGAGCGGGGGTTTAGGGGGGGGGACGACGGGGGAGGGGGCGTCAGATCGGGACGTTCGAGATCGCGGGACGTGGCGAGGGAGGGCGCGCGCGCGCGGGCGATCGCCAGCTCCCGCGCGCACCACTGGTCGTCGTCGCCGAGACGCTCGGAGACTTCCTTCGGAACCCTGCGCCAGAGCGCGCACGAGTCGCACTGCACCCACGCGTCGGAGCACAGGGGCCGGAGGAGGGACATGAGCGCCCGCGAGGGGCCGTCCTCGTCCGCCATCGGCGCGATCGTCGGCACGTCCCGCGCGATGCCGCCAAAAAGAAAAAGTCACCGCCGCCGCCGATCGCGGGGCGCGTGCGCGAACGGGGAGCGACGCCCCGGGCGACCCGCGCGGCGCGTGGAGGCGGAGCGTCGAGAGCGGGCCGGAGTGCGCTGACGCGCGAGCGCGAAGTGACGCGAACGAGCGCGAGCCGAGGCGAGACGCCACCGGAGGAAAGCGCGATCCGCCGGAGTCCCGCGCGCGGCGTTTGAAAATGTTCGGGCGCCAGCGCGTCGATCGCCCGCCGGCGATGACCGGGGCGGCGGCGGTGAGAGCGTTTCCTCGTCATGAATAAAAGACGGTTCGCTTCGTCCTCGGCGGTTCGTTTCTTTTTCCGACGACGCCAACTCCCCTCCCCCCTTTGCCCTCGTCGCTCCCTCCATCTCTCGCCACCTCCCGCTCCCGGCTCACTCGAACTGCGACCTGAGCTCGAGCATCTTCGCCGAGCTCTCCCTCGACGGCGAGCGCGGGGGCGACATCATCGACGGACGCTCCGTCCGCTCCGTCCGCTCCGTCCGCTCGGCCCTCCCGCCCCCCCCCCTCCCCGCGGGCGCGGGCGACCAGCTCACCGAGCAGACCCCACCCTCGTCCTCCTCCTCCTCCCGGCCTCCCGCGAACAGAGACCTCGCCGCGCGCGAGCGAAGCCTCTCGAGCGCCCTGCGCCTCTCCGGCGACTCTAAACCCGCGTCGTCGAAACCCTCTCCGGCGGCGTCCCTCGCGATCGCCTCCAACCGAGACGCGGGCGACGACGACGACGACGAGGAGTTTGGCCGCCTCGCCCACCTCTCGGGCGAAGCGAGACTACGCCCCTCCGTCGCCGCCTCGCGCGCGTCCGAACCCGAACCCGAACCCTCGCGGCGGCGGCTCGTCCCGGTCCCCGGCGGCGCGTACACCCCCGGGACGTACCTCGTCCCCGGGGAGGACGCAGCGGAGGCGAACCTCGACGCCGCCGGCGACGAAGCGTAGTCCCGCGCCGACGCGAACGAGTCGTCGAGCGACGGCGACGGTTCGCTCCGCGTCGCCGCCGCGCGCGGCGAGGGCGGCGGGCGCGCGCTCCGAGACGCCGCGCGCCGAGACGCCGCGCCCGCTTCCTCGGCGCCTCGAAGTTCGTTCGAAGTCCGTTCGAAGTAGTGCTCCGGCGGCGGCGCTTCGGGCGGGCGCCTCCGAGAAGAAGACGTCTCGGCGTCGGCGGCGACCGTCGCCGCCGTCTCCGCGTCGTCCTCCTCCTCGTCGCGACGCGCGCTCGCGTTCTTCGCCTCCTCCCCGCCGCGCGACAAAGACCACATCCCCAGGACGTTTTCTTTCCTCTCCCTCTCCGCCTTCTCCCCCCACGCGCGCATCACCTCCGCCCCGATCGCGCGTCTCTCCATCGCGGCGACGATCGCCTTCGCGCGCGCCCTCGCCGCGGGCGCGACGAAGCGAAGAGAGAGGTCCCCCCGGAACAGATCCTCGAACGTCCGTTTTTTTTGGCGGGAACCGTTTGCGACGGGATTCCCGGCGGTATTCCCGACGAGAAGCCCTCCCCCCCCGGCCCTCCCCGCGTGGCCGTGGAACCCCTGGTGCCCCGCGCGCATGGATCCGCTATACCTGTCGACGGCGCGGCGCGCCTTGCCGCACGCGGCGACGATCTCCCGCCACGCCCCCCACGCCGCCGCGAATTCGATCGCGACGGCTTTCGCGTTCGCTCGTCTTCGCCGCTCGCGCGCCTCCGCGGTGCTCGCGTGGTGCGCGCGCCAAAACCGCAGCGCTCTGTGCGTTCTGTGCCTGATCGCTCGCCGGGTCTGGAGCCGTCGCAACACGCGCTCCGAGGCGACCCTAAGCCACCGCTCGAACGAGCGGTGCATCCTCCGCAGAGCGGCGAGTTCGAGCCCCGTCGCGAGGCGCTCGGCGCGGATTCGAACCCAGGTCTCGGCGTTGGCGGCGAAGACTCGAAGCGCCGCCCTCGCCAGAAGCCTTCGCCGCGTCGGCGCGAGCTTGGCGTGCGCGTACCGCCGCGACGCCCGCAGGTCGCGGCACAGAAGGCGCCACTCGCGTATTGACCGGGACGCGAGGTACTTCGCCGAGACGGCGCTTCGGAACCGGTTCACCAAGGCGTTCGTGTCGAACACCCTCGATCGCCAATCTCGAAACGCGAAGCTTTTTCGCGTTTTGGTCGCGACTCGAGCCAGCGCGTCCGCCGCCGGCGCGAGACGATTACGTTCGTACGCGCACCCTCGCCGCCACCGGTCGATCGCACGCGCTCGCCGCCACCGCTCGGCGTGTTCGTCGGCGTCGGCGCGCCTCGCCGAGCGCAACACCGAGGCCGCCTGCATGGCGCCGAACGCCCGGCGCGTTCGCTCCGCGTCCCACTTGGCGCACGCCAAATCGACGAGCGCCGCGCCGCGCGATATCTGCCTCGCGCGTCTGCGCCAGTGCGAAAACGCGCGCACGACCCGCTCGAACGCGAGGTCCTCGCGCATCTTCTCCGCGTTTTCCCGCGCGGTTCTGAGCGTGACGAGCGCCAGCGTCGCCCACGCGTTGAACCCGACGCTGAGCGCCCGCACGACGCGCCATCGCTCGACGAAAACGTCCCACGCGCGGCGCCTAGCGAACCGAGCCGCCTTGCGGCGCCACCGCGCGAACGTTCGAAGGCCGAGCGTTTTGAAAAGAAACCGATCCGCCGATACGCGCGGGGCGTCGATGTATGTCGCTTTCATCGCCATCATCGCCGCGAACGCGGGGACGAGGTACGAGCGGCGCCATCGGGTGATTGCCTCGGAACTGGCGACGATTCGCGCGGGGCGCAAGCAAAAGCGAACCGCGTTCCACCGCTCGAACGCGACGACGAGACGGTTTCGCCGCGACGCTCTAAGCCACCGCTCGACCGCGTCGCGCGCCCTCCGCGATCGACGCCAAAAAACGAACGATCGCGAAACCAGGCGACGATCGTGGCGCGACGCTCTGAACGCGAGCGCTCGAAGTGCCGACCCTCGGCTTCGCCGCGCCGTTAAGCGCCACGACGCGAGCGCGGCGAACGCGAGCTCGCGCATCTTCGCCCGCGTCGCCCACGCGCCGCCGACGCGCCGCTCGAGCGCCGTGGCGATAGAAGCGTCGAGCATTTTTTGGTCGCGAGGCGCGTTCGAGTTCGTCGGGCGCTCGCGACCCGAGGGTTGACCCGAGGGTTGCCCCGAGGGTTGACCCGAGGGTTGACCTCGCGACCCTCCGCTCCCCTCGAGAAGAGTCCTCCTCTCGTGGACGATCGCGCGGAGGTGGGCCGCGTCGATCAGCCCGCGCGGGTCGGGCGAGAGGGAGTGTCGACCCGACGCGCGGTCCATGCGCTCCAAAACCGACCACGGCAACGCGGGGACGGGATGATGATTCGTGGACTCGCGCGCGGCGGGGACGAGCCGGGGGATGATCGTCTCCGGAGCCCTCGAAGCGATGACTCCTCGAGGCTCCGCGGCGTCGTCGTCTCGAGGAGTCACCGAAGGAACCACCGCTCGGATCGACGATTCCGCCTCGTCGATCGAGAAGGAGGTCCGCCTCAGGTCGATGAGGCTCGGGCTCGAGAACGTCGGGCGGGGTTTCGCGGCGGCGCGGGGGTGGGGCCCCGACGATGATAAGCGCGCGTCGCATTCGCATTCGTCATCGGGGGCGACGAATCGGGGACTGAACGGGGACCACGCCGGGACCACTACGCTCTCGTCGGCGCCCGAGGCGAAGAGCCTCGCGGCGGGCCAGGGTTCGTCGCGCGCGGTCCCAGGGGTCGAGCGCGCGAACGCGGGGAACCCGCCCGCGTCGATCACCGCGCGGAGCGGGGCCGCGGCGCCGTGCGACGGCGACGACGACGCGCGATTCGGGGCATCCGATTCGGGGCGGGGGGGGTCGGGGACCCGCGGGGACGACGCGACGCGCGCGGCGGGTTTCTGCGCGGATACCGACGCCCAGACCGCGTCCGCGTCCGCCACCCAGCTCGCCCACTCGCCCGGCGAGGCGAGCGCCGGAGCGGCGGGCATGAGCGCGCGCCCAGCTCTGGAGCGCGAGCGCGGGGGCGCGGCCCCCGAGTTCGAACGAAATTCCAAAATAATAACGTCGGCGAGGCCGAGGCGGAGAGACCGCCGCGCCCGCATCTCAACTGTTGACGCACGACGAACTGATGTCCCGCCGCGCGGGCGTGAGTCATCATCGTCTGCTCTGCAGTCTGACTCGGATCGTCCGCGGCGGCAGACCCGACGGGCGCACGTTCGGGATGGCGTCGGTGTCCGGCGGCCTCGCGCTCGGCGGCGACGCCGGGCCGGGCTCGTGCCGATACGCGGTGCAGGCGCGTCCCCCCGCGCGGACGCCCCGTCGTCGCGGCGGCGATCGCCCTCGTCACGTGTCATCATCACCCCGCTCGTCGCGATCCGGCGCTTTTCGGTCGTTCGTCCCCCGCCTCCGCGCGGCGGTCTTCGTTCGCGCTCGCGTCGCGCGCTCACCGTCCTCCGCCGCCCTCCCCCTCCCCCCCCTCGCGCATCCTCGCAGATGGCCTCCCTCAAGTCCGAGGACAAGTTCCTCGCCGAGCCCGACGTGCAGGCGCGCACGTCCGCGCGCCGCGCGCGGCGCGCCGACGCGAAGGTCTCCTCCGCCGCCCCCGACGTCTTCGACGACGCCTCCTTCAGCGGCGACCTCCTGGGGTGCTTCGCCGTGTTCGACGGCCACGTCAACGCCTCCGCGTCCTCGCACTGCGAGCAGAAGATGCTCGGCGCCCTCCTCGACGCCGGCGCGGACGCCCCCGGGTCCCCCCTCGAGACGGCGTGCGTCGCCGCGTTCCGCGCGGTCGAGCGTTCGTTCGCGCGATCGAAGCGATCGCCCCTTCTCAACCTCTGCCTCCCCGCCGCCGGCGCCGCGGACGTCCAGGGCGGATCCACCGCAGTCGTCGTCTGCGTGCAGCGAAGGCGCGGCGGCGCCGTCCCGGGCGCGAAGGCGACCAACAGAGGCGCTAAGTTCGAACAACCCGCGAGGATCGACGTCGTCGCCGCCAACGCGGGAGACAGCGGCGCCCTCCTCGTGCGCCGCGACGCGGACGTCGAACCGAACGACCCCCTCGGGGAAAACACCTCCGACGCGTCCGACCTCGGGGACGATTCCGACGCGCCGCGATCGAGAGAGAGCGCTGCGCACCGGAACGAATCGTCCCGGGAGGGGGGGCACCGGTTCGGTCGGCTCGTCTCCGGCGAGGCGGCGATCGTCCTCGACGCCGAGTCGGCGCGCGCGAGTCGTCGCGGCGTCCGACGAGCCCCCGCGGACGCGATCGAAACGGGGGCCTCCTCGTCGCCGCCATCCTCCCCCGACCGCGATCGTCCTCGCGGGATGGGCGCGAGCGCGCGTTCGCGCGCGAGTAAGCCCCACCTGAACCAGGGTTTGTTCCAGCGCCTGACTCGGGAGCACAACCCCGACGACCCGCTCGAGGCGAAGCGCCTCGTGTCCCTTGGCGCTCGCCTCGGGCGCATGCGCCAGGGCGGGCGCGAGGTGGGCCCGATGCGGTGTTACCCCGGCGGGCTCGCGGTGAGCCGCGCGATCGGGGACATGGGCTCGAAGCCCGCGGTGACGTGCGACCCGGAGTGCACCAGGATGACGCTGCCCGCGCGGGGGGGGAGGCTGATCCTCGCGTCGGACGGGCTGTGGAACGCGATGACGGACCGAGCCGCGGCGCTCACCGCCGCCAAGGCGAAGACGCCGGAGGCGGCGGCGGACGCTCTGATGCGCGCCGCGGTCAAAGCGAGGGGGCTGCACGACGACATCACGATCGTGTGCGTGGACCTCCCGCCGCCCGCGGAGATGCTCCTCGCCGCCGAAAAGATGCAGCCCGATCGAAGAACAAGCGCGAGTCGTTCCGCGACGGGTCCCGCGGGCGACGACCGAGGAGTACTCGCGGCGGCGGCGGCGCGAAAAAAAGCGTCGAGTGGTCCCCTCCTCTCGCCCGGCGCCCCCCTCCCGACGATCCCCGGGTCGCCGCCGTCGTCGTTCACGCGCGAGCCGAGGCCGTCGATGGACGCCGTCGTGAATCCCCACGTCCCCGAGGCGAGCGTGCGCCCCCAGCGGACCAGGATCGAGGCGGACGTCACGGTGAGGCGCGGCTTGCACCTAGAAGACGACGACGATTCGTCGGAGAATAACGCCGACGGGAAGGCGCGCGCGTACGAGTACAACGGCGATGAGGGAGGGACCCCGACCGGTGGTGGTGGTGACGCGCCGAGGCGCGACGCGGCGTCGAGGGGGAACGGGGAGAGCGCCGCAAACGCGTCGCGGGTTCGAAAAAAATACGCCTCGTCGGGCCTCGCGTGCTGCTTCTTCGGGGCTTCCTCCGAGGGCGCCGAGGGCGGTCTCGTCGGCGGTCGCTCCCGCGTTCGATCCGGCGGCGGCCACTTCGGGAAAGCTTCGGATTTGGAGTCTACGCTGTACGACGACGTCGAGGCGTCCTCCGGGACGTGTCTTCGCGACGTCTACGAGTTGGGCGCGCTGTTGGGCCGCGGGCAGTACGGCTCGGTTCGCTCGGCGACGCTGCGGCGCACGGGCGAGACGCGCGCGGTGAAATCCATCGCCGCGGACGGCACGAAGCGCGCGCAGGAGCGCATCCGCGACGAGATCGACGCCATGCTCGCGGTTTCGGGGCGCCACCCCAACGTCCCCACGATCTACCGCGCGTTCGAGGAGCGCTCCCGGCGCATCTTCCACATCGTCACGGAGAAGTACGACGGGGGGAAGCTCCTCGACGCCATCGGGCGGCGCGAGCGGTTCGTGGCGAGCGACTGGGAGCACATCGCCGCGCAGCTTCTGGGGGCGTGCGCGTTCATGCACGCGGTGGGCGTCGTGCACAGGGACGTGAAGCCGGATAACGTCATGCTCCGGCGCAGGTGGGCGGACGGCGAGGCGCCCAGTTTGGTCGTCGTCGACTTCGGCTCCGCCGCGTTTTGCCGGGGCGGGAAGTGCGACCTCGCCGGGTTCGAGGGGTCCAAGTTTTTCGCCGCGCCGGAGGTGCTGCGGTCCAAACCCTACGGCGCGAAATCCGACGTGTGGAGCTGCGCGGTGACGCTGCTCGTCCTGCTCGCGGGTTTGCCCCCGAACGATCGGCTCGAGTCGGTGCACAGAGCCCTGGTGGTGGACGCCGCGCTGCCCAGGCTCCCGAGAACCGCGCCGCGGAGGTTCGAGGCGTTCCTGAGAGAGACGCTCGTCGTGGATCCGGACGAGAGGCCGAGCGCCGCGGAGGCGCTCAGGCGCAACGCGTGGCTCCTGAGAAGCGAAGACCTGGACAATCGCGCGTCCGCTCAAAACGCGAAAAACGGCGATCGTTCGGAAGAGCGGGCCCCCGGAGTCGTCGAAGACGAGCATTCCGCGTCGGACGATTCGTCCGCGCCGCTGGACCACTCGAAACGCCGCGCGACGCTGGACGCCGTCCGCGCGCGGTTCGACCGCTCGGCGGCGTTCATCCTATCGGTGGTGCTCGACGCGAAGAGCGCCCGGGGCGTGGTGGCCCGCCTTCGGCGACGAGACGAGAACGGGTTCGGGCCCTTCGAGGACGGCGACTCGGTGCCCGCGACGACGCTCGAGGCGGCGCTCTGGGCCGCGGGCGCCAAGGAGGCGGCGATCCAGCTCGAGCTGCTCAGAGCGCAGACGACCGCCGCGGCGGTGGCGGAGACGACGCGAGGGGGGGGGAAGGGCGGCGGCGGCGGAGACGAGGAGGAAGGACCCGGAGGAACAACCCTCGGCGGCGGGGCGCGCGCGACGCGGAGTAGGGGGTCGTCGCGGGAGAGCTCGCAAAAGGCGAAGCTCGTCCTCCGTTCGGATTCCCCGCCCCCCCTTCTTGGGGAGGGGGGCGCCGCCGACCCCGACGTCGTCTCGTCTCGTCTCGGCTCGGCTCGAAAAGCCGCCGTCGTCTCAAACGACACCGCCGCCACCGCGCCCTCCCGCTCGGCGTCCCCTCCGCTTCCCCCGGGGACCGGGACCGGGAACCAACCGGGTGCCAAGACGCACCGCCGCCGGTCCTCGCGCCACAGCTTCTCCTTCTCCGCGGCGGATAACCTCGCGGTGGCGATGTCCTCGCTCGTGTCCCTCGCCGAGCTCCACGCGAGGCACAGGCGCGTGTTCGAGGCGGTCACCGCGCCCGGGTCGTCTCAGCGCGTCGCTTTGCTCACCGATCAACAGATATCACCGAGCAGCGGGGCTGACGAGGAGGAGGAGGAGGGGGAGGATATAGGGGACGAGGAGGCGGGAGAAGACCGTCGGGGGAAGAAGGGGCACCGCTTAAGGAGGAGCGGGTCCGACGCGACGTTCGCGGGCGACGGGGGCGGAGGCGGCGGAAAAGGCGGAGGCGCGCGCTCGACTCGGCGGCTCAACTCGGAGTCGAGCGTGCACCAGGGGATGCTCATGGGCATGCTCGCGCGGTCCGAGTCGAAGGCGGCGCTGGATTTCGAGACGGGGTCGGACCCGACGACGACGAGGGGCGCGGGTTCGTCCGACGACGCGGACGCGTCGGGGTCGGGGTCCGGAAGGCGTTCTTTTTTTTCGCGCGGGTCCGGGTCCGGGGGGGGGAACGCGAACGTCTCCGCGTCCGTCCGCGGCGCGTCCTGGCTCGCGCGCGCGTTTTCGTTCTCGCGCTCGGTCAGTTCCTCGCGGCTGAGCAGGGCAGAGCAGAGCATCCGCCGGGGCGCGTCGTGGGCCCCGAACCGGCGCGAGGAGGAGGAGGAGGGGGAGGAGGAGGAGGGGGAAGAGGCGGCGGGTCTCGGGGGCGACGGGAAAGACGAGACGGAGGGATCGGGATCGGCGGCGCGCCCGGACCCCTGGGCGGCGGCCGCGGCGGCGCGTCCCGGCGAGCTCTTGTCCGACGGCGCGGCGATGAGTATCGTCGCCGCGGACGCGGGGCTGCTGGGACCGCCGGGGTCGAGGGAGGGGTCGGGGGGGGGGCGACCCGGGGGCGCGAGCTGGTGGAACGAGATGACGGAGCACGAGGTGAGGGGGGGCGCGGGCGCGCTCGCCGCGCTCGGCGCCGCCGCCGCCGCCGCCGCCGCGGAGGGGAACGATCGGAGCGGGAGCGGGAAGAGCAGGGGGAGCGGGGGGCGAGCGTGAGGGAGGAGGCGACGGGAAGCGACCCGGGGAGCGTCGGAGCGTCGGAGCGGCGGAGCGGCGGCGCCGCGTCGAACATTTCACCGGCCGACACTTTGCAGCCGATCTCGTCAAAATCCTTTCATCCCGGGTGCGGGCGCGTCGGCGGCGGCAGTTTTCGTCGTCGCTCGTCGCCTCCAAGCACTTGATGAGTCGTCTGACGCGTTGACTCGTCGCAATTTCGCGGGGGGGGGTGCATTCTTTCGCGCGCGCGCTCCGCCCGTCGGGAGACCGGGAGACCCGTCGGCGCTCGGGGCGCCCGAGCGGCTCTCCGGGGCTTCCGCGGTCGGGCTCTCGCGGCGCGATGGAGCTCCCGCGGTCGTCGCGTCGCGCGACGTCCGTGGGCCCGTACCTCCTCGGCGAGGAGATCGGGAAGGGCGCGGCGGGGCAGGTGTACAAGGCCATCGACCGCCGGACGGGCGCGGTGGTGGCCATCAAGGAGATCCCCTCGCGCGGCCTCGACGCCGCCGCGCGCGCGGCGATCGCGGGGGAGATCGAGCTCCTGAGCGACCTGCGCCACCCCAACGTCGTCCGGTACCTCGGCACGGTCGCGAGCGCCGGGTTCGAGTACATCGTCCTCGAGCTCGCGGAGAACGGAAGCCTCGCCGCGAACCTCAAGCCGGGGCGGTTCGGGCCGTGCCCGGAATCCCTCGCCGCGGTGTACGTCGCGCAGATGCTCGACGGCCTCGCGTACCTGCACGAGCGAGGCGTCGTCCACCGCGACATCAAGGGCGCGAACGTCCTGACGACGAAAGCCGGCGTCGTCAAGCTCGCCGATTTCGGCGTCGCCGAGCGTCTGAAAGCCGGCGCCTCCGCCGCTCGCGCGCGAGCGGGCGCGGAAGCGAACGTCGAAACGAACGGGTCCTCCCCCTCGGTCGGCGACGAGATGCTCGGGGAAACCTTCGCCTCCTCGGACGTGAGGGGCACGCCGTACTGGATGGCGCCCGAGGTGATCGAGATGGGCGGCGCGACGTTCGCGTCCGACGTGTGGAGCGTCGGGTGCACGGCGGTGGAGCTGCTCACCGGCGCGCCGCCCTACTTCGACCACCAGCCCATGCCCGCGATGTTCGCCATCGTGCGCGATAAGAGGCCGCCGCTGCCGAGCGGAATCAGCGACGCGATGAGGGATTTCCTGAAGAGGTGTTTCAGGAAAGACCCGAAGGCGAGGCCGGGCGCCGCGGAGATGCGCGCGCACGAGTGGGTCCGAGACGTCCCGAGAAGAGAAGACCGAACCGGAGACGGAGACCGAGCCGGAGCCGGAGACCCAGGAGCCCTCGACCTACACGTAGGAACCGACGACCGCGAAGGACGGGGTGGCGCGTTCGAACCCGCTGCGTCCGAGAAGATGCCATCTTCGACGCCGCCGATCGACCCGAGGGATGTCGCGATTGAGGAGAGGCGTCTTTCGGGCCGGGCCAAATCCGCTCGCGTCTCCTCGAGCGCTCCCGGCGGGTCTCGCGTCTCGGACTCGGACTCGGACTCGGACGAGTGGAGCCCGCCGGAGGCTTTGGCGGACGCGGCGGCGGGACACCGCCGGCGGCGCCCGCCCCGGCCGATCCCGCCGTCCTCGCCGTTCCAGGACGCCCCTGCGCTGAGCGCCGCGGAGACGGCGAGCGCGTTCGCCGACGGCGCGAAGCGCGGGGCTTTGGCGCGTTCGCGTTCGCGCGCGAAACCGGTCGCGACGAAGAACGAGGACGACGCGCGCGCGCGTCCCGGCCCGAACGCGAAGGCCGAAGACCCAATAGGCGGATTCGATCCGTCTGCCTCTCGTCGCGCGGAAAAGGACCCCTCGTCGTCGGACCCCGAGAAGTCTTCTCGAACCCCGGACCCCGAGAAGTACGCCGCGTTCGCCTCCCGCCTCGCGGCGCTCGCGTCGGCGTTCCGCGCGGGCGACGCGGCGGCGGGCGCGTCCGCGGCGTCGCTTCTGGAAGCCGCGTCTCGCGAACGCACGCCGGCGGAGGTGGACGCCGCGGCGTCCTCGGCCGATCTCTGCGCCGCCGCGGTGGACGCGCTCTTCGCGCGCGCGTCCGAGCCCGCGGCGGCGGCGGCGGCGGCGGCGGTCGCCGCGCGCGCGATCGGGGGCGCGCAGCGCGGCTCGAACCGCCCGGGTCAGTTCGCCGCGGATTTCAGCCTCTCGGGCGGCGTCGCGGCGACGGTTCGAGCCTGCCAAGCCGAGTGCTCCACGTCTTCGTCTTCGTCTTCGGCGGGTGGACCCGCGGGTGGACCCGCGTCGACCGCCGATTTTAAAAGCCCCGACGACCTTCGCGTCTCGGCGCTGGTCGCGTTGAGGGCCGTCTCCGTCGCCGGCGGCGTCGCCGCTCGGTGCGCCATCGCGTGCGGCGCGCTGGACGCGGTGGCGGCGACGCTGCGGGAGGGGTACAGGGGCGCGACGGGGCGCGAGCGGTGCCGCCTCGCGCTCGACGCGGCGTTCGCGCTCCGCGACGCGACGGACGAAGACGCGCCGGAGCCCGCCGAGACGAATTTTTCGGACGACGAAGAAAAGGGCGCTTCCGCTTCCGCTTCCGCTTCCGCTTCCGCCTCCGCTTCGTTCGCGGGGCACGGCGGGGCTTCGGGGTCTCTGCGCGAGGGCGCGGGGAGCGTTCGGGACGCGTTCGCGCGGTCCGGGTGCGTCTCGGCGTGCGCCGAGGCGCTCGCCGAGCTCAACGCGGCGGCGATCGAGGAGGCGGGGTTGGGACCGAGCGGCGAACGACGCGAGGGCGGCGGATCCGAAGAAGGCGGAAACCCGAAGCCTTCAGGCGGCGTAAACCCGAAACCTTCGCGGCACACCCCTCCGCCTTCGTGGCATAACCTCCCGACGCGTCGCCGCGACGAGACGACGCCGTCCGGAGCGGTCTCGAAGCCGCCCCCCGGCACTTCTTCCACCTTCTCGGCTTCCTACCGCGACCGGACGATCGCTCTGTTGCGCCTCGTCACGCGGGGCGGGTCCGCCGGGGCGTCGCGGTGTCGCCTCTCGCTCGTCGCCGACGCCAAGTCGGCGCACGCGCTTCTCGCCGCCGCGGGTCCCTCGCTCCCCCGGCGCGCGCTCGTCCCGCTCCTCCGGCTCGTCCTGGACCTGTCTAGGGACCCCGCGTGTCGCCCCGCGCTCCGGAGCGCGGCGGCGACGCCGAAGCTGGTTCGGTTTTTGCAGTGGGACGATTTCGCGACGCGCGACGTCGCGATGCGGTGTCTGCGCAACGTCTGCGAGGACGACGCCAAGAGCCTCGAGCAAGCCGCCGTCGCGGGCGCGGTGCCGCACCTCGTCGCCGTCGCCGCGCCGGAGTGCGTCGCCGCGACGCCAAGGGAGCCGGGTGGGGAGAGAGACGGGAGGGGGAACACGCCGCGCGAGGGCGCGAACGGCGCCGCGGGGCACTGGGCGAGGGACAACGCGTTTTCGTTTTCGCATTCGATCGGACACGGGGAGGGACCTAAACCCGTCTCGGGGGGTTTCTCGGGCGACTCGGCGTTTAAACCGTCGCCGCCCGCCACCGTCGCCGCGCTGCGTCCGATCGCGGCGGAGATGCTGTGCGCCATGGTCGCGGCGTCGCGCAAGACGAGGCTGAAGCTCGCGGAGCACGACGCGATGGGCGCGTACCTCGCCCTCGCGCGAGGAGGCGGAGGGTGGGAGGGGAGCGGCGACGTTCGCGGAGCCGGGGCCGGGGCGCGCGCCATCGCGTCGCGGGCTCGGCTCGCCACGGCGGCGATCGCTCGGTGGATGGCGGAGGAGCCGTGGCTCGCGGAGGCGCGCCTCTCCGAGCCCGACGCTCTGGCCGCGCTCGCCGCGTTCGTCTCCCGGAGCCGAGCGCACCCGCCCGGCCACGACGCGCTGGACGCGATGCGAGAAGGCGTCCTGGCCCCGTCGCCGCGGCTGTGCGCCGCGCTCGCCGACGATCCGAGCGGCGCGTGCGTCGCCGCGCTCGCCGAGGCGCTCGGCCCGCCGAAGAGCGCGGACGCGAAAACGCGACACCGCGACTTCGACGACGGGAAAAAAGAGAAAGAGAAGGATTCGTCGGGCAACAGAGAGAGTCGGCGGGCGGAGGCGGAGCGGCGCGCGCGAAGGGAGGAGGAGGACGACGACGCGGAGTCGTTGGAGGATGTCGCGTCTTTGACGGCTTTGGCGTACGCCAGGACCCTGGCGGCGGTGTGCGCGCATCATCCCCGGCCTCGGGAGGCGGCGGCGCGGTTCGACCTCGCGGCGAGGCTCAGAGGGTTCGCGGCGGCGCGGCGCGACGCGGGCGGGGCGAAGGACGAGGAGGCAAGCGCGGAGGCGGAGAGGCTCGCGGCGAGGCTGGAGGCGTAGGTAGATACAACACGTTAAGTGCCTCTCTTCTGTCGCGAGGCGAACGCGAAGCGGCAATAATTCGAGCGATCGCGGCGGGGGGTTTGGGCACTCGTCGATCGACCCCGTGGACTGCGACCGGTGCCGTCAGTCTACTAGCTGGTTTTAGTCTACATAAAAGGTATGATCTCAACCCACGTGCGTTTCCAGTCTTGCGAATCCGGGTTCCGCGGCGCGCTGTGATTGGCCCGCGCGCCGAATCTCTCGCGCCACGCCTCGCGCGCGGGCGATAGATAAGCGGCGACGTCACTCCCGTCGACGCGCGCGGATCCTCGCTCGCCCTCGGCCCGACCGTCGCGGCTCGCGCTCGCTCGATGTCGGCGTTCCGCCTCGCCCCCGCGGGGCTCGACCTCGCCCGGGAGGCGTCGCTCGCGCCCCGCCGCGCGTCTGCCCTCCGCCGCGGCGAATCGCGCGCGGCCGTCCTCCCTCGCGTCGTCGTCCACTCCCGGGCGTCCCGCCGCGCGTCCCCCTCCTCCTCCTCCTCCGCCTCGAGGTCGGCGCGCGTGGTCGCCGCGAGCGCGAACGCGGCCTCCGCGGCCTCCGCGGGTGATCTCCCGTCCCAGAAGTACTTCAGCGGCCTCGAGGGCGCGGCTCTCGACGCGGACCGCAAGACGTTCCCGACCATGGCGGAGGTGCTGTCGAAGATCCCGAAGCACTGCTTCGTGAAGGACACCTGGCGCTCGATGCGGTACGCGTTCATCTCCACCGCGCTCACGGTCGGGTGCGGCGTCCTCGCGTACCTGTACCTGCCCCTCACCCTCGCCTTCCTCCCCGCGTGGATCGCGTACGCGTTCGTCGCGGGCACCTGCGCGACCGGGTGCTGGGTCGTCGCGCACGAGTGCGGCCACGGCGCCTTCAGCGACGACAAGGTGATTCAGGACGTCGTCGGGTACGTCCTGCACTCCCTGCTCCTCGTCCCGTACTTCTCCTGGCAGAGGTCGCACGCGGTGCACCACAGCCGCACGAACCACGTCCTCGAGGGCGAGACGCACGTCCCCGCGCGCGTCAACACCCCGGACAGCGACATCGTCTTCAAGCTCCGCGCGATCTTGGGCGAGCGCGTCTTCACCGCGCTGAACCTCGCGGGGGTGTTTCTGCTCGGGTGGCCCATCTACCTCCTCACCGGCGCCTCCGGCGGGCCCGTCCGCGGCGCGACCAACCACTTCAACCCCGGCGCGGGCGCCAAGGGGAAGCACGCGCTCTTCCCCGGGAAGTGGGCCGCGAAGGTGTGGCAGAGCGACGTCGGGTGCGTCGCCGTCGTCGCCGCGCTCGCGGCGTGGTGCGTCGGCGCGGGGAGCGTCTGGCCGATGGTGGCGCTCTACCTCGGCCCGTACCTGGTGTGCAACTTCTGGCTCGTCCTGTACACGTGGCTGCAACACACGGACGTGGACGTCCCGCACTTCGAGGGGGAGGACTGGAACCTCGTCAAGGGCGCGTTCATGACCATCGACCGCCCGTACGGCCCGGTGTTGGACTTTTTGCACCACCGCATCGGGAGCACGCACGTCGCGCACCACGTCAACCACACCATCCCCCACTACCACGCCAAGGAGGCGACGGAGGCGCTCAAAAACGCGTACCCGGACCTGTACCTGTACGACCCGACGCCCATCGCCACCGCGACCTGGCGCGTGGGGAGCAAGTGCATCGCGGTGTACAAGAGGGGGAAGGAGTGGGTCTTCACGGACCAGCCCATGCCGGAACTCGGCGAACCCCCGGAGGTGGTGGTCGCGTGAGAAGAGACAAAAGCGGGGGTTCGAACCTACTCGAGCTAGCTAGTGTTGGATTTCGGCGGCGGAGAAGAGGGCGAGACGAAGCGCCGACGAAGCTGAGAAGCGCCGACGAAGCTGAGAAGCGCCGACTCATAATAACAACGCGAGAGGCACCGTTCGTGATCTCGCGACCGCGCTCGCGACGCCCTCGTCTCATTTTTATTAGAGGGAACCGCCCCGAATATTTGCGTGTTTTTTCCTCCGCCCTCGAGCGCGTGTAACGTTCTCGTCCGCGTCTCCTCCGCGGCGGCGCTCCCGAGATATTTAGGCGTGCTTGAGCGGGGGGCACCCGCCCTTGAGCTCGGGGAGGTGCGCGAGGGTCATGGATCCTGTCTTTCCCTTCGCGCTCGCCTTCTTCTCCGCCGCCTCGTTGAGCTTTTGCTCGATGGCTTTCCAGAAGACGGAGAAGACCATGCTCTGCGCGATGTTGGTGATGAGGCGCGTCTTCAGGCCTCGGCCGAAGAGGCCCTTGACCCCGTCCTTCTCGATGACGGACTTCACCGCGCCCACGTAGCCCAGGTTGGCGTCGGAGTTCGTCTGCTTGATCGTCTTCACGACTCGGAGCGAGTTGCTCACGCAGTCGCTCACGAAGCTCGCGCACATGCCGATGAACGCGTTGCGCGCCAGGCCCTTGACGCCGTCGTACTTGGGAACGTTGGCCTGGAGGTAGTTGAAGGTGACGAACCACGGGTAGTTGCCCACCCAGTTCGCCGCGAAGTTCGCCGCCGCGCCGCCGTACAGCACGCCGATGCCGCCGGCCCTGACCTTGTCCTTGAGAAGGGCCAGCGCCTGCGAGCCCTGGACCTGCAGCGTCGTCTTCAGGGTGTCCACGGGCGTGAGCGCGATGCGCCAGCTCGCCCCGCCCAAAGACGCGAACGCCGTCTGCGTCGCCACGGGCATGTTCGGCGCGAGCTCGCCGAGCGCGACGAGGATCCCCGTGTTCGCCGCGGTGTCGCCGAACCGGCTCAGGGGGTTCTGGATGATCGCGAACGAGACGCCGCGGTAGAAGCGCGGGACGCCGCCCTCCTTGTACAGCGTCGTGATGGCGTTCGTGAGCGTGCCGCCGTTGGCGTACTGGTAGTTCATGGTCGTACGGAGCCACATGAACGAACCCACCTATTTTTGTTATTCGAGGGATGATGAGCGGTGCGTGGGTAGGAGG
>MDSW01189699.1_pt1 | contig 18871 bp, 19 predicted proteins | sample 811171 | NCBI WGS metagenome assembly MDSW01 (sample SAMN05326641, study PRJNA326480) | marine metagenome | isolation source: seawater | place: Atlantic Ocean: North West | collected 2012 | reverse complement strand
TTGAAGAAGAATTTGGTTCAGAAATTTCTGATAGTGAAGCTGAAAAAATTCTTACAGTTGGAGATGCTGTAAAATTTATAGAAAGCAAAGCAAATTAAAATTCAAAAATTAAAATGTCTTTAGAAAAAGACGGGATAGTTGTCATATTATCTTCTCCGTCTGGAGCAGGTAAAACCACATTAGTAAAGAAGATTGCTGAAGAAAATAATTTTAAAATTTCTATCTCTTATACAACAAGAAAACCAAGAACTGATGAAATAAATGGTAAACATTATTTTTTTATTAGTGAAGAAGAATTTAAGAATCTAATTAAAAATAAAGGTTTTTTGGAATATGCAAAAGTTTTTGAAAATTTCTATGGGTCATCAAAAAGCCAAGTACTAGAATATTTGGATAACGGAGAAAATGTAATTTTTGATATTGATTGGCAAGGGACAGAACAAATAAAAAAACATAAATTAAATTATAAACTAATTACTTTTTTTATTTTACCACCAAGTAAATCAGAATTATTTGATAGATTAAAAAATAGGGACATGAAAGATAAAAATATTGTTGAAGAAAGAATGAAACAATTTAATCATGATATTAAACATTGGGAAAATTATGATTTTGTTGTAATAAATGACAATCTTGAAAAATGCTATTCTGAAATAATAAATTTTATAAATAAAAAGGTGAAAAATTTAAATTATGATTATGACAAGAATTATATTTATAATCATATAAAAAAATTAGAAAATTAATTTTTCATATTCCCTACATATTTCAAAATATTTTGAAGGATCTAAATTCTGTGGTCTGTCATTAACATTAATATTGAGTTTTTTTGAAACCTCTTTTGAATTATCAAAGATTAAATTTAATGGCTTTTTAATCATTTTTCTTCTTTGATTAAAAAAAATATTTGTTATTTTTTCTAAATTTTTTGAATTTTTAAAATTCAAAGAATTATTTTTTGGTTCGATTAACAAAACAGAGCTTTTTACTTTTGGAACAGGATAAAATGAATTTGGCGAGACATCTAAAATTTTTTTTATATTTAATTTCCATGAAGACAGAACAGCGAGTCTTCCATAATTTTTTGTATTAGTTTTCGCAATTATTCTCTCAGCAACTTCTTTCTGGAACATAAGAATAAACCTTTTAAATATATTGTTTAAGTTTTCATATCTTATCCATTTGATTAAAATTTGGGTTGAGATATTATAAGGAAGATTTCCAAAAACTATCATCGGTTTATCAGAATACTTTTTTTCATCAATTTTAAGTATGTCTTCGTTTAATAAAAGAATATTATTTTCAAATTTTTTATGTAGGTTTTTTACCAAAGATTTATCCTTCTCAGCTGCTATTAATTTTTTAGGAGTTTTCGATAAAATTTTTTCAGTAAGATTTCCAGTACCAGGACCCACTTCAAGAACAATATCACTTTTTTTAATATCACCTGCCTCGACAATTATATCTATAATATTTTTATCTTTTAAAAAATTTTGTCCTAAACTTTTTTTAGGATAATTTATTTTCATTTAATTGTTTTAAAGAAATTAATTGATGAAATTAGAGATTGTGGGTTAGATTTATTTTTTCCAATCATAGAATTATTTGTTCCATGGTCAGGTGAAACTCTTAAAAAAGGTAGTCCTAAAGTTAAATTTATAGCATCAAAATTAAATATAGTTTTCATTGGTGTTAAAACTTGATCATGATACATGCCTATCACTATATCAAATTGTGAGAGATTTTTTTTCGAAAAAAAAGTATCCGTTGAAAATGGACCTTTAACATTTACATTATTTTTTAATAAAATTTTGATTGATGGTTTTATAATTTTTTCTTCTTCACTAACCTTGTCTACAGATTCACAATGAGGATTAAGTCCCAATACAGCAAATTTTGGTTTTTTATTAAATTTTTTTTTGTAAAAAAAATTAATATTCATTACATCATTTATAATTTTACCTTTTGTTAAATTTTTTTTTATATGACTAATAGGTAGATGAGTTGTTATAGGACAAACAGAAAATTTTGGATTATATATTAACATAGTTGGTTTATTTTTAATTTTGGTTTTATTTGCTAAATATTCTGTAATACCTAAATATTTTTTTTCTAAAAAGTGTGTCTTAGATATTGGTCCATTAATTAATGCATAAGCTAATTTTTCATTCAATAATTTTAAAGCAATTTTAAAGCAATTATTAATATAATTTTTAGAATTTTTGGAAATTTTATCAAAATTTTTTTTAAATTTATATTGCACATCAATTATATTTATTATTTTTTTATCTAATTTTAAATTTTTTAGATCCAAATTACTTATTTTTTTTATTTTACTTGTATATTTTAAAGCTCTCATTTGTGATCTTAACAAATTTTCTGAACCAATTATTACAATAGGTCTATTAATTTTTTGAACAATTTTTTTTTTATATGTTTTGAACAATATTTCAGAAAAAATACTGTTTGGTTCACCTAGTACTATTAATAAAGGTTTATTTTTCACTAATATATGTGTTTTGTTTAATTTTATTAAAATAAATTAATGAAAATTGGTTTAGCTGTCTATTTTTTTCTTCGGTTACCATTTGTTTAAATGTTTTTTCAAAACTTAATTCTTTTTCCTTTTCTCTTTTATTATTTAATTTTATTATTAAATAACCACTACTTGTTTGGATAGGTTTAGTTATTTGACTAATTTCTAAACTTTCTATTTCTTTGAGTAATTTATCATTTAATTGATTTTGATTGATCCATCCAATTTCTCCACCAAATTTTGAACTATCACTTACACTAAAAATATTAGCGCTATTTTTAAAACCTGCCTTTTCAATATTTTTTTGTATTAGCTTGTATTTTTCATTTAGATTTTCATCAGAATTAAGTTGAAATAAAATTTCACTCACATTGTACTCTTTAAGAATATTCTTTTGGTTTTTAATTTTTGACTTTATTTTTTCTTCATCAATCTTAACTTGATTATTGTATTTTTTAAAAATTAATTCATTCCACAATGTTTCTATTTTTAGTTTTTCTTTAATATCTAAAATATTTAAATTAAAGCTTAATATATAAGAATTAAATTCTTCTCTATTTTTAAAGTTAAGTCTTTTATAAAAATCTTTTAATATTTGATCAGAATATTTATCAGCTTTTTTAAAATCATAAATTTTTAATAACTCAATTTTTTTTATTTTTTCTCTTATTAAAGATTCTTTAGCAATTTTTTTAAGTTGATTTTTTGGTAAATTTTTTAAATTATTATTTAATGCAACTAGATAGTTTTTTTCGTTTAAAAAATCAATATTTGTTAATATTTCATTTTCTATTTGTAATTCAATTTTTATTTTATTTTCTGAACTAACTGGATTTATTATAAAGAATATAATAGCAAATAAATAAATTGACTTTAATATTATTGTTTTAATCATTTAGTTATAGATGGTGATGAAATTTTACCGAAAGGTATGATTTTTATAGAAAATAATATATTTTCTTCTGGTTTTAAATCGCCATCAGTATAGTAGCTTTTATTATATTCTATAGCAGCAGTTAAACAGTCGTTTTCATATTCATAAATTAAATTATAATAATTTGTAATATTTTGATCTAAATTTTTTGATGTACCAAATCCAATTGAATTATTTTTATCAAATTTAAATTTTGTTTCATTTCTTAAATACCTACTTTTACTTAAATATTTATCTTCTTCGAGAAATTCAAAAGAGGTAACAAAATTGTTTATATTTATATTTGATTTAATTAAATTGTAATTTGACTCATCCAAATCCTTATTGAGCGAAAATTGGTAATTCAAATCAAAAAATTTAGAAGGAACGTAATTTAACTCTCCAATAAAATCAGATCTTTTTTCAGAAAATCCATAAATCTCAGGTAAATCAGGATTGTCACTAAACCTTAAAATATTTGCAATAGATATATTTATAGATTTTTCATCTTGATTAGAAGAAGAGTATTCGACACCATAGGTTAATGATCCTCCACCTTCTACAGCAGTATCATCAATTCTATCTAAAGAGAAAATATTATTATAATTTATACTTTCACCCCATTTTGAGTTATTTTTAGTTGAGTTAGGACTATATCTAAATGAAAATTTTGGTGTAAGTAATTTATTAGAATTTTCATCTTTTTTTTGAAGAGGAAGTTTAGATCCAAACATAAAAGTAGATAGTAATTTCTGATCATCACCTTCTTTAAATGTATTTGAATTATCTGAACTTGAATTAATATTCCTTAACAATAATTGGTAATCAGTTATTAACCCATCTATATTTGTATTTATCTTTGAAAAAGAAGAATATAAAAGATCATTTATTAAAACAGTTTCATCAGAATTTGTATTATAATTTTTTTGAAATCCTCTTAAATTTAAAGTTAAATCTCCATTTATATCGCTTTCATTGTATAAGTATTTTTCATAACTGAATCTTGGAAAAATATATTCGTATCTATCAGATTTTGGTTTGTTAAGATTTTCAAAAACTTCAAAATTTAATTCAAATGTACTATCGTCATTAAATGAATTATAATTTACGTAAGAATGAAGAGTAGAGTCATCATCTATTATTGGAGAAGTTATATTACTTTTTTTAAGATATGTATCATTAGAAACACTTTCTAAGTGTAAGTCTAGGGTTTGATTTTGCTTATTAGATGAAAGATCAGCAAAAAAATGATTTTTTGTATTATCGCTATCCTTATTTACACTAAAATCTAATATTAAATCAGAGTTTTTATTAGCTTGTCGATATTCGGTTTGTAGCAATATTTCGTTATCTAAAAATAACCTAGGGAAAAGAGTCAAATCTTTTCTATCAGATATTACTTTATAATAAGGAATTTGGATAGATGTTCCAGAGTTATTTGAACTCTTAAAGCTCGGCATTAAAAAACCAGACTGACGTTTCACAGAGGGATCTGGATGAAAAAAGTAAGGAAAGTAAACAACTGGTTTATCATATATTTTTAACCATGCATTTTTATACTCAATTTTTTGTTCTTTCTTTTTATGTATTACTTCTTCAGCGTATATAGACCAAGGTGGGCATTTATTGTCTTTTTGATTACATGTGGTGAAACTACCTTTATAAATAGTTGTATCATTTTCCTCTGAAATTAAACTATTACCTTTTAATCTTGGTTCATTCTTTTCATTACCAAATAAAGTATTATCAAAATCAATAGAAATATCTGAACCTAAAAACTTATTATTTTTTAAATTTACTAAAGCAAAACTCAAATAATATTGATTTTTTTTATTATCAAAAAGTGACAAGTTTTTAGCTTTAAGAAGACCTGTATCTAAATTGAAATTAAATTTTTCTGTAAAAAATGTATTATTGTTAGAGTCTTCAATTTTTGTTTTTTTATCAGAGTAAACTTCTGATAAATTCCTTTTATAAATTAAATCGTCACCCTCCAAGAAATAAATATTCTTTAAATTTGATTTTGATTTACCAATTGATAAAATTTTTTCTTCATTTTTAAAGTAAATATATTCTTCTCCTTTACTAATAATATTATTTTTTTTATCATTTATTAAAACATTGCCAAAAATTTTTAAAATTGATTTTTGTTTATCATAAATTAAATCTTTTGCTTTAATCTCTATCCCATCATTAGAAAGAATTTTAACACCATTTGTAGCTTGTGTTATATTTCCTTTTTCTAAAATTTTGATTTCTGAGGATTCAATATTAAAAATATCTGCAAATAATAAATTTTGATTAAATAAAATAATTATAAATAAATAAATAAAGAATTTATTTTTCATTGATCCTAACTAATAAAATAAAACAAAATAAAATTAATATTATTAATGGTACACATATTGATAGTATTATAGATGTTCTTTCAGCTAAACCTAACAGATTAAAAAAATAATTAATATAATATATAATAACTGAAAATAAAATTCCTAATGATAAATTGAAAAATTTTGAATTTTTATAGTTAAAGCTTAAAATTAAAATAGACCCAATTGTAGCCATAATAGATATAAGTACCGGAAAAGAATACAATTTATACAAGTGAGACTTAATTTCTTTGTCAGATAAACCCAGTTTTTTATAATCCTCTGACAAATTTATCAATTGTATTAAATTTAAAGATGTCAAGTTTGAAAAAATACTATTTAACTTTTCTCTATTGAAATTTGTATTAACTTTTAAATTATCTAAAAATTCTTTTTTACCATTACTAAAAAAAATTCTTACTTTTTCTAATTTCCATTCTTCATTTTCAATGTCAGCTTGTTCAGAAATAATTACACTTTTTAAATTAAAATCTTTATCTAAATGGTTAATTGTAACATTTTTTAGTTTATTTTTTATAAATTCATCTGCATTTATAACATATATATTATTTTCATATTCATCTTTAATCCATAAACCATTGTCATTAATTGCAGCTAAGTATTTATTATCATCTGTAAATTTATTTTTAATTTGTAAATAATTATGTTTAAGATTTGAAGAAAAGGTATAAAACAAAACTGTAATTAGAATTCCCATAAATAATGACAAATAAGTGAGCAATCTAATTAGAGAGAAATTATCTATTCCAGTAATTTTTAATAAATTCAATTCATCATTTTCTCTAAATTTAATAAAAAATAACTGAGAAGATATTAAAAAAATGAAAGGGAATATTTCAAACAAAACTGATGGTGTATTTAAAATAGTTAAGAATATAGGATAGTATATACCAACTTCATATTTTTCAAAAAACACAATTTCTTCTAAAATATTTAAAAAAAAACTTAGTAAACTAAATATTAAACTTACAATCAAAAAATAATATAAATAAGTTTTCAATATATATGTTTTATATATTTTTAATTTCATAAAAATTTTAATTTTTTCGAGCTTATAAAAAGCAAGTACCCAATTAGACTCACAATAAATGGAATAATTACAATGAGAGATTTATTTAAATTGTTAAAAGATATAATGTTTATGGATCCTTCAGAAAATACAATAAACACAAATCCTAAAATAAAGATTAGACTTTTAAAGATAATTGAATCAAATTGATTTCTTGATTTAATAACCAAACAACTTGCTATAAATCCTGCAACAATAATATATAAAGGTAATATTAATCTTTTATACATTTCTTGAAAAACAGAATTTACAGAATTTTCATCACATACAAATAATTTTTCAAAAAATCCCTCTTTTTTATTAACAAATGAACTGATGCATTCTATTAATTTTAGTGAATTGGTTTCTTGAATTTTTGGAAAAACAGTTGTTTTGGTTGTAAATTTAGACAAATTAAATTCTGTTTTTTCAAATTGAATTATATTTGTGTTTCGAATATCAACATTAATAATTTTTCCATCATATAAAATTAAATAAAAATCATCATTTTTTTTTGCTAATAAACCTTCTCTTGCACTGATGATTTGTGATCTACTTTTATTAAAACTTTCTTTAATTAATATATTTTTTATAAGTCCATTATTAGTTTTATCTTCAACAAATATTGTTAAGTTAGGAACTGTGTCATTAAAATGTTGTGTTTTTATTAAAGATGGAAAATAATCAATATTAGAGTCTCTAATAAATGATCTTGCTAAATCTTGAGTTTTTGGAACAACAAAAAAACTTAAAATAATACTAATTAAAAAGTATATTACTGAGAATTTTATTATTTTATTAATAAATTCAGTTTTTTTAACTCCATAATTCCAAAATATTAAAATTTCATTATTTTCCTCATACTTAGAAATTGTAAAAAATACTGAAATAAAAAAAACAAATAAAATTAATTTACTGAATATCTTAGGTAGTGATAACAAAGAGTACATAAAGTAAACTTTAAAGCTATGGCCATCTTCAGATACAAAATCTAAGTAATTTACTGCCTGAATTACCCAAACAATCAAAGTCAATGACAATGATGTAATTATAAAAAAAATGGTAATATCTTTAAAAATATTTCTAAATATTAACTTTTTCATTGAAATTTTTTATTTTGATACATATATACGTTTCAACCTATACTATATTTAATACAAATGACTTTAAAAATAAATTATTTAGATACTAAAAAAGGCTTACCAAAGAATACTGCTATATTTTTAGAAAAGAATACTAAAATTTCAGAATTTAAAGGCCTTTTTGACAATAATATAAATCAAAAATTGCTCAATTACATAAAAAAAAGCAAAAATATCAAAAAAGATAAAATTGATTCAGTTAATCTAGACTTTGATTACAGAATAATAATCATAATGCTATCTAATAAAAATAATGCTCAAGGCTCAGAGGAGCTGGGAGCAAAATTTTATGACTATATAAAAAAAAATGAAATTGAACAAATTACATTAGTTGGTACTAACTTTTTATCAATTCAGAATAAAATTTTTTTAAATCAATTTATACATGGAGCTGAATTAAAATCTTATGAATTTACTTTATATAAGACTAAAAAACAAAAAAAAGAAATAGTTTTTAATATTTTAAAAAGTAAAAATAAATTTAATCCGAAAATCAAATATAATTTAGATGCAGTTTTAAAAGGAGTCAATTTCACTAAAGATTTGGTTTCAGAGCCTGGTAATATTTTACATCCAGATGAATATGCAAAAAGAATAGCTCAATTAAAAAAGTTTGGATTAAAAGTAACAGTCTATGATGAAAAAAAATTAAAAAAATTAGGATGTAATGCATTATTAGGAGTAGGCCAGGGAAGTATAAGAGGTTCTTATCTCGTAACAATAGAATGGAGAGGAAATAAATCTCAATCAAAACCACTAGCTTTTGTTGGAAAAGGAGTTTGCTTTGATACTGGAGGCATATCACTTAAGCCTGCAAGATTTATGGAAGATATGACTTATGATATGGCTGGCTCAGCTGTTGTTGTAGGATTAATGAAAAATTTTGCACTTAGAAAAGCTAAAATAAATGCCGTAGGAGTTGTTGGGCTTGTAGAAAATATGCCAGGAGGTAATGCACAAAGACCTGGCGATATTGTTAAATCTTATAGTGGCAAAACCATAGAGGTTCTAAATACAGATGCTGAAGGAAGGTTAGTTTTAGCAGATGCATTAACTTTTACTGAAAAGAAATTTAAACCAAATTTAATTATTGATTTAGCAACTCTAACTGGCGCAATTGTAGTTTCTTTAGGATCTGAGTATGCAGGTCTTTTTTCAAATGATGATAAATTGTCAAAACAGATTTTTGATGCTGGAAACAAAGTAGAAGAAAAAGTTTGGAGATTACCATTGCATGAAAATTATGATAAACTTATGAATTCCAAAAATGCAGATATGCAAAATATAAATTATGTTGGTGGTGCCGGTTCAACAACAGCGGCACAATTTTTACAAAGATTTATTATTAACAAAACACCTTGGGCTCATCTAGACATAGCTGGGATGGCTTTTTCAAAATATGCAGGAGCATTAAATACTAGTGGAGCTACAGGATACGGAGTAAGATTATTAAATAAATTTGTTGAGGATAATTATGAGTAATTTAGAACAAACGCTTTCTATTATTAAACCAGATGCAGTTGAAAGAAAACTTATCGATGAAATTAAAGAAGAATTTAAGAGAAAAAATTTTAACATATTAAAAGAAAAAAAAATTAAACTTGAAAAACATGAGGCTGAAAAATTTTATCAAGTTCACCAGTCTAAGCCATTTTATAACGAATTATGTTCATATCTATCTTCAGGTCCAATTGTTGTGATGATTCTAGAGAAAGAAAATGCTGTATTAGAAAATAGAAAGTTAATGGGAGCAACTGATCCCTCAAAAGCAGAAGAAGGAACTATTAGAAAAAAATATGGATTATCAATTGATAAAAATTCTGTGCATGGCTCAGATAGCCCTGAAAATGCAAAAATTGAAATTGATTTCTTTTTTAAAGAATAGAATTTATATATTTTTTAATAGCTTCTGGATAAATTAAATTTTCAACTTTTAAAACCCTTTTAGATAAAGAAAGTTCATTATCATTTTTTAATACTCTTACTTTTTTTTGTAAAATTATTTTACCCGAGTCTAGCTGAGAATTAACTAAGTGAACTGTGCATCCAGTAAACTTTTCATTTTTTTTTAATACTCTTTGATGAGTATTTAATCCTTTGTATTTTGGAAGAAGAGAGGGGTGTATATTTAAAATTCTATCTTTGTAACTATTTACAATATTTTTTGACAAAATTTTCATAAAACCTGCTAGACATATAAAATCGATTTGATGCTTATATAACTTAGCTTTAATTTGTTTTTCTGCTTTATTTTTGTTTTTATAATTAATAAAAAAATATTTAATTTTATTTTTCTTTGCAAAATTAATCCCGTGGGCTTTTTTATTATTAGTAATTACTAAACTAATTTTGAAAGGAGAATTTTTCTTTTTAGAAAATTTAATTATTGATTTTAAATTTGATCCTCTTCCAGAAATAAATACAGAAATTCTTAATTTTTTTTTACCATTTAATTTTACCATTTAAAACAACTTTTTTTTTCCCATTAACAATTTTGCCTATTACATAGGGTTCAAAATTTTTTGAAAAATATTTTTTAACTTTTTTAAAATTTTTTTTTTCAATTATTAAAGAAAATCCAACCCCACAATTAAACGTTTTAAGCATTTCTTTTTCACTTACACCTTGGTTATAAATCCATTTAAAAATATTTTTTGTTTTAATTTGTTCCAAATTTATGTTTGCAGAAAGATTTGATGGTAAAATTCTTTTAATATTATCTCCAATACCTCCACCAGTAATATTGGCACATCCATTAATTAAATTTTTATTAATCAAATTTAAAATTTCGTTAACATAAATTTTAGTAGGTTTTATTAACTCTTTTTTTAGAAATTTATTATTTTTCAAATTTATTTTTTTTTTTTTTAAAATATTTCTTATTAAAGAATATCCATTTGAATGAACTCCGTTGGAAGGTACTGCTATGATTAAATTATTTAATTTAACCTTTGATTTATTTAGAATTTTATTTTTATCAACAACTCCAACTGAAAAACCGGCTATATCAAATTTACCTTTTGAATATGTTCCAGGCATTTCAGCAGTCTCACCTCCAACTAATTCACAATCTGAAATTTTGCATCCCTTAATAATTCCTTTTAGAATATGTTTTAATTTTTTTAAATTGATTTTATTTATTGAAATATAATCTAAAAAAATTAATGGTTTTGCTCCCTGAACAATTAAATCATTCACACACATTGCTACAAGATCTATTCCAATTGTATTAAATTTTTGTATTTCATTGGCAATTTCAATTTTAGTTCCAACACCATCTGTACTTGCAACAAGATGAGGATTTTTAAAATTTTTTGGAATACTGTTTATTGAGCCAAATCCACCAATATTTTGAAAATTCCTTCTTTTCTCTCTTTTTTTTGATATTGAAGATATATATTTTACAAAATTATCTGCAGCTTTAATATTAACTCCACTCTTTTCATATGTTAGATTATTATTTTTCATTTATGTTCAAAACTTTTAAAAAAAAATACAGTTCTAATATTTCGTTATATATATTGTTTTTATTTTTCGTATTTTTTTTTATTAAGTTTTCCACAGTCAAAGTATACTCAAACAATTATAAAGTATTAGATTTAGAAATATCCAAAACTTATGACAATGATTTTAATAAAGAAGCAGTTATTGATGTGGCTTTTAAAAAAGCCTTTGAAGAACTTATTTTAAGAATCACAACTACAAATGGAGAAGATTTAAGAAAAATAACTAGTATGAATACTATTTATAGCTTAATTGAATCTTTCTCAATTGTGGATGAAAAATTTATAGATAATAAATATATTTCAAAATTTGAGGTAGAATTTAGTAAAAAGGAAGTATTTAAATATCTAGAGAAACAAAATATTTTTCCATCAATCCCAAAAGAAAAAACTCTTCTATTAATACCAATATTAATTAATAACGAAAAAAAACAAACTTTATTATTTTCAGAAAATCCATTTTATTCTAATTGGAATAAATCTAAAAAAAAACATCATCTTCTCAGTTATATTTTACCAAATGAGGATATAGAGGATATTAATCTTATAAAAAATAATATTGAATATATTGAAGAATACAATTTTAATGAAATTGTATCAAAATATGAAATTGATAATTATATAATATTAATTTTATTTCAAAAAAATAATAGCTTTAATGCTTTAATGAAATCAAATTTTAATAACGAACTTATTATTTCCAATAAAAGTTTTATTTGGGGCGAAACTCAATCTATAGATGATATAATTGACAATTTGAAGTTGGAATTTGAAAATCAATGGAAAAAAATCAACATAATCAATGTATCAATTAAACTTCCAATTACTCTTTCTGTAGATTCAAAAAATTATGAATTAATAAAAAAATTAGAAACAAAACTTTATAATCTCGATTTAGTTTCTAATTATTATATTTATAGCATTGATAGCAATAAGTTAATTTATAGAATAGTATACAACAGTACCCCAGATAAGTTTATAAATGAATTTTTGAATGATGATTTTAAATTAAACATTAATGAATCGATTTGGAGTATTGAGTGAAAAATTTAAATCAATTATTATTGAATTTTAAAAATAATGAAAATTTTAATTATAATGATTTTTATGTAAGTAAAAGTAATTATTTTGCTTTTAAATTAATTGAAAAATGGCCAAAGTGGGAAAAAAATATTTTAAATATTTACGGAGAAAAGTTTTGTGGAAAAACCCATCTTTCAAATATTTTTTTAAATAAGAATAAAGGTTTTAAGATAAACGAAAATGAAATAAATGATAGTATTTATAAAAAACTCAAACTTTATGAAAATATTATAATTGATGATTTTACAAATAAATGTGATGAATCATTGATGTATTCAATATTTAATTTAGTTGATCAAGGTAACAAATATTTGATTATTAACTCAATTAATCCAATAAGTGAAATTAATTTTAATTTAAATGATTTAAAATCAAGATCAAAGAATTGCCTTTTTGCAAAAATTGATAATCCAGATGATGATTTAATGTTTGCAATTATATTAAAAAGTTTTTCTGATAGACAAATTATAATTGATAAAAAACTTATTGATTTCATAATTAAAAGAATAGATAGATCCTATGGTAAAATTGCAGATTTTATATATAAGGTTGATGAATTGAGTTTGAAAAAAAAAAAAGCAATAGATTTAAAAATAATTAAGCAAATTTTATAGGTAAAGTTTTGAATAAATATAGAACCCATAATTGTGGTGAATTAAGCATCAAAGACAAAGATAAAAACATATCTCTGAGTGGATGGATTAATAAAAAAAGAGATCATGGAAATTTATTATTTTTAGATTTAAGAGATAATTTTGGAATAACACAATGTGTAATTGATAACACCCACCAAAGCTTTAAAGAGTTAGAAAAAATTCCTTTAGAAACAGTAATTAAAATTACTGGGAAAGTTATAGAGAGATCAAAAGATACTTTAAACAAAGAATTAGCTACAGGGGATATAGAAATATCAATTATTTCACATGAAATTTTAGGAACCACTAAAGAATTGCCAATGCCAATTTTTTCTGACCAAGAATATTCTGAAGAAATTAGACTTAAATATAGATTTTTAGATTTAAGAAGGAAAAAAATTCATCAAAATATAATTTTAAGATCTAAAGTAATTTCATTTATTAGAAATGAAATGGAAAAACTTGGTTTTTTAGAATTCCAAACACCTATTTTAACATCATCAAGTCCCGAAGGGGCTAGAGATTTTTTAGTCCCAAGTAGATTAAACCCTGGAAAATTTTATGCACTTCCTCAAGCACCACAGCAATTTAAACAATTAATAATGGTTTCAGGATTTGACAAATATTTTCAGATAGCCCCATGTTTTAGAGACGAAGATGCTAGAGCAGATAGAAGTCCAGGAGAATTTTATCAGCTTGATCTTGAAATGTCATTTGTTGAGCAAGAAGATGTTTTTAAAGTAGTAGAAAAATTGATGACCAACGTTTTTAAAAAATTTTCAAAAAAAAAAATGATCTTTGAAAAATTTCCAAAAATAACTTATGCAGATGCTATGATTAAATATGGTACTGATAAACCAGATTTAAGAAACCCTTTAATTATAAATGAATTTACAGAAATTTTTAAAAGAGACGATGTCAAGTTTGAAATTTTTAAAAAGCTTGTAGGTAAAGGTTGCATTGTTAGAGGGATAGTTACAAAAAATACTAAAGATAAACCTAGAAGCTTTTTTGATAACATTGACAAATGGGCAAAGGATCAAGGAGCTTCTGGGTTAGCATATTTTACAATTGAAAAAAATTCTGAAATAAAAGGTAAAGGTCCAGTTGGCAAGTTTTTTAGCTCTGATTCTATTAAAGAAATAATGAAAATATCAAAGGCTGAGGTAGGTGATAGTATATTTTTGGCATGCGGAAAAAAAGATGAAGTAGAAAATATTCTCTCTCTTTCTAGAGAAAAAATCGCAAATGATTTAAATCTAATTGATAATAACTCTTTTGCATTTTGTTGGATTGTTGATTATCCAATGTTTGAAACAGATGAAAAGACAAAAAAAATTATTTTTAGCCACAATCCTTTTTCAATGCCTCAAGGGGATATTAAAAAGATAGATTTTTCTAAACCATTAGAAATAAAAGCATTTCAATATGATATTGTATGTAATGGTATTGAATTATCATCTGGAGCTATAAGAAATCATATACCCGAGTTAATGTACAAATTATTTTCCATGGCTGGATATGATAAAAAAATTGTAGATGAAAAATTTAGTGGAATGATAAACGCACTAAGTTACGGAGCGCCACCACATGGAGGAATTGCACCTGGAATTGATAGAATAGTCATGTTATTGGCAGGAGAAAAAAATATCAGAGAAGTAACAATGTTTCCAATGAATCAAAATGCTCAGGACTTGATGATGAATGCTCCATCTGAAGTGAGTGATTTACAGTTGAAGGAATTAAATTTATCCTTAAAAAAAAATAAGTAATTATTTTTTACCTTTAAGGTTAATTCTAATATCTGAAAGATCTACCAATTTTTTCTTATAATTACTTCTTAAAAAACCTTTACTTGAAATATCTTTTACAATTTTTAACAATTGATTTTGATCATCGTTTATGACTTCTGATTTTTCATCTAACTGTTTTTCTGAATTTCCTATCGAAGGAGTATGAGCAAGATCTTCTCTATTCAAGTAAGATATGGCTAATTCTCTAAATATATAATCAAGTATAGATGTAGCGCTCAATATTCTATCATTTCCATGTACATTTCCAGATGGTTCAAATTTTGTTCCTACGTAAGCGCTTACATATTCATCTAACGGTACTCCATATTGCAAACCTAAAGAGATAGCTATTGCAAAGTTATTCATTAAAGCTTTAACTAATTCTCCTTCTTTACTTGTATCAATAAATATTTCTCCTATTTTACCATCCTCATATTCACCTGTATGAAGGTATACTTTATGGTTACCTATAGTTGCCTTTTGTATATACCCTTTCCTTCTATCGGGCATTCCAAACCTTTTATTACTTTGTTCTCCAGATTTATTTTTTATTGCAATAGTATTTTTTAATGGAGTATTTTCTATCTCTTGAGAAATATCTAATTCATTATTTTTTTGTTTTCCATTTTCAGAAATATTCTTAATTTTATCAAGATTTTTAGTTTTTCTATTATCTAATTTGACATCAATAATTTCAAATTTTCCATCATCTCTTTTTTCTAAATTTTTTAATTCATTTGTATTAATTTCATCTAAATAGTGACTTACTTTAAATGTGCAGTTATAGTAAGTTTCAACCAAATATTTTGCCATATTTACCTTTTATTAATTTTTTTTGAGTCTTTATACAAATATTGTATATACAAATTATTATTTTAGTCTAATTTAATTTTTACAATTTTAAATTGAAATATTTTTTAAAAATTTATGTTGACACTCTTTAAGGAAATTTTTACTTGGTGGAATCATCAAACATTGGGAACAAGATTGACAATTCTATTGTTTGGAAAATTTGTTGGAAAAGACATTTCAGGAAATAAATATTATCAAACAAAAAAAGGAAAAAGATTTGTTATATATAATGGAGAAGTTGATGCTTCAAAAATTCCAAATGAATGGTATTCATGGATGCATTTTACGCCTAATAAAATTGAAAATTCTCATGAATTAGAAAAGTATAATTGGCAAAAACCACATAAACCAAATCAAACTGGTTCAAATGAAGCATATAGCCCAAAAGATAATAAAGATGCAGTTAAAAAAAAATATAAAACTTGGAAAAGTTAAAGTAGAAAATTATTTTTACTTAGTTATTCTTTTTTTTTTATTTAGTACAAAATCTTTTGCTATTGATTTAGAATTTGTAGAAATAAAAATTTTAGATAAAGTAAGCTCAAAAACAAGTCAATTATCATTAAATATTGATCAAGAGACAAAATTTGAAAATTTAATTATTAAAATTTTAAAATGTAAAAATTCAAAATTTGACGATAATCCAGAAGTTACTGCTTATATGCAAGTTCAAGATATTACGTTAAAAAACAATGATAAAGTTTTTGTTTTTAATGGTTGGACATTCTCTTCCAGTCCTTCAATTAGTCCATTTGACCATCCAGTTTATGATATATGGTTAATAAAATGTTATTAGATTATTTTTTCTTTATCCAGCCAAGAAACATTAAATTCTGAGTTAATGAACTTAGGATGGTTTAAAAGTTTTTTATGTAAATCTATTGTAGTAGTTATTCCCTCAATTACAAATTCATCCAAAGATCTCTTCATTCTTTGAATTGCTTCTGTTCTGTTTCTGCCATGACAAATTAATTTACATACCATGCTATCGTAGTATGGAGTTACTTTATATCCTTGAAATATTGATCCATCGACCCTAGTTCTAAAACCTGATGGCTGATGACACATTCCTATAGTTCCTGGAGATGGTTGAAAATTTTTACTAGCATCCTCAGCGTTAATTCTACATTCAATTGCATGTCCTCTAGGATTTACATCGCTTTGTTTTAGAGCTGTTTCGCCTGAAAATGCAATATATATTTGCTCTTTTATTATATCTATACCAGTTATCATTTCTGAAACTGGATGTTCTACTTGAACCCTTGTATTCATTTCAAGAAAATAAAATTTTCCATCTTCATAAATAAACTCAACAGTTCCTGCTCCTTCATATCCAATTTTACTGACCATATTTACAGTTCTTTCAAAAAGGTCTTTTCTAATGTTGTTATTTAGAACTGGGCTCGGAGTTTCCTCTATTAGTTTTTGATGACGCCTTTGAACAGAACAGTCTCTTTCATGTAAGTGAACAGTTCTATTTTTACCAGATAAAACTTGCACTTCTATATGTCTTGGATTTTGAAAAAATTTTTCAATATAGACTTCGTCATTTCCAAAATATTTTTGAGCTTCAGATTTAGCAGTAGCAAATAAGTCATCAAATTCAGATTCTTTATAAACAATTTTCATGCCTTTACCACCACCTCCAGCTGATGCTTTTATTAAAATTGGAAAACCTATATTTTTACAAATTTCTCTAGCTTGTTTTTTATCTTTAACACCTCCATCTGAACCTTCGATAACTGGAAGACCATATTCTTTAGCAATTTTTTTTGCTTGTATTTTATCACCCATCATTTGGATTAGTTTTGAAGAAGGTCCAATAAATTTTATTTTATAATCTTCTAAAATTTTTGCAAATTCTGGGTTTTCAGATAAAAAACCATAACCAGGATGAACAGCTTCGGCATTTGTTAATTCAATAGCAGACATTATAGCAGGAATATTTAAATAACTATTTAAAGGCTGATGAGTTCCAACACAGACACTCTCATCTGCTAGTCTTACGTGCATGCTATCTCTGTCAACATCTGAATGAATAGCTACTGTTGAGATTCCCCACTCTTTACAAGCTCTGATTACTCTTACTGCAATCTCACCTCTATTGGCGATTAGTATTTTTTTAAACATTACTCAAGAATTACAATTTTTTGATCGAATTCGATTGGCTGACCGTCTTCAACACAAATTTCTTTAACTACTCCATTTGATGTTGATGGCACATGGTTCATTGTTTTCATTGCTTCTATAATCATTACAGTGTCCCCTTTTTTTATTCTTTTTCCAACTTCAATAAATTTTTTTCCTCCTGGTTCTGGAGCAAGGTAAGCTGTTCCGACTATAGGACTTTTTATTAATATCTTATCTGATAAATCTATTTCTTCTTCTACGCCACTGCTATCAGTTTCAATATCAATACCTTTTAAAGATTTTTTTAAATCTTCTAAAACTTGGACTAACTTAATTATAATTTTTTTATCTATTTCCATTTTTTATTAATTCATGCACTGCATTTATGGCTAAAATATAACCATTCGAACCAAGACCACAGATAATGCCTGTTACTACATCACTTATAAGTGATTTTTGTCTAAATTTCTCTCTTTTATATATATTTGAAATATGTAATTCTATAATTGGTTTTTTAAATATATCTAGTGCGTCCCTTATAGATACCGATGTATGAGTATAACCCGCAGCATTAATAATCATACCATCATATACTTTTCTTGCTTCTTGTATTTTGGTAACTATTTCTCCCTCTACATTTGATTGAAAGAAATCTAATTTAATCCCTATTTTTTCTGAGTATTCTAAACATACATTTCTTAAAGTATCAAATGTAATTTTTCCATATTGGGATTGTTCTCTTTCACCTAATAGATTAAGATTTGGACCATTAATAATTATTATATTATTCACAATAAGTTTATAATACATGAAATTTAAAAATAAAATAAAAATTAGAGTAAATGG
>MDSW01124619.1_pt1 | contig 18873 bp, 11 predicted proteins | sample 811171 | NCBI WGS metagenome assembly MDSW01 (sample SAMN05326641, study PRJNA326480) | marine metagenome | isolation source: seawater | place: Atlantic Ocean: North West | collected 2012 | reverse complement strand
CGAGCACGGCGCATCCGTCGTCGCGAACCCTCCCCTCCGCCCCACCGCTCCCGACGAGACGCGCGACTGAACGCACCCTCGACCACCCCCGCGCGCGTCTCTCGTCCCCCCCACGACCGGCAGGCGCCAAGACGACGAGGATTCAGGTGCGCGGCGTGGACCGAGCGCGCGGGTCGGCGCGATACCACCCCGCGATCCGGGGCCCCGACGACGCGACGACAAACGCCCCGCGTGACCGTTTTCCACCCGACGCCTCCCTCACGCTCGCTCCTCCTCTCCTCGTGCGTAGGCGCCGCCGAAGGCGAAGCGGGCCACGAAGATGGCGAAGTACCCGAAGGCCGCGCCGGTGAAGAAGAAGCCCGCGGCCCCGGCGAAGAAGCCCGCGGCGCCGGCGAAGAAGAAGCCCGCGGCGCCCGCAAAGAAGAAGCCCGCGGCGCCGGCGAAGAAGAAGCCCGCGGCGCCGGCGAAGCCCAAACCGCGGAAGCGCGAGGTTGACGCCGAAGACTCGGATTCGGTACCCCTCGCCCGTCTGAAGCGCAAGATTGACGCCGAAGACGCGGATTCGGTGCCCCTCGCCCGTCTGATGAAGAGGAAGATGACGGCGCCGCGTACCGCCCCGGTGCCGCCGCCGCCGCCGCCGCCCTCCTCCTCGGACGACTCCGACTCCTCCTCCTCCGACGACGCCTCCGCCTCCGAGGAGGCGGCGAAGCCTACGGCGGCGGCGGCGGCGGCGAACTGGACCGTGCGGATTCGGTGGCGGGGCGACGAGCTCCCGCTCTCGATCGCGTCCGACTGCACGACCGACGCCCTGAAGCGCCTCATCGACGCCAAGACGGGCGGGAGGCTTCCGCCGGAGCGATGCGCGCTCTCGTACCGGGGCGAGCCTCTCGTCGACGGCGGCGCCCTCCTCGCGCGCGCGGGCGTCGTCGACGGGGACGCGTTCGACCTCCGCATCGCCGCCGCCACCCCGCCGCGTCCGAATGCCGCTTTTTCGTCCGGCGCGCTCGCGGCGTCCACCCTCGGCGCGGGCGCGGGCGCTTCGGGTCCCGCCGCCGCCGCCGCTCCCTCGAACGCGAGGCTTCCCCTCGGATACGTCGGGAATAAGGGGGGATTCAGCGAGGCGGAGGCTCGGAAGCTTCTCGAGGGTGTGGAGACGCACGGCGCGGGGCGGTGGGCGGCGATTCAGAAGTGGGGGTTCGGGCCGGAGGAACGCGCGCGCGACGCGGGGATTCGGGCGCGGACGCAGGTGGATCTGAAGGATAAGTGGAGGAACATGGTGGCGATGACGACGCGGCCCGAGGGGTTCAAGTTTCGGGCCAAGTACGTCACAGAGGCGTTTCTTCGCCGCGTGTCCGTCGCGGCGGAGAACGCGGAGGCGAGGACGAAGGAGACGGAGACGAAGGAGAGCGAGGAACTCGCGCGAAGGCGGGAGATGGTGAGGCTCGCGTGGGAGAAGAGACAGCGGGCGGCTTCGGAGTAGATGTACCTTCGTAAAATGTACATGCGCGCGCGCCTGAGGGTACATACGACGAAGGCTCCGACTGGCCGGCGGCGGCGCGGCGCGCGCTTCGCGGGGTTCGGGGGGGAGTCTCCGATGAGACGAACTACCGTTCCGCGTCGTTCGTCTCCGTCGCCGGACGCTCGCGCGCGCTCACTCGTCGAAGATTTTGCACTCGTCGTCGTCCTCGTTCGCCTCGCAGAACTTGTCGAGCGCCTGCATGTTGTCCGGGGCGACGACGTTGTTCACGGTGTTCTCCTGGAACGCCAACTTGGCGCCGGGGACCTGGCGGTCGATCTCGATCCAAGCTTTGAGGCCGGCTTCGGGGTCCTTCGCCGCGAGCTCCGCCGCCTCGACGCACTTCTGCTTCATGTAGCCGGACATCGAGGTCCACGTCTCCGTCGCGCTCGCGCGCGCGGCCGAGTGGACCCGGCGGGCGCGAGGACGCGTCGCGATCGCGACGCGGGTTCCGGCGAACGGGGATTTGTGAGCGGCGACGCGGGCGGCGGCGGGGGCGGTGGAAACGGCGAACATGACCAACGGGGGAAACGCGAGCGGGATCGCGGGGGGGGGCAGGCTGAGGGAGTGCGGAACCCCGACGGGTCGGCGCGGCGCGGACGACGAAGTGTGCGGGCGCTCGAACGCCTCGTCGCTTTCGGCACGCACGAGGCGATCTTCGGCGGAGCGAACGATACTGTTGATCGTGCTTGAAAAGATCTTCTTCGACAGCCTGAGATTTTTTCCGGGACGTCGCTTTTTCGGGGCCGCCCCCCCGACTCCGCCCAGACCGCGCGACGCTCTGCGCGCGAACGCCTCGCGATGGCGAACATCATGGTCGACGATATCCTCGCCGGGACGCCCGCGGTGCAGTGCAAGACCAAGGTGCGGCTCGAGCGCGCGTTCGCGACGACGACTCGGTCGCCCGATCTCGATCTCGCGTCCGGTGGATTGCCCCCCGCGGCGGTTCCCGCGTCTTTTCTCTTTCTGCATTTTCGCGGACGTCGGATCCCACGCGACTCGGGCTGATCCCCGTCTCCGCTCTTCCCCCCCCCTCCGCTCTCGTTCGCCTCAGATCGTGTGCACGCTCGGTCCGAAGTCCGCGGATTTGTCCACGATGGAGGACTTGCTCCGCGCCGGGATGTCGGTGGCGCGGTTCAACTTTTCCCACGGCTCGCACGAGTACCATCAGGGCACGCTGAACACCCTGCGGCGGGCGATGTTAAACACGCGCCTGATGTGCGCGGTGCTCCTGGACACGAAGGGCCCCGAGATTCGAACCGGGATGCTCAAGGACGGCAAGCCCGTGCTGATGGAGGCCGGGCGGGAGGTGACGATTCACACCGACTACTCGTTACACGGCGACGAGTACAACGTCGCGATGAGCTACAAGAAGCTCCCCGAGGACGTCGCCCCCGGGGCGGAGATTCTCATCGGCGACGGCTCCATCGTCATGACCGTCCTGAGCTGCCACCCCGAGTCCGGCACGGTGAAGTGCCGGTGCGCGAACACCGCCATGCTCGGCGAGCGGAAGAACGTCAACCTCCCCGGCGTCGTCGTCGACTTGCCGACGATCACGGAGAAGGACCGCGAGGACATCTTGGGCTGGGGCGTGCCGAACGGCATCGACTTCATCGCCGCGTCGTTCGTGCGCAAGGGCTCGGACGTGTCGTACATCCGCGAGGTGCTCGGGGAGAAGGGCCGGCAGATCAAGATCATCTCGAAGGTGGAGAACCAGGAGGGTCTGGTGAACTTCGACGATATCCTGGAGGAGTCCGACGGAGTGATGGTCGCGCGGGGAGACCTGGGGATGGAGATCCCGACGGAGAAGATATTCCTCGCGCAGAAGCTCATGATCGAGAAGTGCAACGCCGCCGGGAAACCCGTGGTGACGGCGACGCAGATGCTCGAGTCGATGGTGAAGAACCCGCGCCCGACGCGCGCGGAGGCGACGGACGTGGCGAACGCCGTGCTGGACGGCACCGACTGCGTCATGCTCAGCGGCGAGACGGCGGCGGGGGCCTTCCCGGTGGAGGCTGTTCGCGTCATGTCCAAAATCTGTCGCGAGGCGGAGGTGAGCATCGACCACTACCAGCTCTTCAAGTCCATCCTCGCCCAAGTCCCCATGCCCATGTCCCCGCTCGAGTCCCTCGCCTCGAGCGCCGTGCGCACGGCGCAGAAGGTGCGCGCGGCGCTCGTCGTCGTCCTCACCCACGGAGGCTCCACCGCGAGGCTCGTGGCGAAGTACCGCCCGGCGGTGCCCGTCCTCACCGTCTTCGTGCCCACGCTCACGACGGACTCGCTGACGTGGACGTGCAGCGGGGAGTCACCGGCGAGGCAGGCGAACCTGACGCGGGGGCTCACGCCGCTGCTGGCGGAGGGGAGCGCCAGGGCCACGGACACGGACACGACGGATGAAATTCTCACCGCCGCCATCGAACACGCCAAAAAGGCGGGGTACTGCAGACCGGGGGAGTGCATCGTCGCCCTGCACCGCATCGGAAACGCGAGCGTCATCAAAATCGTCAACGTCGACTGACGCCGCCGTCGGGGAGACGACGGAATCCGCTCTCTATTGATCGCGAAAGCGTCCACCGGAGCGAGACGCGAGGAGCGCGCGAGCGAGAGGGTGGGTCACGTCGCGAACGGGCGAACGGGCGAAATGAAAAAAGGAAAAAAAAACATCATCAGAACGCTCTCCTCCTTCTCGGCGCGGCGGCGGCGTACGGCGAGCTCGGATACAGCGCCGCCGCGTCCACCGCTTTCTTACTCCGCCCGCTCCCGCCCTCGCTCGGTCGCGCCGCCGCGGGTTTGGGTTTGATCGGTCCTCGCGCCTCTTTTCCGACGGCGTCTTCTTCTCTTTCTTTCACTCGAGCCGCGAACGACGCGCGCCTCGCGTCGGCGTCCGGTCCGCTCCCTCCCCTCGCCGTCGGCCGCCTGGGCTGTTTCCGCGTCGTCGTCGCCGTCGCGAACGTCGTCGGGTCGCGCGACGCCGCCGCCTTCGCCGACGCCGTCCGATTCGATTCTCGGGGGGGCGGAGGGGTCGATAGGGTCGGAGGGGTCGGGGGGGTCGCCTTCGCCGACGAAGGGACCTTCTTCGCCGACGGGACCCTCTCGGCCTTCTCCTTCTCCGCCTTCGCCGCCGGCGCCGCCTTCTCGTCGCCCTTCGGCGCTCGCCGCTTGGGTTTCGGTGTATTCGGTTTCGGGAACCGCGCGAAGGCCTCCTCCGCGCGCCGCTCGACCTCCGCCGCCGCGCCCGGGGCGAACGCGCTCGCGTGCCTCGCCTCGAACGCGTCCCACCGCTTCCTCCACGCCGCGACGCGCGCCGGCGCGTCCGCCGCGAGCGCGAGCGCGTCCATCGTCTCGGCCCCCGGGACGGGCGCCTCGTCGGCAGACATCATCGGCGGAGGCGCCGACGCGCTCGGCGCGGCGTCGGCGTTCTTTTTTTTCGCGCCGGGCCCTTTTCCTTCTCCCTCGGACTCCTCCGCGGCGCTCCCCCTCCGACGGCGCTCGAGCTTCTCCTCGAACGCCGCCCAGAGTCGGTCGTGCGCGTCGAGCGCCTCCGCCCTCTTCGCCCTCGCGTCGCGCTCCGTCGCGACGTCGGCGGCGGCGGCCCTCGCCTCCTCCATCCCGAGCTCCGCCGCGCGGACGAACCACCGCTCCGCCTCGTCGAGGTCCGCGCGCACGATCTCCCCGACGCCGGAGAAGCACGCCGACCCCAACGCCGCGGCGGACTCGGCGTGGCCGAGCGCGGCGGCGCGGCGGTACCACTCCACGGCGCGCGCTCGGTCGCGGTCGAGCGTCGCCTCGGATTTCGGCGGGCGACCCGACGGAGTATTGTTTCCGCCGCCTTCGCCGCCGGCGAGGACCCTCGCGAGTTCGCCCATGGCCTCCACGTGTCCCTCCTCCGCGGCGCGCTCGAGCCACCGCACGGCCGCGCGTTCGCTCGAGCGCGCGCCGAGCCGCCCGGCGACGTGCGCCATCGCGAGATGGTAGGCGGCCTCCGGCGATCCCGCGTCGGCGGCGACGCGGTATCTCTTCGCCGCGAGGTCCGCGTCGGGCGCCGCGCCGAGGCCGTTCATGAGGCAGTGGCCGAGGTCGAGCGCGGCGCCCGCGTGGCCCGCGTTCGCGGCGGCGGTGAACGCGGCGACCGCGGCGGGGTAATCGAGGGCGAGGCCCGCTCCCGTGGCGAGGCACACGCCGCGCCGATACGAGCACTCGACCGAGCCCGCCGCCGCGCCGCGCGAGAACCATCTCGCCGCCTCGGCGAGATCCCTCTCCACCCCGCACGCGCCGTCGGAGTAGATCTCGCCGAGGACCTCCATCGCGTCCGGCTCGGGATTCGCCGCGTCCTCCGCGACCGCGCGGTAGCACGCGACCGCCCTGGCCTCGTCCTTCGCGCACCCGTTCCCCTCGCGGTAACAACCCGCGAGGTTCATCGTCGCGAGGGCGGAACCAGCCTCGGACGCGGCGGTGAACCAGCGGAACGCCTCGGACCAGCTCTGCTCGACGTCCTCGCCCCCGACCGCGTACGTCGCGCCGAGGTCGCTCATCGCGCGCGCGTCCCCCGCGTTCGCGGCCGCGCGCAGAGCGTCCATCGCCGTCGGTCTCGCCGCCCTGCGGGAAGGGGGGGGGAGGAAGAGGAGGGAGGGGGGAGGGGATCCCGGCGAGCCCGAGCGTCAGAGGGGGACGAATGATGCGTTTCGCGCGCGACGGGGCGGACGAGCACGACCCGCCGCCCGCCGTGACGGCGACGGGGAGGATCCGAGGAACCGGGTGAGGATCGCGCGCGCACCTTTGCATGACCGCCATCGCGCGCGCGAGCGCGACTGTGAATCGAGCGAACGACGCCCCGAGGGGGAGTCTCCTCCTCCGAGAGGACAGCCAAGTCAAAGAGAGGGATGACCAGCCGGATTCTGCTGAGTGCTCACTGGTGCTACATACCATAGAGTACTCTAGCTCTAGAGCTGTCTACTTTCAAAGGTTAAAAAAACGGCCCGTTTTGTAACTGATGATGATGACGTGTTGATGAGATGATTTTAGAGAATTCCTGAAATCATGATTACAAGATTTTTACGGGATATTTCACGATATTTCACGGGACGAGCCCAAAAAGGGGCAAATGACGTCGGACATCACGCAGACATCACGGGCACTCGACGGGTGCCCGATCGACATCCCTTCCGCGTCACGGGTAGTATAACACCATGGAGGTTCCGGAGATGCGCAAGAGCGTACAACCCAGCGACGATATTAAGTTCATCATCCGTAACGACACCGACTTCGACGTCCAGATGTTCGTGGTCTACGGTCCGCCCTCAATCCTCGGTACGGTCGGCGACGCGGAGCAAGGTGGGTGGACTATCCCGGCCGGGTCTGGCCCCTCCTACAACACCGGGTTCCGCGGAACCCCGCTAGCGTTTCGCCGTAAAGACAACGGCAGAGAGGTGGCGTGCGTGTGCTTCACTGGGAGCGAGGAGTGCCAGCTGCTGAGCGCGGCGATCGCGATGTGCGAGGCGTCCCCTAAACCTTGGCACGGGGATCTACTGGGCAACGCGGCGAATCACCCCGAACTGAAAGATGACGGCAAGTGGCGCGCGTTCGTCAAGGCGGTGGGCCCCTTGGTGCAGCTGCGACGCCCACATCGCCGCGTCACCGTCAAGTCCACGCTGACTCCACTGAAATACGATGGATCGTATGAGTGGCGGGGCGACGAGAAGCTCTTCTACTACGGGAGGGCGCTCCCGGGATTCCTCGAATCCGACGGCATCCAAACCGTCTGCGGCGATGTGAGGCTCGAGCGCGAGAACGGGGAGCCCGTGAAGGACACCTTTCCCGGTCTGCAGACTCTGGTGGGCACCACGATCAACGCATCTGAGATGGGGAAGATGCGGATCGTGCACGAGTTCATGCAGTACGATACAGTGCTGGCGTCGGCTCGAGCCGTGCGAGACGGTTCGGCGCCGGAACTCGCCCGGGGCTATGTGCGTTGCACGCCGCGCAAGTTGACGAAAGAGGAACGCGCGGCGTACCTCGAACCCACAGACGACGACGGACCGGCGATGCTGAAAGCGCTCAAATCGGCCGGGTTGCAGCGCACGAAAGACTGCTGTACTGGACGTTATGACATGCCGGACTGGATGTTCGTCCAGAGACTCGCGTTTAAGATTTTCGACCACGTCAAGTACGACGCCGGTAAGAGCGTCGCGTTGAACTCCGGGAAGCCTCCGTCCAACATTTTCATCAGCGGCTATGCGGAGTGCGGCAAGTTCACCGCGGCCACGGTGAACGCGTGCCGAGTGTCCGGTATCCCGGCGAGAGGCCTCTTAAACAACCCGCACTGTTATGACGACCCATTCTTCTTCGGTACGCACGGTGGAGTGGCGGTTTATTTGGAACACGCCGGTTGGGTGCACTATGAGCCGCAGAATCGCGTCCTCGGCGACTACACGTGGGGATTGGACTGTGACACGCAGTATCACACCAGTACCGGGCTGCACCCGAAGAGAGCTGACGATTACAAGACTCTCAATTGTGGTACTATCGGCTTGCAACATGCCATGGGCGGCTGTCTGCTTCTCGATCAGCCCGACAGAGGCGACGGCGTCACGAGCGTGCCCCTGGGACACATGGAGGACGTGCAGAAAAAATACGAAATCGGTAAGCTATGCGGATTGAGCGACGAACAGAACTACTGTCACCCGACCAACCTGACGAAGTGGCAGGGGTCCAATCCCAAAGTCGAGGGGAAATACGAGAGCGTCGTGATCACGCCGGTTGACCCGATGGAGAAAGTCACGGATCCCCGATTCACTCATGCCCAGGCCGGGGGGTGCGGGCCATGCTGCGTGGTGATGTGACCGGCGGGGTCGTTCTCTGGGACGTACGAAGGTGCTCGCGTTGGTGTTTCTCTGTATTAGCGCTCTTTGCTTATCCCGTATGATAGACATTGTACTGGTATATCATATATACCATGTACCTTCGAAGGTACTACTCGTCGTCACTCCCGCATGCGCGACGAAAGAACCACGCGGTGAGCCAACTTTTTTTTCGGTCCAGTCGTGTGAAATGCTGATTAGACTAGTGTACTCCTCACCTCACATATTATAAATCTGACCCTCGATTATCTACCAGTTTCTCCCCTTGATTAACGGTGGAGTGCTCGCGAGAAACGGCCGCCCGGTTCGCGAAAGGGCGCGAAAGGTCCACGCTGTCGGTCACTGCGATCCGACGTCGCTTCCTCCGCCGGCCCCCGCCCCCGCCCCTTCGTTCCCTCCTCCCTCGCCCGCTCGATGAGCTCCGGCGGCCTCGGGGGCCTGAACAGATCCCCCAACGGCGTCGTCATCGGCGTCGTGCAGCTGCAGCTCCCCGTCGTGGTCACGCCCGCGGACCTCGCCGCGCAGACGGCCCGGATCGTGGCGATGGTCGGCAAGGCTCGGCGCAACCTCCCCGCGATGGACCTCGTCGTCTTCCCCGAGTACTCCCTCCACGGCCTGAGCATGTCCACGGACGACGCGATCATGTGCGACCTGGACGGCCCCGAGGTCCGCGCGTTCCGCGACGCGTGCGCGAAGCACGCCATCTGGGGCTGTTTCTCCATCATGGAGCGCAACCCCGGCGGGAACCCGTACAACTCCGGGTTGATCGTCGACGCGCGCGGCGAGATCAAACTGTATTACCGCAAGCTCCACCCCTGGATCCCCGTCGAGCCTTGGGAGCCTGGGAACGTGGGCATCCCCGTCTGCGACGGCCCGAACGGCTGCAAGCTCGCGCTGATCATATGCCACGACGGGCAGTTCCCCGAGATGGCGCGCGAGTGCGCCTACAAAGGCGCCGAGATCATGATTCGCACCGCGGGGTACACGGCCCCCATCCGCGACTCGTGGCGGTTCACGAACCGCACCAACGCGTTCGCGAACCTCATGGTCACCGCGAGCGTGTGCATGTGCGGCAGCGACGGCGACTTCGACAGCATGGGCGAGGGGATGATCGTCAACTTCGACGGCGCCGTCGTCGCGCACTCGCCGAACGGGCGGCCGGATGAGATTGTCACCGCGGAGGTGAGGCCGGACCTCGTGCGGGAGGCGAGAATACACTGGGGCGTGGAGAACAACCCGTACCAGTTCGGACATCGAGGGTACGTCGCCGTCAGGGGCGGCGCGAGGGACTGCCCGTACACGTACATGCGCGACATGGTCGAGGGGAAGTACGAGGTGCCGTGGGCGGCGGAGGTGGCGCACAAAGACGGGCGCGCCTGCGGCTTCGAGCCGCCGGAGAGGGAGTATAAGGGGGAGGAGCCCATGCCGCCGATGCCGCCGTGAAGTGAGGGGCGAGCCGCCCTAAGCGACGAGACAAGCGCGGAGAGCGGGGTGAGGCGGCGCGCGGGGTGGGTGACAGGCGACCGCGACGACCGAGCGGGAAAGCGAAAGCGCGCGGTTGTTAATTTTTTCCAGGGTCGAAGCAGTGCAGTCCAAGTGGAGCAGTCGATCCGCGCGGCCAGCGCGCTCCAAAACGAGATGTCATCTCCGTCGGCGTCTCTCTCGCCGCCCCGTTCTCGCCCACACGGTCACGCGCGCCCGAGCGAACCATGGGCGCGTGCGGCTCGAGCCCGGGGTCGAAGTGGGAGGCCGCCACGGGCGACGGGGTCTTCCGCCTCGCGTCCGCGTCGTCGCCCGGGTTCGCGGAGGCGGTGGAGGTGGCGACGCGATCGTTCTCGGGCACGGCGTCGACCGACCCGGAGCGGTGCATCGACTGGTGCGTCGGGGAAAGGTACGCGGGGAAGTGGGATGACCCCACGAGGCTGGAGTACTTCCGCTGGATCGCGCGCTTGGTGCTCGCGATGACGATTCGCGCGGGGAAGAGCCAGACGATCCTGTGCGCGCGCGCGCCCGGGACGGACGACGCGACGGGGGCCATCTGCGCGGTGCACTTGTACGCGTCCAAACCTTCGGGCGCGGGGACGCTGATGCGCTTCGTGTACTTCATGACGTGCGTCGTCGGCGAACCACCGTGGCAGCGGAGCGACGCGCGCATCGCGGCCCGCATGAGCGCCAACGACGAGGCCATGTTCAGGTCGCACCGTAAGCACGCGCCGGGGCGGCACGTGTACGTACAGATGATGGCGGTGGATCCGAAGGCGCAGGGCTTGAAACTGTGCTCGAAGCTCATGCGCGCCGTCAACCGACTCGCGGACGCATGGGGAGTGCCGTGCTATCTCGAGACGAGCGGGGAGAGGAACGTCGAGGTGTACCGCAGGTTCGGATACGAGGTCGTGGAGAAGCTGAAGGTGCCCGACCCCGAGGACCCCGACGACGCGTTCGACGAATTCTTCTGCATGGTGCGACCGGCGACGAGAGAGTATCACTGACGTCGCCATATAATTGAATCGACCCGTAACTACTCACGCGAACGTAGCGGCCTCGTCGCCTCATCATCCTCGTCGCCTCATCCCCGCGGCCTCGTCGCTCCGCGTCCGACCACCGCCATGGGGTTCGGCTCCGAGGACGTGTCCCGCAACGCCGCGCCCCGCGCGAACCGCGCCGCGTAGTCCGACGCGAATCCTTCGGCGAGTGACTTCGCGCCTCCGCTCCCGAAACCGCCGGGCGGTCCGCCCCTGCCCCCCTTCGCCGCGCCGGCCGCCGCGCGGGCCAGGACGGGCGCGAACGCGTCGGAAGCCCACGCGCACGCCCGGGCCCACGCGGCGCCCACGATGAGTCCCACGGCGGACCCCGCGAGGACCTGGTCGAGGGAGTGGTACCCGAGGTAGACCCTGCTCTCGGCGACGGCGACGGCGACGATCCACGACGCCGCCACCGCCGCCTCGTCCAGGAGGTCCCTCTCCGCGCCGCCGCCGGGGGGGGGGACGGCGGCGGGGGTCTCCCTCTCTCTCTCCCCGCCGACGCCGCGACGGGAGGGGGGAAGGCGCCGCCTGCGGCGCCTCGCGGTCGCGAGCGTCGCCGCGAACGTCGCGAGCTGCGCGTGGCTGCTCGGCATGCCGTGGGTGCCGCAGAAATCGACGCGCGCGCACGAGGGCGGGCGCGGGTGGGCGAAGATGCGTTTCAGGGTCTGCGCGACCATCTCGTTGGCGAGGATGCCGGCGAGGGTCATGGCGTCCCACAGCTCGCGCCGGGCGAAGAACGCGCCGAACGTCGCGACGATGAGCGCGATGGGGGCGAGGGACGCGAGCGCCATGAGCTTCCCGAAGGCGTCGTCGGGGGGGTACCTGATGGACGAGCGAGGGACGTCGAGGGCGGGTGAGCGGCGCGCGAACGAGCCGCCGAGAGGGTCGACCCGGGGGGAAAGCGCGAGGAAGGGGGCGGGCGGGGAGGGTCTCACCTGACGTAGGTGAGACTGAACGCCTTCGTCTCGAGCGAGGGAGACATGGCGCCGCCGGGGGTGGCGCGGGGCGACGAGGGGTGTGACGAGAGGGGCGAGTCCAGTCATCAGACCGGGGCGGCGAACGTGATGAACCTCGCTCGGCCGCCGAGTGCACTTCTGAAAAAACTAGCCGTTCGCTCGCTGAGCGTTTCTTGTTTTTCGTGCCCCCGGATGCTCCCCCCCCCGGGGGCGGCGCGCGCGACGCACAGCGACCGTCGCGCGCGCACCGTCGCGTCGCGCACGCCACCGGGAGGACCTCCCGCGCGCGCCCTCCCCGTTCATCGAGCCCGCGCCTCGCGCGCGACTCGCGCGAGAGCGCACCCGAAGGACCCGTCTCGTCGAGACGCTCGCGCCACGACGCGGCGCCGCGCGGTGTCGGGCATCTCGCCGCGCGACGCTGAATGTCCGACGGCAGCCTGAGCTCCAGAAGCGCGCTGAGCATATCGAGGTCCGTCGCGCCCGCGCTCGCGTCCCCGCGACGGAACACGCGCCCCCGCGACGGGAGACGCGCCGCCGCCCGCGCGCGCGCGCCCCGTCCCCGCGCCCGCCCTCGCCCCCGCCCCCTCGCGTTTTTCCACCCTCCGAGAACGCGACCCGTTGCCACACCCTCCGCGCCCGCCCGCCGGATCTCCGGCGCCCTCCGCCCGTCCCCCGATCGCGTCACCCCGTGACTGACCCTCGCGCGTCCTCCTCGCGCCCCCATCTTCGCATTTTTCTCAGTTCCGAGGAGCGCCACCTGGAGCACGTCAAGGCGGGAGACCACAAGGAGTACGCGAGGCGGCGTCGCGAGGAGAAGGAGGCGGAGGCTCGAGCGCTTCGCGGCGAGGACGACATGTCCGATCCCGAGGGCGAGGAGGACCTCGAGGGAATGGAGCCCGAGACGGAGCCCGAGGGCGAGGAGACGGAGATGGAGCCCGAGACGGAGCCTGAGGGCGAGGAGACGGAGATGGAGCCCGAGACTGAGCCCGAGACTGAGCCCGAGGAGGGCGAGGAGGGCGAGGAGGGCGACGACGACGAGGAGGAGGAGGAGGAGGAGGAGGAGGGGGACGACGCGCCCGGGTCGGATAAGTTCAGCGACCGGCCGAGGGTCTCTCCCGACCGCCCCGACGGCGTCCCGAAGCTCAACATCAAGTCCAAGCGAGGCAAGAAGGGCGGCAAGAAGAAGCGGTCCGAGGAGGAGGAGGAGGAGGAGGAGGAGGAGGACGGGGTGCGGTTCGCGGAGGCGTCCCCCGACCGGCGCCCGCCCGGCCGCCGCCGCGGCGAGACGATGCGCAAGCTGCACAGGAGCTCGATGCGGAGCGCTCGCGGGTACCGCTCGTCCGAGGACGAGCTGACGGACGGTCTGGAGGACGATGAGTACGGCGGGTACACCGCGCGGTCCGCGTTCGACGGCAAGACGGAGTACCGCTCGCTGCAGGACGCCGCGCTCGGGTACGGCAAGGAGACGATGCTCGGGAAGGACGGGATGGAGCACCGGGTCGAGGACCTGCCGATCAAGATGGCGTTCGAGCACCTCTCGAGCCTCGCCGGGATGGGCGAGAAGGTGCAGGACGCGATCAACCTGTCCAAGTCGCTGTTCCAGCGCCGCGTGGAGCGCATGGACAAGGGCGTTTTGCACAAAGCCTGGCGCGGGTGGCTCCTCGTCCAGCTCGGGTTCCAGAAGAAGAAGAACATCCTGGCGCGCGCCGTCAACAAGCTCCGCCGGCGCAAGCTCGCCCTCGCGTTCAACGAGTGGGCGTCGCACCACGGCCGCGCGAAGAAGGTGGGCGGCATGGGCGGCGCGGCGCGGCAGGTGGTCATCAACGGCATGCGGCGCCGGACCTTCCGCGCGTGGCGGGAGAAGGCGGCGGATTCGAGAAGGCAGATGGTGATGGCGGGGAACACCGCCAAGCTCCGGGAGGAGTTCCTCGAGCGCCTCGTCGAGGTGGGCCTGAGGCAACTCGTGCACAAGCGCATGCGCAAGGCCTGGACCGGGTTCGACCAGTTCTCCGAGGTGCGGCGCGGGCGGCGCAACCGCATGCGCCAGGCGATCGCGAGGGCGACGAAGGGGAGGCTCTCGCGCGCCTTCCAGAGCTGGGACGAACAGGCGACGCTGCGGCGCAAACAGCGCGGGATGGTGCGGCGCGCGATTCAGCGCATGCGCAAGGGCACCCTCGCGCGGTGCTTCGACAAGTGGCGCGAGGCCGACAGGCACAAGAAGCGGTGCCTGATGCGGCTCGCGAAGGGGAAGCAGGCGCGCGCGTTCGCCAGGTGGCAGTCCAACATGGCGCTCCTTCGGAGGGCGGGGATCGCGTTCGACCGGTGGGCGGATAGGAACCGCGTCAACGCGTTCAGGGGCTGGGCGGCGGCTGCGGATCGGAAGCGTGAGCAGACGCGCCTGTGCGAGCAGATTTTAAAGCGCATGCTCATGCGCGGCGTTCGCAACGCTTGGAAGCAGTGGTGCTGGGTGGTGGAGGACGCCACGGGGTGCAGCCTCGACCACGTGCGGGCGCTGAAGGACCAGAACGCTCGGCTTCGGCGCGACAACGAGCGCTTCGTTCGCCTCGTGGACAGCGGCGAGTGGGGCCGCGGGCGGGTGGAGGAGCTCGCGGAGGCTGGCCGGGTGCTTCGCGACGAGCGGCGGCAGCTCGAGGAGCTCATCAAGAACATCAAGACGGAGAAGGAGGGGTTCGTGCGCGACGCCCAGCAGCAGGCGGCGGAGGCGCGGGGGCTCAAGGACCGGCTCGTCAGCGGTAACTTCGTCCAGCGCAACAAGATGACCGTGCGCGGCGGGTCCAGCTTCAACACGATCCAGAGGGTCCTCAAGCAAGATTTGTTGGACACGGGCGCGGCGTCCAGGAACCCCCAGGCGTTACACGCGTACCGAGTGGACCGCATGGCGCTCGACAAGGTGTCCGTGTTCAGCGACGGCGAGATCAACGTCCAGGCCACCAGGGGCGACGTGGAGCCGTTCACGCGCTCGGCCCAGCGCACCGCGCCCACCCTGGGCGGGAGCCGCGGCGCCGGGGGGGGGTACCCGCGAGGGGGCGGCGGCGCGGGGGGGGGGTACCCGCGGGGACCACCGGGAGGGGGGAGGCCGGCGCCGCCCGCGGGGCCGCCCGAGGCGGCTCGAGGCCGCGCGAGGTCGAGGTCGCCCGCGCCGCCGCCGGACCCCGGCGGGCAGTCCATGCTCGCCGACGCGCTGCAGAGCCTCTCCCCCGAGGAGGTGGACGCGCTCGAGGAGCTGCTCAAGCGGGGGAGGGGGGGCGAGAAGGAAAACGAGAGGGCGGCGACGACGACGAGATAGGTAGACTACCTTTATGATATACGCGGGACGATGAGATCGCGCGCGAATTTTGGAGGCGAGCTCGTCGGCTAGTCCGCGTCGCCCGAGGAGTCCCCCCGCCGGCGCGTCCCCGGGAGAAGGCTCTCCCTCGCGCCCCCCGAGTCCGACACGTCTCCGCTCGGGTAGAGCCGCCGCCCGGCGTCGTCCGCGGCGTCGTCGTCGCGCGCGCCTCCGAGGGCCCCCCCGCGGCCCCCTTCTCTCCGCCCGTCGTCCGCGCCGCGCCGTCGTCTCTCGGCGCTCGCTCCTTCTGGTCCCCTTCCCGCCGCTCCTTCCGCCCACCCCTCGGCGTTCTCTCCGCCGGCGTCGTGCGTATGATTCAACCCCCTCGTCGCGACCGGTCTCTTCAGCGCCCACGCGATCCCCGCGGAGACCACTCCGACGGCGCTTCCGACGCGCGCGTCCTCCGGGTGGTGCCAGTAGTCTCGCTCGCGGCTGACGGCGACGGCGGCGGCGAGCGCGACGGGCGCGAGGGCGCAGAGGAGTCGCGGCGTGGACGCCCGCGACGGGTCGGTCGCGAGGCTCCCGTCGAAGACTCGGAGTTTCGTCGCGACGTACGCGGAGGCGTAGGCGAGCCCCGAGAAGGCCATGGAGGCGTGTCCGCTGGGGAAGGACTTTCGGCCCTCCGCGACGGCGCGCGGGTTCGCGGATGGGGCGCACTCGGGTCGGCCGGGGGCGGCCCAGCGGGGGGACGCTCCGTCGGGGGGCCAGCACCGCGCCGCGAAGTCCGGCCGGAACGCGCCGACGGATACTTTGAGCGCGTTCGTGACGGCGAAGCCGAGCGCGACGGAGAGGCACAGGCCCGCGGACGCGCGGCGGAGCTCCGAGGAGAAGAGCGGCGGCGACGCGGGAGGGGGCTCCTCGGCGGATCCCGGATCGGTCGGATCGTCGGTCGCGGATGAAGAAGTCGGTCGTGGAGGCGACGAGGAGGCGACGAGGAGGATGATCCCGAGCGGGATGAATATGCCGAGGAAGGGGAGGGTCCACGTCGGGACGGACTGCGGGCCGTGCGGGTAGGAATACTCCGGAAGGCGCTCGGCGACGAGGTACCGCTCGAACGGATCCGCGAACTCGAGGACGATCCCGAGGAGGCTCAGGGCGATCATCCCGAGGAGGTCCGCGACCCACGCGGGGGCGGGGGGGGGCGGAGGAGACAGCTCGAGGGGGACGCCGCCCGCGCGCGAGCGCGTCGCGATGCGCGGAGCCTCGCGCATCGCGGAGGGGCGCGCGAACCGAAGGGGGACGCGCGGCAGAGCGCGCGCGAGGGTCGCGCGCGTCGGCGAGTGAGACGCGCGCACGCGTTCGGGGAGCGCGCGACGAATATTCTGCGCCGCGCGGCCCGATGACATGACGAGCAAAACGACGACATCACTGGTTCGAACCGTCGTCGTACTTGTACTTGACTTTCGGCCGGTCACCACGCCCCCCGCCCCTCCCCCGATTCCCAGAGCGCGTCGGCGCGCGGCTGCGGCGTTCGCGCATCGCGCGGCCGCCGCGGTCGCATGCCGCGTCCGCGCGACTCCTCCGCGTCGGCGCCGCTCCGCGCGCTCCTCGGCGCGTTCGCGACGTACCACCGCGCCGGCACCGACGACCCCCTCCCCGAGGGCGTCTCGGCGTCTCTCGACCCCGCGCCCTTCGACGCGCGCGTGTTCGCGTCGCACGCCGTCCTCACCGCGCGGGTCTCCCGCTGGGACGCGGACGAGCTCGGCCGCGAGATCGTCGCGCACGCGTGGGACCTCCGCCCCGAGGCGCGCGACCGGCTCAACCCCGCCCTGCTCGGCGCCGCGCTCGACGCCGCGCGCTCGCGTGCGGGCATCCGCGTCAGCAATCGCGGCGGGGCGTTTCACTCGCGCCCCGACGCGCTCGCGACGCTCGCCCCGACGCTCCCCGCGGCGACCTTCCTCACGCAGCTCATCGAGGGCGCCGTCGCGCAGGCGGCGGCGGCGCTCCCCCGTCGTCGCGGGGACCCCTCGCGAGCCGCCCGCTCGCCGCAGCGCGTGACGACGTCGTGGCACAACGTCAGCCGCGGCAACGGCGAGGACGCGCACGGCCTCCACGACCACGCCGGCGCGAGATGGTCGGGCGCGTATTACGTCGCCGTTCCCCCCGACATCGCGCCCGCCCCCGCGAGCTTCTCCTCGCCCAGCGACGACGACCGAAACGACCGAGACGAGGCGAAGGATTCGAACGCGCCGCTCGGGGCGTTTCGAGCGTTTCGAAGCGTTTCGAGCGTCGACGACGACGACGAAGGAGAAGGACGACGAGACGCGCTCGCGGGACACCTCGTGCTTCGCGTGTGCTCCGGGGGAGGGTCGTCGCCCGGGGGGGGAGGGGACCGGGACCCCGCCGGCGGGTGGTGCGTGTACGCCCCCGTCGCGCCCGAGCCCGGTCGGCTGGTCGTGTTCCCGTCGCACACGCTGCATGGGGTGCTCCCGTTCGAGGCGAAGGAGGCGGGTTCGAATCCCGCATCGGAGGAGGCGGGTTCGCTTCGCGTCTCCGTCGCGTTCAACGCGGGCGAGGAGAACGTCGTCCTCCCCGGAGGGGACGCGGACGAGGGGAACGACGAGGGCTTGAGGGCTTCGGGCGGGACGCGGAAAAACGAACCGCCGAAGAGTAAGAGGAAACGCGGGGGGTCGAGACCGGGGGCGATCCCGGAGGAGGACGCGAGGCGACCGTCGGAGAGAAGGCGCGAGACGGACGGGTAGGACGACGAAGACGCGGAGGACGCGGGGGGAAGGCGCGCGAGACGAGCGCGACGAGACGGGAGCGAAACGACGGAGTATTATAAATACGGATAGAGCTTTCCTCGCGCGACGCGACGTAACCGCGACGGAGCTCGCACACTTCATCGATCGGGCCTAGGCTCCGACGGGTCCTCCTCCCTACTAGGTCCTGTTGAGTCGTTCCTGTCGCATGCGAATCTTGGCCTTTTCCCTTTCCTCGGCGAAGTACGCGACCATTGCGCGCGCGATTTCTCGTTTGGTCTTCGGCGGCGCCTTCGGGTCGAGGCACAGGAGGCCGTGCGCGAGGCAGCACGTGATGAGCTCCGCGGACGACATGAGCATGAGTTCCTTCGCGGTGAGATCCTCGAGGTCCTTGGGTTCGCCGTCTCGGTTGACCGGGAACTTGGCGCGCTCGATCGCCGGGAGCGCCTTTCGCGCCTTCACCGCCCAGTCCCCTCGGCTCAGTTCGGGTTCGCGCGTCGCCCTTCGTTCCTGTTTCCTCTGAATCTCCGTCGCGGCGTACCCGGCGCTTCTCTGCGCGTTTTTCGCCGCGAGCGTCGCGCCAGCGACGGCGTCGTTCGCGTGTACCGCCCACACGGCGACGTACCCGTCCGCGCCGGCGGTGACGAGCCGCGCGCCCTTCGCCGCCGCCGCGGCTTTATCCACGGCGCCCTGCCCGAGCTCGCCCGGCGCCGGCCCGTCCGGAAGGAGCGCCATCGCGGTGACCCCGCCCGAGTGCGCGTCGTCGATGCGCAGCGTCGGCGCGCCGTCCTCCATCGACCACTGCCTCACGGGCTCCTCCTCGTCCGCTCCCGCGGTGTACGCGAAGCGTTCGTCCGCGGAGATGACGACGGCGACGACGCCGGAGGGGTGCGCGGGCCTCTTGTGGTTCGGCTCGGGGAGGCGCAGCGTCTTGACCCGGACGTACGCTCCCGCGCCCGGCCCGGACCGCGCCT
>MDSW01212078.1_pt1 | contig 18881 bp, 16 predicted proteins | sample 811171 | NCBI WGS metagenome assembly MDSW01 (sample SAMN05326641, study PRJNA326480) | marine metagenome | isolation source: seawater | place: Atlantic Ocean: North West | collected 2012 | reverse complement strand
TATATCTATAGGTAAGTCAGAAGACAGATCTGATAATAAATTAGAAAGATTAAAAATTTTATTAAGATTGGCTTTTGGTCAAAAGAAAATGTTTAAGAAACCTTTTGTTGCTTTATTGCATTTAGTTGTTTACCTCGGTTTTATAATAATTAATATAGAAGTTCTAGAGATTTTAATAGATGGTATTTTTGGGACACATAGAGTATTTAGTTTTTTGGGAGGAAGCTACAATTTCTTGATAGCTTCTTTTGAAATTTTAGCTTTATTAGTAATTATTGCTTGTGTAGTTTTTTTTGTTAGACGTAATTTGCTAAATATTAAAAGATTAGTAAATATTGAACTTAAAGGATGGCCAAAACAAGATGCTAATTTAATTTTAATATTTGAAATATTATTAATGTCTGCTTTCTTAATTATGAATGCTAATGATATTATATTGCAGAAATCTAGTAACTATCATTATCCTAAAGTAGGTTCTTATCCAGTTTCAAGTTTAATTGTACCATTATTTTATGAATTCAGTGAATCAACTTGTTTTTTTATTGAACGTTTTTGTTGGTGGTTTCACATAATAGGTATTTTATGTTTTTTGAATTATTTAGTTATATCAAAACACTTACATATAATTTTAGGATTTCCTAACATATATTATTCTAATCTTAGACCTCAAGGTCAATTTGTTAATATGTCTTCTGTTACAAAAGAAGTAAAATTGATGATGGATCCTAATGTTGATCCTTTTGCTCAAAATAATGAAAATGATAATAATACAGAGAGATTTGGAGCAAAAGATGTCACAGATTTAAGTTGGGTGCAATTGTTAAATGCTTATTCTTGTACAGAATGTGGTAGATGTACATCTGAATGTCCAGCAAATACAACTGGTAAAAAACTTTCTCCAAGGAAAATAATGATGAATGTTAGAGATAGATCAAGTGAATTGGGTAATCATATTGATAAAAATAAAGATAACAGTGATGATGGTAAATCTTTATTACATGATTTTATAACAACAGAAGAGATATGGGCTTGTACTTCTTGTAATGCTTGTGTAGAGGCTTGTCCTTTAAATATAGACCCTTTGTCTATTATAATTGATTTGAGAAGATATTTGGTAATGGAGGAGTCCGCTGCTCCAAGTGAATTGAATACAGTTTTTTCAAATATTGAAAATAATGGAGCTCCATGGAAATTCCCTGCTTCAGATCGTTTAAATTGGAAAGAAAATGAATAATATGAAAACTAATTTAATTACAAAATCTATAAAAGGAGAAAACGTTAGTCCTGTTTTGCCTGAAGAAATAAAAAATTATCTAATAGATATAGATGGAACTATTTGTGATGATATTCCTAATGAAGAGCCAGACAGGATGATTAGTGCAAATGTTTTTCCTGAAGCTCTAGATATTATAAACAAATGGTATAATGAAGGCCATATAATAACTTTTTTCACATCAAGAATAGAAGAGCACAGAGGTGTTACTGAGAATTGGCTTAAAAAACAAGGTTTTAATTATCACGGATTATTAATGGGTAAGCCTAGAGGAGGCAATTATCATTGGATTGATAATCATATTGTTAGAGCAACAAGATATGAAGGTAAATTTACAGATTTAATTGAGAAAAATATTAAAATACAAGTATTTAAATAATATGAGTTTAAAAGTTAAAACAATGTCTGAATGGCAGGCTGAGGGTAAGAGTCCAGATATTTTATTTTGGATTGGTTCTGCTGGTAGTTTTGATGAAAGAGCTAAAAAAATCACAAGATCTTTTATTGAAATATTAAATATGGCTAATGTTAATTTTGGTGTTTTGGGTACAGAAGAATCTGATAGTGGTGATGTGGCTAAAAGAGCTGGTAATGAGTTTCTTTTTCAAATGCAAGCAATGATAAATATTGAGATTTTAAACGCATATAATGTTAAACGAATAGTTACTACTTGTCCACACGATTACAATACTATTAAAAACGAATATAAGTCTTTAGGAGGTGAATATGAAGTTCTTCATCATACAGAGTTTATAACTGAACTTATAAATAATTCAAAAATATCAATTGATATTAACATGAAAGGTGTTAAGGCTACATATCATGATCCTTGTTATTTAGGTAGGAGTAATGGTATTTTTGACGAACCAAGAAATTTAATAAAAAAAACGGGGTTAGATTTAGTTGAAATGGTTAGGTCTAAAAAAAGATCTTTTTGTTGTGGAGCAGGTGGAGCTCAAATGTTTAAAGAGCCTGAAAAAGGGATGGAAGATATTAATATAAACAGAACCAATGAAGCGCTAGGTACAGGTGCTAAAGTGATAATTACAAGTTGTCCTTTTTGTAATACAATGATAACAGATGGAGTGAAAAATTTATCTGAAGGTTCTTCAGATGTTCTAGATATAGTTGAAATATTAAAGATAAAGAATGTTTGTTGATTTTGATGAAATAAGTGATCAATCTAGTTTATTAGTTTTTTGTGCAGACAAAGAAATAGTGGATAATGGTTTGACAAAAGATTTAATTTCTTTTATAAAATCATGGACAAGCCACGGAGAAGATGTATTGGGTTCTTTTAAAATTTTTTTTAATCAATTGGTAATTGTAGCTTTTGATGAGACTAATAATAATATTTCAGGTTGTTCTAAAGATAAATGTTATAATCTATTTAAGGGTTTTAAATTGAATTATAATTTAGATTTTTTTAGAAGAGATTTAGTTTTTTACATTGATAAAGATATTATGAAGGTTAAAGAATTAGAGGTTTTCAAAAAAATACCTTTAGACTTAAGGTCTAATTTTATAATCATTAATATTTTTATTAAAACTAAAAATGATATTAGTTTCAATTTTAAACAGAATTATTGTGATAGTGTTTGGTCTAAAATATGTCTTTAATTGAAATAGGTCTTTCATGTTCATCCCAAGAAAAGTTAATTAATTTTGCATTATTTTCTGTTTCCTGTTTTTCTATTGGAGTGAATTGAGATTCTATTTGACCAAATGATTTTATATTACTTACTTTATTTTTTTTGAAAACTATTTCCATGTTTTGTGATTTTGTTTTATTAAAACCTTTGACTTTGTCTTTTTCTTCAACTAAATATATAGATGTTACAGATTTTTCGAATGATATTTTTTTTACTTTATTTTCTTTAAAAATCATGTTTATTTTATTTCCTTTTACTTGATTAAAAAATCCATTTTCTTTTTTTTCTGAGAAAAAAGGATTTTCTGTTACAGATAAATTTTCTATTTTATTGTTTTTGATTTGTATTTTTATCTTTTCACCTTTAATCTGATAATTAGACGACCATATTATTGGTTCTTTTTCTAGAGTGATTTCTTCATTTTTTGTTTTGTAATTCATTGTTTCAGATTTGCCCTGAATTTCTCTGCTGAAAAATTTAATATTTTGTTTTGCTGTCAAAGTGTTATTTTGAATATACATTGAATCAGATCTTAGAAATAATGTGTCTTTATTATTTACCATTTTCAATAATATGTTATTTTTAAATACACCCTTTTTTTTATTTTCAAAATAATCTATTGTGTCTGATAGTATTTCTATGTTGTTTGCAGAATCAACGAAAATGCTATTTCCTGTGACATAACTATATGATTTAATTTTATTGTAAAATATTTTTTCTCCTTTTATATAATATTCTTCATTTTGTATATATGCATTTTTATATAAATTATACTTTTGTGTTGATTCGTTGTATGTTCCTTTTTCACAGTAAATAAAATTATCTTTGTTGTATATATTAGTTGGACCAATAAATAAAGTTTTTGATGTATTTGGATAATGTATTAAAGTGTCAGATTTGAATTTTATGTCATTACTTTTTAATTCTACTTCTCCTTTTAAATGCATGATCTGTTTTTTAATATCGTATTTGCCTAAATTGCTATATATTGTATTATTTTCATTTGTTATTTTAGACCTTTTATTATAGTTTATTTGCTTTGATTTTAAATTATAATATAGTTTTTCAGAATGTATTGTGGCTTTTTTGTTAGAAAAAATAACATCTCCACTAGTTTGAGCTATTTGTTGTTTTTTATCGTAAATCAAGTATTTACTTTTTAAGAAATTATTTTTGTCATTTATTTTAATATCACCAAATCCTTCTATTATATTGTCTTTTTTTGTTAAATAAGCACTGTCGCAAGTGAAAGTTGTTTCTTTGTGTTTTATCTTTACGTTTCCTATTAGTTTTTTTATTTTATTTTTTTCATTTATTTCAAAAAAATCTGAGTGTACTATCTCTAGTTGGCTTTGTGCAAATGTTACTGTTGTTGTAAAAAGAAGTAAAAAAAGCAACAATTTTATAGTATTAAGGTTTGTGTTCTATCCGGTCCTACAGATAATATTGTTATTGGAGTATTTAGTTCTTTTTCAAGATAAGAAATGTATTCATTTAGTTCTTTTGGTGCTTTTTCCAGATTTTTCATATTAGTTATATCCTTTTCCCATCCCTTCATCTCTTTGTAAACTGGTATTAGTTTGTCATTGTCTTCAAACGGCAGATAATCTATCTTATTGCCATTTAGTGTGTAATGAGTGCATATTTTAATATTTTTAATGCCAGACATAACATCTGCCTTCATCATATTTAATTTTGTTACCCCATTAATGTTAATTGCATATTTTAAAGCAGGTATATCAATCCATCCACATCTTCTAGCTCTTCCAGTAGTTGAACCAAATTCATTCCCTACATTGGCTAGATGTTCACCTGTACTGTCTTTTAGTTCAGTTGGGAATGGACCGCTACCTACTCTTGTACAATAAGCTTTAAATATACCAATCACTTCTCCTATTTTGTTAGGAGCGACTCCAAGACCAGTGCAGGCTCCAGCTGTTATAGTGTTTGAAGATGTCACAAAAGGATAAGACCCAAAATCAATGTCTAATAACGTGCCTTGAGCACCTTCAGCAAGTATTTTTTTACCTTTCCTGATAGATTCATGTATGTAATGTTCAGAGTCTATGTGTTTAAACTTAAGCAAAATATCTAAGCTTTTAAACCATTCTTCTTCTGCTTTTTGAATATCATATTCTAAATCGTAGAATTTGAGTATTTGTATATGTTTTTCTTTTAATTTATTATATTTTTCTTTAAAATTTTTAGATTTTATGTCGCCAACTCTTATTCCATTTCTTCCTGTTTTGTCCATGTATGTTGGTCCTATTCCTTTTAAAGTAGATCCTATTTTCTCTTTACCTTTTGCTTTTTCTGAAGCTGCATCAAGTAATTTGTGAGTAGGTAGTATTAAGTGTGCTTTTTTTGATATCAATAAATCAGATATTTCTAAATTCACTTTTTCGATTTTCTTGATTTCATTTTTAAAAATAACAGGATCTATCACTACTCCGTTCCCTATTATGTTTTCTTTATCTTTATGAAATATACCTGAAGGTATTGTGTGTAATACATGTTTTATTCCTTCAAATTCTAGCGTGTGGCCTGCATTAGGTCCTCCTTGAAACCTAGCTATTATGTCGTATTTTGATGTAAGAACATCTACTATTTTGCCTTTTCCTTCGTCACCCCATTGTAACCCCAGTAATATATCAACTTTGTTATTCATTTTCTCTATTAACTTTGTTTACTCCATTTAATTTTCTAATAGAATTTATTATTTTATTTAAATGAGCTGTGTTTTGCACTAAAAATACAAAAGTTCCGTAAAATATATCACTTTTACTTTCAATATTTACTGATAAAATATTAGTATTAAATTTACTTGATATTAAATCAGTTACATCTCTTAGTAAACCCATCCTATCCACTCCTTCAACAATTAAAGTTGTTTTAAAGTCAGATTTTTGGCTTTTTTTCCATTCTGCACCTATAACCCTATATGCGAAATTTGATTGAAGTTTAGTTGAGTTTTTGCAATCAGATCTATGAACGACTACACCTCCTCTTGTGACACTTAGAAACCCAAAAATATTATCTCCTTTAACTGGATTGCAGCATTTTGCTAAATTATATTTTAATTCTTCTTGATTATCTCCAAAGTAAATAGAGTTGTATTTTTTGACTTCTTCTACTTTTGCATATTCTTTTGATCTTGTTGTTGTGAATGTGTTTCTTATGTAGCCAAAAAATCCTGCCTTTTTTTCTGTTAAAAACTGTTTCAAGTCAGTATTTTTAATGTCGCCTATTCCAACTTTAAAAAACAAATCTAAACTTGTGTCTAAATGAAAATACTTTGTTAAGTCATTTATGATTTTATTGTCATATTTTATTTTAATCTTCTTTAATTTTCTTTCTAGTATTTCTTGGCCTATTTTTCCAATTTGTTTTTTTTCTTCTTTTAAGGCGTTTTTTATTTTACTTTTTGCTTTAGCTGTAATTACATGGTTAAGCCAGTCTTTTCTTGGTATTTGTTTTTTTGATGTTAATATTTCAACTTGATCTCCGCTTTTTAATTTCGTTATTAAAGGGACTTGTTTGCCGTTAATTTTTGACCCTATACATTTAAGTCCTATTTCTGTGTGTATTTCAAATGCAAAATCTATGCAGTTTGCGTTTTTAGGTAAATTAATTAAATCTCCATTTGGAGAAAAAACAAATATTTCATCTATGAAAAGATTTAATTTAAAGTTGTCTATAAAATCAATTGCGTTTAAATCAGGGTTTTCTAATAATTCTCTTATTTTATTTATCCAAGAATCTAAATTATTTTCCTTATTTTTTGGGTTTTTGTATTTCCAGTGAGCTGCGTATCCTTTTTCTGCTATTTCATTCATTCTTTTTGTTCTTATTTGAACTTCTACCCATTTGCCATCTATTCCCATTACAGTGGTGTGTAGTGATTCATATCCGTTTGCTTTTGGAGTGGAAATCCAATCTCTTAGTCTGTCAGGGTTAGGTTTGTAAAAATCTGTTACCATAGAATAAACTTTCCAGCAATTAGATTTCTCATTAACTGAATCTGAGTTAATAATAATTCTAATCGCAAATAGATCATATATTTCATCAAACAATATCCTTTGTTTAAACATTTTATTTCTTATAGAGTGTATTGATTTTGGTCTACCCTCTATTTTGAACTTATAACCTAATTTTTTTAATTCATTTCTTATAGGTATTGTGAATTTTTTAATGTATTTGATTCTGCTTTTTTTTGTTTCATTCAATTTTATTGATATTGCTTTATATATTTCAGGAGATTTAAATTTTAAACCCAAATCTTCTAATTCTTCTTTTATGTTGTAAAGGCCTAATCTATGAGCTAATGGGGCGTATAGATATAAAGTTTCTGAAGATATTTTCATTTGTTTCGTTTTGTTTAATGCTTCAAGTGTTCTCATGTTGTCAAGTCTGTCAGCTAACTTTATAAGAATAACTCTTATGTCATCAGAAAGAGTTATGATTATTTTTCTGAAATTTTCCGCTTGAATAGATCTTGATTCATGAAATTTCACATCAGATATTTTAGTAAGACCGTCGATAATTCTTGCTGTTTTGTTCCCAAATTTAGTTTCAATATCTTCTATTGTGAATTTAGAATCTTCTACAACGTCGTGTAGTAATGAACAAACTATTGATGTCTTTCCTAGTCCTATTTCTCTTGCGCAAATTATAGAAACAGATAAAGGGTGCAGTATGTATGGTTCTCCAGATTTTCTTTTTACTCCTTTGTGAGCTTCATATGCTAGTTTAAACGCTTTGCTTATTATTTTTTTGTCTTCTTTTTTGTAATCAGAACAAATTCTTAATAAAGTTCTGTATTTGTTTTCAATTAATTTTTTGTCTTTGATTGTTAGATTCATCAACTATGATACTATTTTGTTTTTGACTTCTCCAAAACTAATTTTATTTTTGCCTTTTTGGCATATTCCTTTAATTATTAGTGTGTCACCATTTTTTAAAAACTTTCTTTCTGTACCGTCTGGCATTTTTAAAGGTTTTGTTCCTTTCCAGGATAATTCTAGCATTGAACCATAAGAAGATTTTGTTGGGCCACTTATTGTACCTGAAGCCATCATGTCTCCAGAATTAATATTACATCCATTTATTGTATGATGAGCTAATTGTTGATAAATTGACCAGTAAAGATATTTGAAATTGCTTTTTGATATTTTAAAAGGAGGGAAGTTCTTGTTCTCTATATATACTTCCAGTTTTATATCATAAGTATAGTTTTTCTTTTTTTTTAGATAATCTAAAATATTTTTTTGTTTTTTTAGTTCTATTTTAAAAGGCTCTAAGGCTTCCATGGTTATTATCCATGGAGATATGCTTGAAGCAAAACTTTTTCCTAAAAATGGACCTAAAGGGACATATTCCCATTTTTGAATATCTCTAGCAGACCAATCGTTAAACAACGTCATGCCAAAAATATATTTTTCAGTGTCTTTTATGTCTATCGGCTTGCCTAACTTAGGTCCATCTGAAGTGATAAAAGCCATTTCTAGTTCAAAGTCTAAAAGTTTTGATTTTGAGAAAATAGGATTTCCTGTTTTAGGGTTTATTATTTGTCCTTTGGGTCTTTTTATATTTTCTCCAGAAATATTTATAGAAGAAGACCTCCCGTGATACCCTATTGGCATATGTTTCCAATTTGGCAACAATGCGTTGTCTTTGCCTCTAAACATAATACCAACATTTGTCGCGTGATATTCAGAAGAATAAAAATCTGTATAGTCTCCAACATCTAAAGGCATGGACATTTTTATGTTTTTTAAATCATATATGTAGTTTTTAATTTCAGTTGTTTTGTTTTTTTTGTCGCTAAAAAACGTTTGTATTATTTTTCTTGTTTTTGACCAATGTTTATTTCCTTTAGAAATAAAATTATTTAGGCTTGTTGTTTGAAATCCTAATTTATTTTTAAAGAATTTATTTTCAAAGTATTTTAAGTCTATAACATTGTTTCCTATTCTTGTACAGCATCTTTTGTCTTTATTTTTAAATTCAAAAACTCCAAAAGGTAAATTATTTAGAGAAAAGTAATGGTTAGTGTTTTGAGTTAGCCATGTTTTCATTATGTTTTATGATTTTTTATGTTGTTTAGAAATTTATAAAAATCTTATAAGAATACCAATTATAATTATTTAATTTTATGATACATTTGTATAATTATAAACTAAAATTTAAAATATGTCTGTATTAGTAGGTAAAAAAGCACCTAATTTTAATGCTTCCGCTGTGTTAGGGGGTAATAATATTGTTAATAATTTTTCTTTGGATCAATTTAAAGGGAAGTACATTGTGCTTTTCTTTTATCCTAAAGACTTTACTTTTGTTTGTCCTTCTGAATTGCACGCTTTTCAAGATAGGATTTCAGATTTTGAAGACAGAAATACTCAGATAATAGCTGTTTCAACAGATACCGAGCAGTCTCATTGGGGATGGTTGCAGGTTGAAAAATCAAATGGAGGCATTAAAGGAGTTACATATCCTTTGGTAGCTGATACTAATAAAACTATTTCATTTGATTATGATGTCCTTGTAGGAGATATTAAGTTTTTGTATGATGATGATGATAATATGAAAATGCAAGCAGATGGTGAACTTATAGCTTATAGAGGGCTTTTTCTAATAGATAAGAAAGGTGTTGTTAGGCATCAAATTGTAAATGATTTACCTCTTGGTAGAAATGTAGATGAAGCTATTAGAATGGTAGATGCTCTTCAGTTTAACGAGGAAAATGGTGAAGTTTGTCCAGCGAATTGGTCAAAAGGTAAAAGTGGCATGAAAGATACTCATGAAGGTGTTGCTGATTATCTTTCAAAAAACTAGTTAATTAGAAAAGTAATCTTTGATTAATTTAATTTTTGATTTATAATATTCTAAAGTTAATATTTCAGAATCTTTTGTTGCTTTATATGTTAAAAAAAATGCTACGATTAAAAATGCAATATTTGGCAACCACATGCCTTCAAAAACGCTTATATGTGATTTTTTAGCTAGTTTTTCGAAAGATATAGAAGTCACATGATATATCACAAATATTATAGTTGAAGCTATAAGAGGTATTCCTATACCTCCCTTTCTTACTATAGATCCTATAGGTGCTCCTATAAGCAACATTATAAAGCACATGAAAGTTAAAGTGTATTTTCTGTTTAGTTCTATTTTTTGCTTTATGATCATCTTTTCTTTTTGATTTATATTTCTTTTAAATTGATGTATTTTTGATTTGAATTGTCTTTTGTTTTGTGAAAAATATATTTTTTTAAAATTTTCTTTTAGGATTTTTGTTTCTTTTTGAATGTCTCTCTGTAAAGAATCTATAGATCTTTCTAGTTGATTTATATTCTGCATAGCGTAATGTCTTAAGAATAAGTTTTCATCTGATCTTTTAAAATCAAAAACAGATATATCGATCCTCATAATAAACTCTTTAAATGTTATTTTCTGATGTGGTTTGTATATTTCTTTTTTTTCTATTCCAGGTTTATATATTTTTCCTTCTTTCAATGTGAATTTTAAGTATTTGTTCTCATTTTCCATTTTGCCATGTGAGGCTAATATAATTTTTTTATTTTCTCCAGTTTTTTCATGAGAGTATATTATAATGTCTTCTAGTCTTTCTCCTTTTTTTTTATTTATTTTTATACTAAAGTTTTCTATTTCGTCATAAAATTCTCCTTCATTAAAGTTTACTGCAGGTTTTTGTTTTCTTATATCCCATAGTAGGCTTATTGATTTTAAATTTGTGTAAGGTAATATATGATTTGAAAACAAGAAAGATGTTATTGCAAGTAGTGTTATTATTTTTAATAAAGGATTTAATATCATTTTTAGAGATATGCCTGAGCATTTTAGAGCTATGCTTTCATTTTTTTCAGCTAAAGATCCAAATGTCATTATTGATGCAACCATTATTGATACAGGTATAGCTAAAGGAACAAATCTCATTGTTGAGTAAAATATAAGTTTTATTATATTTCCCCAATCCAAGCCTTTTCCAGCTAAATCGTCTATGTATTTCCATAAAAACTGCATAAGGAATATAAAAAGAATAAATAAAAATGAGGCTATGAAAGGTTTTGCAAAATGTCTTAAAATAAATTTGCTGTATATTTTCACTATTGTATTATGATGTACCTAATAGTTTCTTGAGTTTTTGTATTTGAAGGTCCCAGTTTTGTATCTTGTAATTTTTTTCATCTTCGTCGTCAGCTATATCTTTTACTATTAAAGCAACATCATGTGTTATTGGGTTTACCAATATTAGCATTTCAAAAATAGTTTCTTCTTCTATCCATTGAAATTTTATATATTCATTTTGTTTTTTGCTTACAAGTTTTGCTTTCTCTATGCTTCCGTTCCAGTCAAAGATATAATTACCTTCTATATCTACTCTGACGTCATCAGCAAACCATTCAGAAAGACCACTTATAGTGCTTATTCTTTCATAAAGAACGCTAATTGATGATTTTATTACATATTCAATTTCAAAATTCATTTTAAATAAATATAACTACAATATATAAAAAAAACTTATAAATAAATTATTAGTTGAAATTCTTTGTTTTAATAGATAGTTAGTTTCTTTTCTAAATCATTTACATAGCCCCTGAATTGTTTGTCAGTTTCTATTAAATTATTTATTGTTTTACAAGCATGTAGAACAGTAGCGTGATCCTTGTTTCCGCAATGCATTCCTATTTTAGCAAGAGAGCTTTTTGTTAATATTTTAGAAAAATACATTGCAAGTTGTCTTGCTTGTACTATTTCTCTTTTTCTTGTTTTGGATTTCATTAATTCAACTTGAATTTCAAAATAATCACACACAATTTTTTGTATATAATCTATTGAAATCTCTTTAGCTGTATTTTTAACAAATTTATCTAACATCCTTTTTGCTAAATCCATTTTAATTTCTTTTTTGTTTAAAGAAAATTGAGCTAAAAGAGATATTAAAGCCCCTTCTAGTTCTCTTACATTTGTTGTTATACTAAATGCAATGTGTTCTATTACATCATTCGGTATGTCTATTCCGTCTTTGTAAAGTTTTCTTTTTAGTATAGCCATTCTTGTTTCTAGGTCAGGGATTTGTAAATCTGCTGAAAGACCCCATTTGAAACGAGATAATAGTCTTTGTTCCATTCCTTGTAGGTCAATAGGAGGTTTGTCTGAAGTTAAGACAACCTGTTTGTTGTTTTGGTGTAAGTGATTAAATATATGAAAAAACACATCTTGTGTTTTTTCTTTTCCTGCAAAAAATTGAACGTCATCAACTATTAATAAGTCTATAGATTGATAAAAATGGACAAAGTCATTTTTTTTGTTATCCATTATAGCATCTACAAATTGTGTTTGGAATTTCTCTGCAGAAACATATAGTACTATTAAGTCATTAAATTTCTTTTTAGCTTCTATGCCTATGGCATTTGACAAATGAGTTTTACCTAGTCCTCCATTACCATATATCATTAAAGGGTTAAAAGATGTTTTGCCTGGATTTTGAGAAACAGCATATCCGGCAGAACGAGCAAGTCTGTTGCAGTCACCTTCAACAAAGTTTTTGAAAGAATAATTATAGTTTAGCTGAGGGTCTATCTGAATTTTCTTTAGTCCAGGTATAATAAAAGGATTCCTTATTTGTGTTTGAGATATTCTTAGTGGTTGTTTTATTGGATTATTTGATAATAATCCTTTATTAGAGCTAGGTAAAGTGGATGTTCCTTTTGTTGTATATGATTTATTATTATAGTATTGGTCTATCACTATATTGTATTCTAGTTTGCCTTCTTTGCCTATTACTTGTTTTATAGTTTTCTTTAGTATATCTATATAGTGTTCCTCAAGCCATTCATAAAAAAACTGACTAGGAACCTGTATTGTGATAATTTTATTTTTAAATTTAACTGGTTTGATTGGTTTAAACCAAGTGTTAAAGTTTCTTGCAGTCACGTTGTCTTCTATTATTTTAAGACATTCAGACCAAATTTGATTTATATCTTTTCCTTCCATACAGTCAAAATCCTGAGATTTTATGTTTTTTTCTTCGTTTAGTTTTGAGTTGGTAAAATTGTAAAAAAAAAATCTAAAGCCAAATAAAAATGACGAAATTTTTACAAAAAATTTAATTTATTATTTCTATACCTGTAAAATTTGTGTTCTTTATCTTTTTTCTTTTGTCAAAAACAATATCAATTCGACCTAACTTCACTCCAGCCCATCCTGCTTGAGTTATTTGTACTTGTTTGTTGTTTTTGTTTTTAATTAAATATGGTTTTTGCATGAATGTATGAGTATGTCCTCCTATTATTAGATTTATATTTTCTGTTTTTTGAGCAAGTTTTATATCTGACATTTTATTTGTCTCATATTTTAATCCTAAATGTGATAAACATATTATGTAGTCGCAGCCTTTATTTTTTAATTTTTCTGCAGTTAAGTTAGCTGACTCTATAGGGTCTAAGTATTTTGTTTTTTTATACATTTTTTCTTCCACAAGTCCTTTTAACTGAATTCCTATCCCCAGAACACCTATTTTTATGTTTTTTATTTTAAATATTTTATATTTTAATGTTTTCTTATCTATTATTGTGTTTTTGAATTGGTAATTTGATGTTATAAAAGGGAAATTTGAATTTTTTATATTCTGTGCTAAAACCTCCATTCCTCCATCAAAATCATGATTACCTATAGTTACTGCTGAGTATTCCATTTTATTCATTATTTTAAAATCAACTTCTCCTTTGAAGTAATTAAAGTAAGGAGTGCCTTGTATTATATCTCCACTATCAAATAACAAAACATTTTGTTTTCCTTTTTCTTTTCTTATTTCTTTTATTCTTGCTAATCTTGATGATGCTCCTCCCATATTTGGAAATTTATAGTGATTTGACGGGAATGCTTCTATGTGACTGTGTATGTCATTTGTGTGCAGTACCGTTATCTCTGTTGTTTTGTAAGATTTATTTATAAAAAAAGATGGATAAGATATTATGGGTATTGTGCTGATAGCTGAACATCCTGTTTTTTTTATAAAATTTCTCCTACTTATTTTATTCATGTCTTTTACTGTTTATATATTTTACTGTATCTTTTTTAGATATATGTTCAATCATTAAATCTCTTAATAATTCACCTGTGTTTTTTTTGTCTTTATTTTTAAAGAAAAACATATTATCTCCTCCGTTTGATAAATAATCAGATGTTATTACTTGAAAAATTTTGTCGTTATGTTTTTCTGTTTTTGTTATTTTATTCCACGATTTATTTTTATAATCATATATTTTTATATCACCATCTTTGATTTTTATACCAGAAATAGGCTCTTTGTTTTTTGATAAATAAGTCGCTAGTTTTTGTAAGTCTTGGTGATTCATTTCAACTACAACTAATTTGTTGTCAAATGGCATTATTTTATATATGTTTTTTTTTGTAACATATCCACTATCTAAAGAAGATCTTATGCCTCCGTTGTTAATTACGCAAAAATCAGCAATTCTGTTATATTTACTCATGCATAAGTCAGCTATATAATTCCCTAATTCACCATCAGGTGTTTTTTTTGTCATTGTTTTTATTGAGAAAGATATTGTGTCTTGTAGGTCTAGATTTATTTTTTGTTTATATGGTTTTATTATGCTGTTTATCAAAGTGTCTCCTTTTTTGCTTTGAATGCTTTCTAAAGTATATTTTTCATATATTATTGTTTTGTTGCTAAAGCAAGAACTCATTAGTATTATTATTGCGACGATATTGATTTTCATAAATTAAATTTAATAAAAGTAATTTTTTGTGTTTTATATATCACATAATATTTTTTTTACTAAAAATATTTTATTACTTCTTATTTTTTCAATGTTTAGTTTTTTTGTTTCTATTATGTATTCACATTTATTTGATATTATTTTTTTATTAACTTTTATGTTTTCTTTTTTTAAAATAATCTCCAATGTGTTTGTGTGTATGTATTTAAATTTAATTGAGTATATGTCTTCTGTTTCATAAAGTGTTTTGTTAGAGATTTTGATTGTTTCTAACGAACAGTCTTTGTAAGCTTTTATTAGACCTTGTATTCCTAGTTTTTTGCCTCCAAAAAACCTAACAACAACTATCAAAATGCTTGTTAGTTTTTTTGAGTTAATTTGATTCAAAATAGGTTTGCCTGCTGAATTTTTGGGTTCACCGTCATCGTTGCAATATGATTCTTTTTCAATTTTATAAGCATAGCAAAAATGATTTGCCTTTTTATGTTTTTTTTTTAAGTTTTCAATTATTAATTTAACCTGTTTTTTTTCTTTTATAAAAAACGAATACCCTATAAATTTACTTTTTTTAATAATTGTTGTAAATGAGCTTTCTTGTTTGATTCTATAGCTCATTTTGTTTGTTTCTGTATGTTTTAAGTATATCTGTTTTAATTTTTTGATTTTTTGATTTTACATTTTTTATTGAAGGAGCCTGAATGCCTTCTTTTATTTTTTTATTAGAAACAAATACTCTTGCTTCATCCCATATTTTTGATTTTAAAAAAACATTTAAAACAGTATTTCCTCCCTCAACTATTAAAGAGTATATGTTTTGTTTGTGTAAGAAGGTTAAAAGATTTTTGACAAAATTCTTGTCATTTTTAATCTTAACATAATGTAAATTTTTATTTATTTTATTTTTTTTGTTATTTATTATTATTGTTTTCGCTTCTTTATTAAATATGTTAAGGTCTTTTTTGATTTCTAAATTTTGATCTAGGATTATTCTTATTGGATTTTTTCCTTTAACTAATCTAGTTGTAAGTAAAGGGTCATCTTTGATTGCAGTATTTTTACCTATCAGTATTGAAGATTCAGTAGCTCTCCAGTTATGACTGATTTTAAAGGAATGAGAATTTGATATTATTAGTCTTTCTTTAGAGTTAGGATTGCCCATGAAATTATTTTTAGTTTGAGCCCATTTTAATATCACGTATGGCCTTTTATGGTTGTGGTTAGTGAAGAATCTTTTATTTAATTCTATGCATTCTTTTTCCAAGCATCCAGTTTTAACATTAAATTCTTTTAGCTTTTTTATACCTCTGCCGTTAACCTTGTGAAAAGGATCCTTGCTTCCTATTATTATTCTTTTAAATTTATATTTTCTAATTTCATCTACACAAGCTGGAGTTTTCCCTTTATGAGAGCAAGGCTCAAGATTTATATATATTTCTGAGCCCTCTAGTATTTCTTTATTTTTGATTTTGTCTATAGCTTCTATTTCTGCATGTTTTGATCCGAATTTTTTGTGATATCCTTCGGATATTATTTTGTTGTCTTTTACTATGACGCAGCCAACAAGAGGATTTGGAAACGCTTTAGGTTTTCCCTTTTTTGCTAATTTTATACATCTCTGCATATAAAGTTTATCTAAACTCATATATCAAAAATACATTTTTTAACTAAATTGATGTTCGTTATGCTTATTTCAGATTTTAAAAAAAAATTTCATCAAGATTTATCTGATTTTTACAATAAAAGGTCTTTAGGTTATTTGTATAAAATATCATTAATAAATATATGTGATATAAAAGAACACGAAATAATACTAAACAATTACTTTATAAAAAAATCAGAAATATCTATTTTTAAGAAAGTTATAGAAAGACTTAAAAAGCAAGAGCCTATAGAGTATATATTTAATAATACATGTTTTTTAAATAATAAAATAGTTTTAAATAATCATGTTTTTATACCTAGACCTGAAACTGAAGAATTAGTTGATTGGATTTTAAAAGAAGAAAAAGAAAAAGAAAACTTGAAAATAGTTGATGTATGCACAGGAAGTGGATGCATAGCATTGTCTTTAGGAAAGAAAACAAAACATGAAATTATAGCTGTTGAAAAATCAATACATGCTGTTAAAATAGCAAAACAAAATTTTGAAATACATGATTTAAAAATAAAATGTATACATGCTGATATTTTTAATTTTGATTTAGATAAAGACATTGATATTATAGTTAGTAACCCTCCTTACGTGCCAACAGATGAAAAGAATTTCATGTCAAGGAATGTTTTGGGATACGAACCCCACTTAGCTATCTTTGTTGACAAAAAAAATCCTTTATTGTTTTATGAAAGAATATTGTTTATGGCAAAAAACAATATAAATAAAAAGGTAATTATATATTTTGAGATTCATGAAAATCTTAAAAATGAAATGGAAAATTTAATAATATCTTATAAAGTAAAAAATTATATCTTTAAAAAAGATTTTTACAATAAATTTAGAATGGTAAAAATTCAAATGTAAATGAATATAGATATTAATATAATTAAAAATAGAATTATTAAATTAAGAAAATATATTGATGAACTTAATCATCATTATTATGTTCTAAATGAAAGTAAGGTTTCTGATTTTGAATTTGATTCAATTCTAAACGAGCTTAAAGATTTAGAAAAAAACAACCCTCAATTTAATGATCCTTATTCTCCAACAAAAAGGGTAGGAGGAAGTGTTGATAAATTTAATTCTGTAAAGCATTTATTTCCTATGTTGTCTCTTAGTAACACTTATTCAGATGAAGATTTATTTAATTATGACAAAAGAATTAGAAAAAACACTCAAGATAAAATTGAATATGTATGTGAGTTGAAATTTGATGGAGTTTCAATTAGTGTTATTTATGAAAATGGCAAATTTAAAAGAGCTATAACTAGAGGAGATGGTGCTTCAGGCGACGATGTCAGTTTAAATATCAAAACAATTAAAAGCATACCTATGAGTTTGAAGGGTGATTTTCCTGACAAAGTTGAGCTAAGAGGAGAGATATTTATCTCAAAAAAAGATTTCGAAAAACTAAATCAGGCAAGAACAGACAAAGGTCTTGTTCTTTATTCTAACCCAAGAAACACCGCGTCAGGCAGTATTAAGTTATTAGACCCTAAAGAGGTTAATAAAAGGCCATTAGATTGTTTTTTTTATTCTGTTTCAGGAGAAAGTTTGAAATATAATCTTCATTACGAAAATTTATTGAATGCAAAAGAATGGGGCTTTAAGATTTCTAATCATACAGAAAAACATAAATCTATTCAAGATGTTATTAAGTATGTGAATAAATGGGAGAAATTAAGGATAAGTTTGCCTTACGAAACAGATGGTGTTGTTGTGAAAGTTAATAATATTCAGACGCAAAATTTGCTTGGACATACATCTAAATTTCCTAGATGGGCTACTGCCTATAAATTTAAAACAGAACAAGTTTTTACGAAGTTAAAAGAAATAACATACCAAGTAGGAAGAACTGGAGCTGTTACGCCGATAGCTAACTTGAGTCCAGTGAAAATATCAGGCACAATTGTTAAAAGAGCTTCTTTGCATAACGCTGACCAAATAGAAAGATTTGATATAAGAAAAGGCGATTTTGTTTTTGTTGAGAAAGGAGGAGAAATAATACCTAAAATAGTTGGTGTTAAAAAAGATAGTAGAGATCTTTTCTCACAACCTACTACTTTTATAGATAGTTGTCCGGAATGTGGCTCTAAACTAATTAGAAGGGATGGAGAGTCTCATCATTATTGTATTAATCATAATTTTTGTCCTCCTCAAATTAAAGGTAAGTTTGAGCATTTCATAAGCAGAGGTGCTATGAATATTGATGGTATTGGACCTGAGACAATAGATCTTCTTTTTAAGAATAATTTAATAAAAAATATTTCTGATTTATATAGTCTCGATAAATCAAAATTAATATCACTAGAAGGAGTGGCTGATAAATCTATCGAAAATTTATCATTAAGCCTTCAAAGATCTAAAGAAAAACCATTTAGTAAAGTATTGTATTCTCTTGGCATAAGGCATATAGGTGAAACAATGTCAAAAAAACTGACTAATTATTACAATAATATAGATGATCTTTTAAATGAGTCTTATGATAATTTAGTTTCAAAAAAAGAAGTAGGTCATAAAATAGCAGAAAG
>MDSW01073187.1_pt1 | contig 18882 bp, 16 predicted proteins | sample 811171 | NCBI WGS metagenome assembly MDSW01 (sample SAMN05326641, study PRJNA326480) | marine metagenome | isolation source: seawater | place: Atlantic Ocean: North West | collected 2012 | reverse complement strand
CCGGAGATAAAAGCATCACTTGCAACCTGAGCTTCGAACAATACGAGGGGATTTTCTCTCGGGCGAGAGAGGCCATTCTCGATGGCGAGACCTACCAAATCAAGATTTCGCAGCGTTTCGAGTCGAGCAACGGAATCGATCCCCTGCTTTCCTTCGACCGTCTCTGCACGGCCAACCCGGCCCCCGAGGCCTTTCTGCTCCATACGGAAGAGTTCTCCATCATCAGTTGTTCTCCCGAGGTGGTGATCGACCGCAAGGGGAACGAAATCGTAACCCGGCCCATCGGCGGAACCTACGAGCGGGGCAAACTCCAGTCCGATGAGTCAGCCATCGAGCGCTTCCTGAGGGATCCCAAGGAAATAGCCGAGCACAACATGCTTGTGGACCTGGAAAGAAACGACCTTTCCACGGTCTGCATTCCCGGCTCCGTGACCATCGACCGCTTTAGGGAAGTCGAGAGTTACGCCCACCTTCACCACCTCGTCTCCACGATCCGGGGAACGCTGCGGGAGGGAACCGATCTCCCCTCGCTGCTGCAGGCCATGTTGCCCGGCGGGAGCATTACCGGTTGCCCGAAAATCCGGACCATGGAATGGATCGACAGGCTGGAACCCTGTTTCCGTGGTCCCTACACGGGCAGCTTCGGGATCATTTCCGACGATGGCGACCTCAGGCTAAACCTCATCATCCGCTCCATGCTGATGACGGGCGGAAGATGCTATGCCCAAGCGGGTGGCGGCATCGTGGTGAACTCCACACCCGACTACGAGTATAACGAAAACAAGATCAAGGCCCGGGCCTTGCTTGACCTTCTGGCATGATCCTGCTCCTTGATCACGAGGACTCCTTCACCCGTAACCTCGAGCACCTGCTTGCTGGTTTCGACGAGGTTGCGGTCCTGGATCGCAGAGCGGTCGAGCATGAGGATTGCGAGAGGGCTGAAATGATCGTCTTCTCGCCCGGACCCGGAAACCCCTCTCACTACCCCGAGACCGCATCCCTTTATCGCGAGTGGGTTGGGCGCAAGCCCCTTCTTGGAATTTGCCTGGGCTTTCAGCTCATCCTTGAGTGCGAGGGCGCTCGGATCATCAGGCAGGGCCAGGTCCTGCACGGGGTAGAGACCGATATTAGCGTCCGACCCGAATCCAGGACCTACCGGGACCTGCCCAACCCGTTGCGCGTGGGCCGATACCATTCCCTGCAGGTCGACCCGGCCAGCCTTGCCGGCCTCCCCGATTCCCTCGTCTTCACTGGTGAGGACCCGCTCCGCAAGGCCCCCCTCTCCTTTGAGGACCTCGATCGCCTCGTCTTTGGCCTGCAGTACCACCCGGAGTCCTTCCTGACCCCTGAGGGCCGGTCCCTCATCGAGAACGTCCGTCATGCCTGCATGGAATAAGGAAGGACAATCCGTCGACCACCCCGAGCCTTGGGGACGAAACGGCTCCTTCAGTACCCTGCGGGTTTATCCCGGTTGCCTTCTGCCCTTCCGCAGGGATTACCTGGAGCGACTTCTGGAATCAGCCGAAATCCTCGGTCTTAGGTGGATTCCCCCTATGAGCCTCCTCGAGGAACGGTTGGCGGATTTTCTTCCTTCGCTCCCTTCGCGTTTCGAGGGTCTTCTCCGCATCTGCCTCTTCGAGGACTGCCTAGGCTTTTCCCACCGGGCATCCCCTCCGTCGAGCGAACCGGTCAAGGGACGTCTGCTTGTTCACAGGCGACCCGAACCAAGGGCCAAGTCGACCCTTGACAAGGATCTCTACGCCCGGCTTTCGGAACTGGATCGGGTCAAGGAGGACTGGATCATCATCGACCCCGAGATTCGGGATCTGCGGGAGAGCGCGACCTGCAACCTGGTTTTCGCAAAGGGTGAAACCCTCACCATCCCCGAATCGGGAGTTCTGCGGGGAATTGTCCTCAATCAGCTCCTTCCCCGCTTGGAAAAACACTTTTCCATCATCCGCTCCCGTCCCGCCGAGCAGGAGGTAACCGACTACGAGGAAATCCTCCTCTGTGGGACGGGTCGTGGAGTCTCGCCCCTTCGCTCCATCCCCGAGCTCGGATGGAAGTCAACCTCAGGCTCGACTTTCAAGCTCATACGCTCCATCTATGAAGACCTGATCACAGCCGAGAATGCCTGAATACGTTTTCAACCGGCAGGAATGCCGACTGCACTACCCCGCGGTCATGGGAATCCTCAACCTTACCCCCGACTCCTTCAGTGACGGAGGGGCATTCCTCGACCCTTCCGTCGCCATTGAGCGGGTCCTCGCCATGGTCGAGGAAGGCGCCCAGGTCATCGACTTGGGAGGCGAGAGCACCCGCCCGGGCAGCAAAGGCGTTTCCGAACAGGACGAATTGTCCCGCGTCCTCCCCGTTCTTGAAAAACTACCGAGGGGAGGCTTCATGATTTCCATCGATACCACCAAACCGGCGGTCGCCCGGGCCGCCCTGCAGGCGGGAGCCCATATGATTAACGACGTCTCCGGCGGAAACCCCGAGCTCCTCGAGCTTGCCAAGCGCTACGGAGCCGGGTTCGTACTCATGCACGCCCAGGGCTCCCCGGAGGACATGCAGGACGACCCCGCCTACGACGACGCCCTGGGCGAGGTCCGGGCCTTCTTCGACCAACAAAAGGAGGGCTTGGCGAACCTTGGCCTGCCCCGGGTCTGGATCGACCCGGGCATAGGCTTCGGCAAGACCCTGGAGCACAACCTCGAGCTCATGGGCAACTTATCCGCTCTCCGTGACGATGCTTGGGGAACGCTTCTGGGTTCCTCCCGAAAATCCTGGATAGACGGGCTATGCGACGCCCCCGACCCTCGAGACCGAATGGGGGGATCGATCGCCTCCGCGCTCTGCGCTCTTTCCCACGGGGTTGAAATCATCCGAGCCCACGACGTCCGCGAAACCGTCCAGGCTCTCAAGGTGGCGAAGGAACTCGCCCTTTGCGACAAAACCTCCATTGTCTGAGGATATGGGTAAGATTCAACTGGAAGGAATCGAGGTAATGGCCCGCATCGGCCTGCTTGAGGAGGAACAGTTCGCCCCTCAGGATCTCTATGTTTCCATTGAGCTCGAATTCAACTTCGATGGGGTCCGAAAGAGCGACGAGGTCGCCGAGGGGATCGACTATCGGGACCTCATTTCCTTCGTTCGGGATTTCTCCTCCAGCTACGATGGAAAGACCCTTGAGCGCTTTGCTCACGTTCTGGCCACCGAGCTCAAGGATAACTTTGCCGTCGATAAGATCCGGCTATCGGTTGACAAGCCCCGCTACACCAAGAAACTGGGTCTGCGCGAAATCAGGGTCGAGGTTGAACGCTGAAGCCTACCTTGGCCTCGGAGCCAACTTGGGGCAACCCGCCCAGACCTTCAAGTCCGCCCTTCAACGAATCTCCGGTTTCGCGGAAATCCTCGGCACCTCGAGCCTCTACCGCTCGGAACCCTTCGGCTTCGCCGACCAACCCCCTTTCACCAATGCGGCCGCCAAAATCTCGACCGACCTCTCCCCGCCCGCCCTATTGAAGGAGCTCCAGACCGTCGAGAAGGATCTGGGCAAAAAGGTGATTCGGGAGAACGGCCCGCGCGTCATCGACCTCGACCTGCTTCTGTGCGGAGACATCAGCCTCCAATCGGACGAACTCGTTCTTCCCCATCCCGGAATTCTCATGAGGGACTTCGTGCTCCTTCCCCTCATGGAACTGAACCCCGATCTCAGTCACCCTCAATGGGGTCCGCAAACACTGAAGTCCGCACTAGGCGGACTCCAGAAAAGGTTCATCGGGGAAGGCCCCGGGAATCGAAGCGACTGGACCTGAGGGATCAGTCGTCCCCGCCCAGCCTCATCAGAGTGCTCAGGATGTAGAAAAAGAGCAGGGCGACGGACGCGAACAAGGACAGGGAAGCGGCCACGTGCTGGTTGGGGTTGTAGTGATGAATGATGTTGGACGTGGTGTAGAGGACCGAGCCCCCCGCGAAGAGAACCATCACGGAAGAAAATACCAGCCCGAGCGAGAATCCGAAAATCAAGCTGCATACGATGAAGCCCATGGCCACGAATCCCCCAATGGAAAGGATTCCGCCGAGAAAGGAAAAATCCTTCTTGGTGGCAAAAGCGGTGTAGGTCAACCCCCCGACCAAAAGCAGGGTCATGATCCCCGCGGTCTGGATTACCCCTTCTCCTCCGTAGAAGTTTGCAATGTAAAGCAGGGGAAGAAAGACGATGGCCTCCGCCACCACGAATAGGCCCAAGCCGAGATACTGGGTCTGCTCGGAATTATTGGAGCGGGCCAGCTTGTTGGCCAAGTAACCGACTCCCATGAAAAGACCCATGACAACGAGCCAGCTCATGCCCTGCGTCATGCTCATGGCCAATTTCTGGGCGAATGGAGCATTCACGAGGTAATATTCGATAGCCGTGAAGGCAAGCAGGGCTATGGCGAGGTGTCCATAGGTCTTGCGGATGAAACCGGCACGCTCGACTGGCGAGCTCTGTGCGGCGGTAGGGGATGCGTAGTATTCTTCTCTCATTATGATATTATTAAAAGTAAGTTAATGAATTTTTTCCAAGCTGAAATGCTAGACTAGCAAAAGCTCAGGCGAATTTCAAGCCAAGGCGGAAGGCAAAGTAACCTTTATCTCTTGAACGCAAGGTCGATGAGCATGACCCACGCCGGGACCGTGGGCACCGTCAGACGAAACTCTCAGCCTTGCGCAGGGAGCGGGCGAAAGCCACCATCAACTGGACCACCGCTTCCAGATCATTGAGGTCAATCACTTCGCTGGGGGTGTGCATGTAGCGCAAAGGTATTCCCAGCAGACCCGTAGGTACGCCGTCCCTGGAAACCTGGATGGAGCGGGCGTCGGTACCGGTCGGGCGCGGGTCCGCCTCAATCTGCACGGGTATGCCCTCCTTCTTGGCGCAATCCATCAGGCGGTCGAAAACGGCGGGGTGAATATTGGGGCCGCGGGTAAGGATCGGTCCGCCACCCAGCGTAAACGACCCGTATTTGCGGTGATCGGCATCCGGATGATCGGTGGCGTGACTGACGTCCACCGCGAGGGCGACGTCCGGGTTGGCGAGATGAGCGGAGGTGATGGCCCCCCGGGTCCCGATTTCCTCTTGGGAAGTGGAAACCGCCACCACCTTGCAACTGGGCTTCCTTCCCTTGGCCAAGCGGAGAAGAGCCTCGTTCACGGTGTAGGCGCCGCTCTTGTCGTCGAAGGCCCGTGAAACGACCAAAGGCCCGTGCAGTTTCTCGAAGCCATGGTCGTATACGGCGGCATCGCCGATGGTCACCCTGGCAAGAGCCTCCTTCTTGTTCTTGGCGCCGATGTCGATCCACATCTGGTGCATCTGGGGAACTTTCCTGCGTTCCTCTGGGGTCATCAGGTGAATGGCCCGCTTGCCGGTGACTCCGCGGATGACGCCCTTGCGGGTCAGGATATCGACCCGCCTTCCCGAGATCATGGAAAGGTCATGCCCTCCGATCGCATCGAAATAGAGGTAACCCTTCTCGCTGACGTGCTTGATGATAAGTCCCAGTTCGTCGATGTGACCGGCCAGCATGAGGGTTGGAGAACCTCTCTGGCCGAGCGTTGCGTGACAACTGCCCAAGGCATCCACCTCAAAGGAATCCGCCACGCGTTGCATTCGCTTCCTGACTACTTCGCGTGCTTCGTCTTCATAGCCCGATGGGGAACGGGCCTGCAGCAGTTCCTTTAGAAAGGCCGGAACGGCGGGGTTGCGGGGCGGGGTGGAAGATTTGGTTTTCTTTGCCATGGTTGTTGAGGGTGAAGCAAGGATAGTTGAATCAAAAAAGATCCGAGGACGAGCCTAAATGCAATTTTTTGCATCGCGATCCCCCGGAAATACCTTATGGAAGCCTTACCATGACCATTTATCCCGCCATCGATCTGCGCAACGGCCGTTGCGTGCGGCTTTTTCAAGGCAAAGCCGACCAGGAGACCGTTTATTTCGACAGACCCGAAGAACCAGCCCGCAAGTGGCGGGATGCCGGGGCAACCCACCTCCACGTAGTCGACCTCGATGGAGCCTTTGCGGGAGCCTCCTCAAACCTCGAAGCCGTCGAGGGTATCCTCGAGGTGGAGGGCCTCAAGGTTCAACTTGGAGGCGGTATGAGGGATGAGGATGCGATCGGTAAAGCGCTTGATCTTGGGCTGCACCGGGTAATCATCGGAACACGAGCCTGCGAGGAACCGGAATGGATCGGCGCTCTGATTGATAACTTCGGACCCGAGAGGATCGTCGTGGGCATAGACGCCAAAGACGGGATGGTCGCCACCAAGGGCTGGGTCGAGACGACCGCAACCGAGGCGATCGACCTGGCAGGGCGACTTGAGTCCATGGGGCTTCGCTGGATCATCCATACCGACGTCGCTACGGATGGCGCCATGAAGGGTCCCAACTTGGATGCCCAGAGAAGAATGGCCGACGCCGTGCCCGGTTGCCTGATCATAGCCTCGGGCGGAGTAACCCATGAATCTGACGTCGACTCACTGAGGGAATTGGCGATCAACCATCCCAACCTCGAGGGCGTGATCATTGGGAAAGCCCTCTATGAGGGGACGGTTTCGCTGCAAAACCTTTGCTCGTCCGGTCAAGCCGGTTGACCCGGAATCATCCGGTTTGAGGACCTTCCCGAAATACGGACTTTGCAAATAGGACTTGCAAAGAGGTTTGGAGAACCTTTGAGTCTTCTTCCTCACTAACTATCCCTTACCCTAAATGTTTGCGTAGCCATGACAAAAATATCCTTTGACGTAGATTTCAACGAAGATCCCGAGAAGATCCTCAAGGACATCCAGGAAAGAGCGAAAGCCGAAGTAGAAAAACGGGAAAGCAAGGAGAAGACTTCCGCCTATCTCTCCACCCTTCACGAAAAGGTAAACGAGGAGATCAATACCGAATACAAGAGTGCAACCGACCTCATCCGGGCCCTCACTGCCTTTGCCTCTCCGGCTCTCAAGGACAAGCTTTCCGCCACTTCCCCCACCGGTCGGCGCAAGACCGTGACCATGGATCGGGAAACCTACCAGCAGATCAAGGAATTGCTTTCCCAGCCCAACCCCAACAAGGCCGCCATTTCTCGAGATACGGGCGTCAGCGTGGTTCAAGTGCGCAAGGTAGCCTCCGGAGGCTACGACGAAAAATTCGGCGGTTCATCCGAAGCCGAGGAAGATTCGTCCGCGGAACCCACCCCCGAACCGGCCTCTCCTCCTTCCTTTGAGGATGAGGCTGCCGAGGATGCCGCTCCAGACATTCCCTCCCCTCCTTCCTTCGGTGAGGACGGGGACGATGCCGGTGACGATGCTGAGGACGATGCTCCCGCTTCCCCTCCTGCCCCGGACCTGCCTTCTCCTCCCTCCTTTGACGACGATGACCAAGACGAGCAGGAGGAGACCCAGGACGAGCCACCCGCGCCCGACCTTCCTTCGCCCCCATCCTTTGAAGACGATGCCGGTGAAGACGCTCCCCCTCCGGTCCCCGACCTTCCCTCTCCCCCGTCCTTCGGCGACGATGCCGAGGACGACGCTTCCCCTCCGGCCCCGGATCTTCCATCCCCTCCCTCCTTTGGCGACGATGATCAAGAGAAGGAAACCCAGGACGAGCCACCCGCACCCGACCTTCCTTCGCCCCCATCCTTCGGTGACGACGCTCCCCCTCCCGCTCCGGATCTTCCTTCGCCCCCATCCTTCGGCGACGATGATCAAGACGAGGAACAAGCCCAGGACGAGCCACCCGCTCCTCCTCCCGTGCCCGACCTGCCTTCGCCCCCATCCTTTGGCGACGACGCCGTTGAAGGCGCTCCTCCGGCCCCGGATCTTCCATCCCCTCCCTCCTTCGGCGACGATGATCAAGAGGAGGAAGCCCAGGACGAGCCACCCGCGCCTCCCACCGTGCCCGACCTTCCTTCGCCCCCTTCCATGGGAGGCGACGAACCACCCGCTCCTCCCCCCGTACCCGACTTGCCCTCACCGCCCGCCTCCACGGACGATGATGATTCGGGCGAAACGGACGCCCCGGTCGCGCCACCGCCTCCCGGCCCACCCTCGGAAGGAAAAGCCGCCGGCCTTACCCGCCCGCCAGGCCTTTCGGGCAAGCCGACCCTCAAGCCTGGTGGAAAACCGGGCAAACCGACTCTCTCCCTCAAGAAGGGAAAGTCCAAGACCAAGGGCTTTAAGATCACCCGTCCGCCCCAGCCTGGAAGCGAACCACCACCACCCGCCTGAGGTCGACCCGGGTCGTTCCGTTTGAACTGGACTCGATACGCGATATCCTCTAGAACGAACCACTTTTTGGGGCCGTAGCTCAGTTGGAAGAGCGCCACAATGGCATTGTGGAGGTCGTCGGTTCGATCCCGATCGGCTCCACCATCCTCTCCCCCTTCATGCGAAAAAAAACCAAGGGCAAACGATGGATTTCTCTTTTCGCCGCCCTTTCTCTGGTAGCGTCCTGTTCTGAAAAAACGCTTGAGGAAGAGGCGAGGGAAATGCTCGAGGAGAATGCTTCCGGATTTCCCTCGGATGTCTTGGATGCTTCGGGTGTCACCCGCTCCCAGGATGGCCTGCAGTTCACCAAGTCCGAAAAGGGAACGGACAAGCAGGAATCGATCGGCTTAACCACGGACGGAGTTGTCTCCTACAAGGGGGAGATGAAGAACGGAAAACCCGAGGGAAGCTGGACGACCTTCTTCCCTGATGGAAAGAAGCGTTGGCAGGGCGTGAAAAAGGACGGGCTCAACCACGGCCCCTTCACCATGTGGTACCCGGGAGGAGAGGTGAAGATGAAGGGAACCTACCTAAACGGAAAGAAGGACGGACTTTCCACCATGTGGTTCGAGGATGGAACCAAGTGGAGGGAGCAATGGCACCGCGACGGTCGGCCCACCGGAACCTGGAAAACCTGGAGCCAAGAAGGGGAATTGATTGAGGAACTGATCCAGTCGCCCGCCCCAGACGACGAACTTCCGCAAAACTAGGAAGTCCTTTCTTTAACCTTGCCGAAAACCATCCCGGTACTAACGAAGTATAAAAATGGAAGAAGTTTGGATTACCGGGATGGGCTTGGTCACCAGCATCGGCAACGACCGGGGCACCGTTACCCGCAACCTTCTCGAACTCAGGCACGGGATCGAGAGACACCCCGAACTGCAAGGGGAGGATTCTCCCGTAAAGATCGCCGGTACGGTTAAGGAATTCGAGGTTTCATCCCCCGATCCCGAGGACTGGGAATACCCGGAAAAGTATCGTGTTCCACGGGCCGTCCTGCGCAGTTTCTCCCCTCACGTCCTCTACGCCTGGTGTTCCCTCAGCCAAGCCATCGAGGACGCCTCCCTCTCCGAAGAAGACCTCCACAACCCCGATGCAGGCCTCTACACCTCCTCCGGAGGATCGATGCGTTCCATCCACAAGCACTTCGAGAAAATGGACCAGCGGGGCGTGATGGCATGCAACCCTCTCGCCATCGTCGCTTCCATCGCCGGCACCCTCACCTTCAACCTGGTGGCGGCCCTTGGCATCCGCGGGTCCTCAACCGGTTTGGTTTCCGCATGCGCCTCCTCCGGCCATGCCCTCGGAATGGCCCTCGACGAGATCCGTCTCGGTCGTCAGAAGAGGATGCTCGTGGTCGGGGCGGAGGACTGCAACTTCGAGAGCATCGTCCCCTTCTGCGGCATGCGGGCCCTTTCCCTGGATACCGATCCCGACCGCGCTTCCCGCCCTTTCGACAAGACCAGGAACGGTTTCGTAGGCACCGGGGGCGCGGTCTCTCTGGTGCTGGAGACCAAATCCGAGGCCCAAAGACGCGGAGTCGAACCCTACGCCAAGTTCATCGGCTGGGGGCAGGGATCGGACGGCCACAACGTCGCTATTTCTCACCCCGAGGGCCGAGGCCTGAAAAGAGCCATGACACAGGCCTTGGCGGATGCCGGCCTGTTCCCTCCCGACATCGATTACCTGAACGCCCATGCTCCCTCCACCTCCATTGGGGACGCTTCCGAGCTCAAGGCCATAAAGAGCCTCTTCCCCCCGCCCCAGGAACTCAAGATATCGAGCACCAAGGCCTTGACCGGCCACGGGCTTTCCCTTTCCAGCATCATGGAAGCCTCATTTTGCTGCCTCGCCCTGAAGGATGGGTTTCTGCCCGGGTCCGCCCACGTATCCGAGCCCGACCCCGAAATCGAGCACCTTCGCCTGCTCCGCCAAAGCGAGCAAACCCAGGCCGCCCGCATCCTCAGCAACAGCAGCGGATTCGGCGGGGCCAACGTAAGCGTCATCTTCGAGCAAGCCGGATAGACGGTCATTCCCCGAATCGTGGACGAACTCCAGAAAATCATTCGCAGGCGCCGGACCTCCAAGCCCATTACCTTTTCGGCAGAGGTCCCGGACCCCGGTCTTGTCCGGGAATTGATCGAAGTCGCCCGACACGCCCCCAACCACCACAAGACCGAGCCGGCCCGCTTCTACTTGCTCGGCCGTGAGAAAATCGGGCAGGTCGGCAAACTCTTCGGCGCAGTCGCGGCGGGGGACGGTTCCGACCCTTCCCTCGTTGAAAAAGGAAAGCGCAAGGAGCAGGAGTGGAGCTCCTGCCCCGGCCTGCTGGTCGTAACCTGCCATACCGACCAAGATTCCGACCTGGCCCGGCGCTACCCCGACCTGGCCAGAGAGGACTACGCCACCTGCTCCTGCATCTGCCAAAACCTCCTCCTGCTAATGGAGAACAAGGGAATCTCGAGCAAGTGGAGCACGGGTCCCGTCTGGAAACACCCCGAATTCGCCCGCACCATCGAGATCGCTTCTCCCGGGACCGAGCAAGTGGTGGCCCTGGTCTTTTACGGTTATTCCGACGCGGAGGTCCCTCCCCGGCCGCTTACCCCCCTGGAGGACCACCTCAAGGACTTCTCTTGAGAGACCCTTGCCCTCAAAAAGAGTCCGGGTTGACTCTAGCGCTTGAAAAATCCCAAAGGTCTTCCTAGCATCCCTATACGAATCAGCTATGAACCAGTCCTTTTTTCTTCACGCCGGGGTCTTCCTGTTGTCTCTTTTCCCGCTTTTGGCCAAACCCACAGTGGACTTCACCCGCGACGTCCGGCCCCTCCTTTCCGAGTACTGCTTTCATTGCCACGGCCCCGACAAGAGCACCCGTGAAGCCAAGCTCCGGCTGGATACCCAGGAAGGAGCCCACCGGGATCTCGGGGGCTACGCCGCCCTCGTTGCCGGCAAGCCCGCTGAAAGCGAGCTGGTCCTGCGCATCAACAGCTCCGACAAGGAGGAAATCATGCCCCCGCCCAAAACGGGCAAGGTTCTCAGTCCCGAACAAAGGAAGATCATCGAGGCCTGGATTGCCCAGGGAGGCGAATACGAGGAACACTGGTCCTTCCGCCCCATTGACCGGCCCGACTTGCCCGCCAAGCGGTCCTCCGCTCATCCCGTCGACCGATTCCTCGAGGATTCCCTTACCCGCGAAAAGCTCTCCCTTTCCCCCGAGGCGGACAAGATTACCCTTTTGCGCAGGCTGTTCTTCGACCTGGTCGGGATGTCCCCCAATCCGGAAGAGGCCAAGCTCTTTCTCGACGACTCGTCGCCCGAGGCCTACGAGCGTCTCGTCGACCGCCTGCTCGTGGACGAGCGCTTCGGGGAGCGGATGGCCGTCCACTGGCTCGACCTCGTCCGCTTCGCCGACACCATCGGCTACCACAGCGACAACTTCATGGAAGTCTCCGCCTATCGTGAATACGTCATCGAGGCCTTCAATGATAACCTTCCCTACGACCGCTTCGTGATCGAGAACATCGCGGGGGACCTCATCCCCGAGGCGAGCGACCGCCAGAAGGTCGCCTCCGGCTACAACCGCTTGCTCCAGACCACCCAGGAAGGGGGTGCCCAGCCCGACGAGTACGTCACCATCTACCAGGCCGACCGGGTGCGCAATTTCGGCAACGTCTGGCTGGCCGCCACCACCGGCTGCGCCCAGTGCCACGATCATAAGTACGATCCCTTCACGATCAAGGACTTCTACTCCCTCGCCGCCTTCTTCGCCGACATCAAGGAAAGGGCCGTCGGCAAGAGAGCCCCCAACCTCACCCTGCCCACCGAGGAACAAGCCATGAAGCTCGAGGAGCTCGAGAGCAGCCTGTCCGAACTGGAGACCAAGGCGAAAAAGGACAAGGCAGGCATTCACGAGCGCAAGGCCGCCCTCCTGTCCAAGCTCCACGGCTTGGTCGACGCAATGGAATACGGCGAACCCAAAGCCGACGCTTCCGCCGATTCGGAACGGATTTTCGTGGAGGACTCTCCGCCCGGCGATGCCACTCTGGACGGGGAATGGAAAATTGCCCAGGCCCCCGACCCAGTCTACTCGGGCAAAAAATCAATCGTCCGCGAGGGAACCGGCAACAACCAGCATTTCTTCTGGCAGTCCAAGTCTCCCTACGAAATCGCGACTGACGGGGACGAATTCTTCGCCTACGTCTTTCTCGATCCGATCGATCCGCCCAAACAGGTCATGCTCCAGTTCAATGACGGGACTTGGGAACACCGCGCATACTGGGGGAAATCTCTCATTCCCTACGGCAAGGAAAACACCGTGGGAAAGGTCAAGATGGGAGAACTGCCCAAGACCGGAGAATGGGTACGCCTAGCCGTCAACGCCAAGAAAGTCGGGCTCAAGCCGAAGGCCAAGGTCAACGGGATCGCTTTCACCCAGTTCGATGGGAAGATTTTTTGGGACAAGGTCGGGGTAAAATCGACCCGCGACCCGCGCTCCGACCCCACCCTTTCCCTGGCGAAATGGACTGACTCCGCAAAATCGGCCAAGAACCTCCCCGCAGATGTGGTGAAGGCCGCCAAGAAGACCCCCAAGGACCGATCGAAAGAGGAAGCCCAAGCTCTCCGCAGGCATTTCCTCGCCTACGTTTTCCCCAAGGCGCCTGATGAAATCAAGAAGTTCCGGGCGGAATCGAAAAAGCTCGAGCAGGAAGGCGTCGGGAACGAGCAAGCCATCAAGAAGGCCCGCGAAGCCATTGCCAATGCCAAGAAGGGATTCCGCACCATGCTCGTCGCCCAGGCCGGGGCTCCCCGCATGGTCAAGATCCTGCCCCGGGGCAACTGGCTCGACAAGAGCGGGGAGGAAGTCCGGCCCGCCATCCCGGAATTCCTCGGCAAGCTGGAAACGGCCGAGAATCGGGCCACCCGCATGGACCTCGCCAAATGGGTCGTGGCCAAGGACAACCCCCTTACCGCCCGGGCCTTCGTCAACCGCACTTGGAAACTCTTCTTCGGATACGGACTCTCCCGCCGCCTCGACGACCTCGGCGGACAGGGCGAACCACCGACCCACCCCAAACTCCTCGACCACCTCGCATCCGGCTTCCGGGCGGACGGATGGGACGTCAAGTCCCTCGTGCGGAACCTGGTCACCTCGAAGGCCTACCGTCAGAGCTCCCTTCCCCGTGGGTCCCTCGCCAAAGACGACCCCGACAACCGCCTCTATGCCCGCCAGACCCGCTTCCGGGTGGACGCCGAGTTCGTGCGCGACAGCGCCCTGTCGATCAGCGGCCTGCTCGTCCAGAAGCTCGGGGGCAAGAGCGTCAAGCCCTACCAGCCCGCCGGCTACTGGCAGCACCTCAACTTCCCCGCCCGCAAATGGCAGGCCGGCAAGGGGGACGAGCTCTACCGGCGCAGCCTCTACACCTTCGTATGCCGCAGCTTCCCCCACCCCGCCATGGTCGCCTTCGATGCCCCCAGCCGGGAGGAATGCGCCGCCGAAAGGCCCCGCTCGAACATCCCCCAGCAGGCTCTCGTGCTCCTCAACGACCCCGTCTTCGTGGAAGCCGCCAAGGCCCTCGCCGAGCGCCTCCTCCAAAAAGGCGAGGCCACCGACACCGAAAGGCTTGCCGCCATCTTTTCCCTCGCCCTTACCCGCAAGCCCACCCAGCAGGAGGAAGCGGTCCTTCTCGAGCACCTCGCCGAGCAGCGCAAGCGCTACGAGGCGGACGAGAAAGCCGCCCTCGATCTTCTCTCCACCGGGGCCAAGCCCGTGGACGGCTCGATCAAGCCAAGCGAGCTGGCCGCCTGGACCAGCGTATCCCGGGCCATGCTCAACCTCTACGAGACCACCGCCCGATTCTAGAAAACCACAGCAGCCATGGACCCGACCACCTTCATCAACCGCCGCAGCTTCCTCAACCAGGCCACCGTGGGGATCGGCTCGACCGCCCTCGCCGGCATGCTCTCGGCCAACGCCCTCTCCAACCCCAAAGCCTGGCCCGCCAACCTGCCCGGCCAGGCCGCTCTTCCCGGGCTGCCCAAAGCCAAGCGGGTGATCTTCCTCTGTATGGCGGGCGGACCTTCCCACTTGGAGACCTACGACTTCAAGCCCAAGCTGCGGGAAATGGACGGCAAGCCCATGCCCAAGTCCATCACCGAGGGCCAGCCCATCGCCCAGCTCATGGGCAAGAAGAACTCGCTCAAGTGCCTCGGCCCCCAGCACGATTTCCAGAGGTACGGCAAGTCCGGCCAGTTCATCTCCAACCAATTCCCCAAGATCGGGTCGATCGCGGACGACATCTGCATCATCCGCTCCATGCACACCGAGCAGATCAACCACGACCCCGCCCACACCTACATGAACACGGGCACCCAGATCTCCGGGCGCCCCAGCATGGGCTCCTGGATCCTCTACGGCCTCGGGGCCCCCACCGAGAACCTGCCCGGTTTCGTCGTCCTGACCTCCGTCGGGGGCGGACAGAACCAGCCCATCGCCTCCCGCCAATGGCACAGCGGCTTCCTGCCCAGCAAGTACCAGGGCGTGCACTTTCACAGCAAGGGCGACCCCGTCCTCTACCTGAGCAACCCCAAGGGCGTCACGGCCAAGGACCAGCGTTCCCTCATCGACTCAGTCAACAAGCTCAACCTCATGCGCAACGAGTCCCTGCGCGACCCCGAGATCTCCACCAAGGTCAGCCAGTACGAGATGGCCTTCCGCATGCAGACCAGCGTGCCCGAACTGATGGACGTCTCCAACGAGCCCAAGCACGTGCTCGACCTCTACGGGGCCAAGCCCGGAGACGGTTCATTTGCCAGCAACTGCCTGCTCGCCAGGCGCCTCGCCGAGCGCGGGGTCCGATTCATTCACCTCTACCACCGCGGGTGGGATCACCACGGCGGGGTCAAGAACGCCATCTCGGGCGTGGCCAAACGCGTCGATCAGGGCTCCGCCGCCCTCGTTCAGGACCTCAAGCAGCGGGGCATGCTCGAGGACACCCTCGTGATCTGGGGCGGGGAATTCGGGCGTACCCCCATGGCCCAGGGCAACGGGCGCGACCACCACATCAAGGGCTTTTCCATCTGGATGGCGGGTGGGGGCATCAAGGGAGGAATCTCCTACGGCAACACCGACGAGCTCGGCTACAACGCCGAGGAGAACGTCGTTCACGTGCGCGATTTTCACGCCACCATGCTCCACCAGCTCGGCATTCAATCCCAGCTCTTCACCCACAAGTACCAGGGCCTCGACTTCAGGCTCACCGGCGTGGACGAGGAAGCCCACGTCCTCAAGGACATCCTCGCCTAGGGCTTTCCGATTGACCCTCGGGCGAAGATTTGCATTTTTATCCACTTTGGGTTCGGCGAGATAGCTCAGTTGGTAGAGCAGAGGACTGAAAATCCTTGTGTCCCCGGTTCGATTCCGGGTCTCGCCACCACCCGCATCCTCTCCTGCCTTGGCCGAGTTGGCCGGGGTTTCCAAAAATGGCTCTAAATTGTAAGAGGCTAAGCAAAGGATGCGCGCTAAGGTGGAACGACGATGAAAATCCGCACAAACTCATTACCCCTCCCTTCCTGCCTGGGGTTATCCTCAAGAGGATCGGGCGGGCCCGTTTCGAAATTCAGGACGCTTGACGGAGTGAGTATCGACCTTAGTCTGACCACATGAGAAAAGCTCTTGTGGCGGTTGCCTTGCTTGCGCTGACCCCAGGATGCGCCGATTTGGACGAATACCTCGACGACAACTGGGTAAGCGTGGTCTTCTTTACCCTAAGCGCAACGGTTAGTTTGTGGTGCTTCAGTTCCGCCCGCAAGTCCAACAAGATGTTTGAAAGGATGGAATCGACGCCCATAAGCCCCGTAGCAGAAATTCAAGAGGGCGCCACGGAAATCAAGGGACGGGTAAAGGCGAAGGACGATATCCTAGTCAGTCCCTGGGGGAGAAAGAAATGCGTTTACTACAAGTTCAAGGTCGAAGAAGAAACAAGCAGTGAGGGAGGCACCTACACAACCACCTTCGTGAAGGAAGAGGAATGCGTACCTTTCGTCGTAAGGGACGAAACGGGAGAGGCATCGATCGACAACAAGGATGCGACCTATGAGCTTAAACTCGACACACACAACCAGTCGGGGGTTTTCAAAAGCCCCACGCCCGAACTCAAGCAATTGCTGAAAACGCGCTACGGCAAAAGGACCAGGGGCTTGATTTTCAGGAAAGCCCTCACCTACCATGAGACGGCGCTTGAAATAGATGACGAAGTTTACGTCTTCGGCACCGCAACCGCTGAAAATCCGGCCCGGAATGAAGGTTACCTCCTGCAAAATGGGGAGATGCCCTTAATCATTACGGACAAGGGAGGTTCATCCGTCGAGTTAGGCTACCAGAAAGACGGCATGACCCTAATGGTGATCGGAGGAGTTGCTTCCTGCTTTGCCCTGCTGGGCTTCATTCTACTGGTGACCTAGCTCAATGCTTGGGCTTACGTTTCTTTTTCTCGTCCCGGGTACTGGCGGTCTGGAACCATTCCCGCCCCATCCTATCCTGATCTTGCAAAAGCGAGCCCATGCCTCGGCCATGTTGCTGGTGGCAAGTCCGGCCTAAACTCTAAAGGCGTAGGGGAAAATCAGTAAGCAAATGCCTTCTTCACGCGTCTGGCATTGCGAGTTCATTTACAACGTATTTCTCGACTTTGATTTGTGTTGCCACCTTTCCAACCGTGGCTATCTGTGGGCTAACTCATGAGAAAGAAAATTCAAGAAGCCATAGCGAAGGTAGAGGGCGACTTCCCTTTCCCTGAGTATATCAGCACCTTGAAACACGCCATAGAGAATATCGTAGGCGTCATATCGAGTCACTTGGAGAAAGGCTCCAGAATATTGGATTTCGGATCGGGCCCATGCGACAAAACAGCTGTGGTTCAATCCTTCGGCTATAAATGTTCAGCCTACGATGATTTGGCCGACGAATGGCATACGAAGGAAGACAACCTCAGTCAGATTCTCGATTTCGCAAAACGACACGGCGTTGATTTCAAGTTGGCGCAGGGTGAGGCTCTACCGTTTGAGAAAAACAGTTTCGATATGGTCATGGCTCATGACGTGCTGGAACATTTGCACGACTCCCCTAGGATAATTCTGAACGACTTGTGCGAACTGCTCGTCCCAAATGGGTTACTGTTCATAACCGTGCCCAGCGCTGTAAACGTCAGGAAAAGGATTAACGTGTTGTTCGGCAAGACGAACCTCCCGCCCTATAACTCATTTTACTGGTATCCCGGACCCTGGAGAGGCCATGTTCGCGAATACTGCAGAAACGACCTGGTTCTCCTCGCAAGATATCTCAAACTAGAGGTTCTTGAGCTCCGGAGCTGTCATCATATGATTGAAAGGATTCCGAAGATATTCCGCCCCTTCTACTTACTTGCCACGAAGGCCTTTCCGGGATGGCGGGACACTTGGCTGCTCGTTGCAAAAAAACCGAAAGACTGGAAGTCCCAGAAGGAAGTATCCGATGAGCAGCTCAAGCTTATCCTGAGCGGATCGCCTTACTACGGCAATTCCTAGCCGCATAGGAAGATCGGGAAAGCTACGACGGAAGCCTCTACTGCTTGCGCTTTGGCTTACGTCTCTTTTTCCCGTCCCGGGTACTGGCGGGTAATTCGGAGTCGCTGATATCCACTTCGCGTATCTGCCTAGTCAGTTCCTTCTCGAGACGCTCGAGAATGGGCTTGTTCGCGGGCTCACCGGCAACGTTGAGGATCTGGGTGGGGTCGAGCCTGCGGTCGAAAAGCTCGGGAGGGTGACCCGCAAGCTTGAGATAGGTATAGCGTTCGGTGCGGATACCGTAGTGGTTGGGGGCGCCCCAGTAGGAATAGAACTGGGACTTTCGCCAGTCGGCGGGCGTCTTGCCCTTGAGGAGGGGAAGAAGGCTGCGACCCTGCATGGCGGCAGGAGCCTTGACCCCGGCAAGTTCGAGCAGGGTGGGAGCCAAGTCGACGTTGATGCATAGATCGGAGTTGACCGAACCGGGTTTGATCAGGCGGGGGTAGCGGATGAGGAAAGGCATGCGGACCGAGGTCTCGAGGATGAGGCGCTTGTCGTAGAAGCCGTGCTGGCCGAGCCAGTAGCCTTGATCGGAGGTATAGATCACGACGGTGTCCCGGGTCAGCTTTTCCCGGTCCAGGTAATCGAGGACTCTCTTGAGGTTGTCGTCGTTGCCCTTCACGCAACGGACGTACTTGTGGATCATGTGCTGGTAGGCGACCCGGATCCTGTCCTTGTCGCTCTTGGTGTCATGCTTCCACATTTGGTTTGGGGGCCCGTCCTTGAGGTGGCGAAAGTAGTAGGCGTCGCCCTCGGCTTGCTGGTTGGGGTTGCCTCCGGAATGGAGCATATGGAACTTGGTGCGGCGAAGAAACTCCTTCTTGAGGTTCGAATTGCCGGCCCGCAGGTCCTCGTAGAGGGAGGGGGGCTCGGGGGCGGTAACGTCGGCCAGAAGTTCGTCGTAGCGGGCGGCGTGGCCGTAGTCGTGGTGAGGGGCCTTGAACTGGAGGCAAAGGAGGAAGGGCTTGTCGGGATCCCGCTTCTTGAGCCAGT
>MDSW01140096.1_pt1 | contig 18885 bp, 15 predicted proteins | sample 811171 | NCBI WGS metagenome assembly MDSW01 (sample SAMN05326641, study PRJNA326480) | marine metagenome | isolation source: seawater | place: Atlantic Ocean: North West | collected 2012 | reverse complement strand
GTAGCATCTTCAAAACCTGAAATATAATCTGCTCTACTTACTATTGTTGTGCCTAATCTATATACAACATTATCTTCATAGATATTATTTCCTGCACTATCTGTAGTGAACACCAAAGGATGAATATTTGCAACAGGATTATTTTCTGCATCTACTCCGCCACCAAAGAATTCATTTGAACTATCTGATTGATCATATATGTATTTTCTACCTTCAATAAATGTAGGAGACGGTCTTTCAACTCCATCAAAGAAAAATACGTTTGCTGTATCTTCAGAGTTTCTTGCGACTGTTACCGCAATATTGTTTACAATGCTTGTATCGTCGCCTGAATAACCACTGCCTGGATCATAAAGTAAGAATGCTCCAATTCTACTGTTTCTTACTTTTGCTCTTGCAAAAGGACGTCTACCTGCTTGTACTGTTACACCTACAACTTCTCCAGGACCACCTGTTGGATTACCTTCACCTAATAAAACAAATTGATTTGTTCCTGACGAAGTAGTACCCATTGCCGCACAGGTCCATCTTTTGGTTTCTGGTAAAGTTTTTTCTCTCCAGTAAATTGCGTTTTCACTTATAGCAGTTTGATTTGAATCTGGTTTAAATGCAAAGTAAACACCTTGTCCGTATGCAATCTTCCAATTACCTGTTGACGGAAGAACACTAGTTTGTTCGTACCAAGTACCGTGTCCCTGTGTTGGATTTATCCACACACTATCACTTCCTGGTTTAGTTGCTACAAAAATATTATTACCAAATACTAAACTATCTACAGTAGATAAATCGTCTCCTGAAACAAAAGTTTCTGTCCATGCAGTGTTACCTGGAGTTTTAAAATAAATTCTTTGTACCGATGAGTCATAGTCTTTTGCGATAGCAATAAATTTACCTGCACCATATTCGAATGCAGTCACACCTTTATCAAAACTTTGGTATGATGGTAATTGTCCAACTGTCCATGTGTCTCCATCATCAAATGATTGCCAATAATCTGGTGCATCTGCTGATACAACCATAATTTCTTTTCTGCCGTCTATTCTTACGACTGCGTAAGTACTGTCTGTCTTAACACCTGATCCTGTGCTGTTATAGTTTGTGTAATACAAATTCTGACCAACTAATGCACTAGGTACTGTGAACTCTACCCTTCTTGTTGCCGCCGCATTAAATCCAGACACATAAGCATCTAAATCTGCAACAGCAACGTTGTTTAGATAATAAACCACACCAGTCGTATATGCTGTTCCACCACCGTTTATACCTTCTGGAGTAGTGGACAAGTAAATCGGACACCCATTGTTACTTGCGTCATTTTGATTAAAGATTACTTTATTACCTTCAACTACTGCTATGTCTGGTGCAGAATTTTGTGCACCGTTAAAATGATACAATGGATTATCGCCCGGAACACTTACAGTTGTTAAGAAAGTTTGTGTGGTAACCGGATTGTCTCCATATCTAATCATACGTTTAGTTGCAACAGTACTGTCGTCTGTAACTTCTTGCACTGTCCAGTTTTCTGCATTTTGACTGTATGCTATCATACCTTGTTTAGCAACTGCAACAAATCTAGTTCCTGTATATGTTATGTCGGTCCATGACCATGCTGATCCTGTGTAAACTTCATTCCAACTTGATCCATCTGATGACCACATAATTTTATTGTTTCTTGTATCACCAAAACTACTGTCTGCAATACCTACCCATCTACCATTACCAAACACAACTGTATTAAAGTCCATACCTGAACCTAAATTTACACTCTGTGTATTAAAAGGCGGTTCACTAAATTCTACTCTCGGTTCAATCTGATAAAATGCTGTGTCATCTAATACTGCTTCAATAGGTGTACCCGGAATCCAATGATCCCAACCTGGTTGTCCATCTGATGGTCTTAGTACTCTACAAACTTTATTACTAGGGTCAAAACTCTGTACATAAGCATACTGACCTTTACCTTTACCTTGAGTAATGTAAATTAATTTTCCATCATAAACACCTGTACTGTCTTCTACTGTATCAGTTGCATTTAAAATTAAATATGAATCTGTGTTATTATGCACACCTCCTTGAGATTGTCCAACAGTAATTGTAAATCCAGAACCTCCAACAGTAACCGAATCACCTGGATCAACTAAACGCACTTCACTGATTGCATTTTGTCTAAACTCTTTAAATTCTGCTGATAAATCAGAACCTGTACCTGAAAACGCACTAACTGTTGCATCTGTATAATCTTGTCCTGCATGATCATAACCAAACATATAAATTTGATTATCTAAATCTGTCAAAACTTGATTGACAGTTGCTTCAGTTGTTTGGTTAGTGATTGTTGCTTGAATAGGTGTTTCCGTACTGTCAAATCCTTCTGCAACAGAACCAAAGTCACCGTATGAGTTGTTACCGTTAGTAGCACGAATTTTTCCGCCTGCTTCTGATAGATAACCAATATGACAATAGTAAGTAAACACAGAAACAAGTTCTGATAAACCGCCATTGGTAATCCACATACCTATACCGCCACTTATTACCTGCGTAAAGTCGTTAGCAACAATAGATCTGTTGCCGCCGCCGTGTAAATCACCGTCCACTTTCATACCCACACAGTTTGTTCCAAATGTAGATACGTTTTGTACATAGGTTGATTTTGTGTTTACCCAAACACTAGTATCAGTTGGTCCCGTACCAGGATCTAAACTAACAAAACTTGGTCCACCACCCACTGGTCGTTTCGTACCATATGCATTAACCACGCCTAATGTGCCTTCAAGTCCTGATAGTGTCATATTTCTTATGCCACAACCATTTTTTACATGGAACATATCTGTTCCTTTGAATGTATCATCTTTAGGAACAATTCTTGTGCTTCTTAATTCATGTCCTACAATAGCAACATCGGCAGGTACTTTGATTGGAAGTTCTTCTTTAAATTCGCCTGTGCTTACAAAAATAGTAGCAGGTGCTCGAGCAGTTAGATCCTGCTGAATAAAATCACAAGCATACTTTACAGTTCTCCAAGGATTTTGTTCTGTCTTACCACGTTCTGCACTATCTACACCATCTAAACTTACATAATAAACTTTGTCTGATTCGTTTAATAATCCCCACGTAGGCATTAAATTTGTTGAAGAAGTAATATCTTGATCTTGTAATACTTTTAATACTGTGCCTTTATCACCAATTGGTAATCTTACATTTGAACCTGCTTGATAAGATTTAATATCACCTGGTCTTGCCAATACGTTTGTTCTTATACCTTGAATGTATACAGTCCAGTATTGTGGAACATCTTTGCTTAAATCTTCATCTGGTCTACTGTAAGTTGTTGTAGACAAGTGTCTTCTGATACATCTGTATGCAGTACCGGCCCATAATGCAATATCCCCTAACTGATATTCTTGCACAGTTGAATCTGGATTATAATCGTTCCATGGACCTCTAAGTTCAAACCCTGGTATTAACAAATTCCAACTTGCGGTACCTGTTATAGTAATTGCCTGTGTGCCACTCATACCTGTATGATTATAACAAGCAAAATGTAACTCACCTTCAAAGTCTGAAAGTATTTTTACAATTACACGTCTTGCACTTGCGGCATTGAATCCTGCGTTGTATTCTTGTAGTGTAGGCACTACTTCGTCATCTAAGATGTAAGTGGTTTCTACTCCTTGAAATCTTTCTGCACCATCTGTACCTAATCGTCCATCTAATTTTGTAGCAGGATATATAGGATGACCGTCATTTGATGAATGCGTTTGATTAAGGATATACGTATTACCTCTGCTTAATGTTAAATCAGGATGTAAATCTGCTCCCCAATAATATCTGTTACCTGAACCAGGGTCGGCTACTCTAATTTCATAATCAACTTGATCGCCACTGTCGGGTCTAGTACCTGTGTTATCTAATGCCGCCCAATAAGTGTAACCGTTATTTTTTACAACATCACCTGTAAAATACTGAACAGTGCTGTCCCAATTGCCCTTGAACTGATACCATTGTCCTAGTGTGTCCCAGTATGCAGGTGTTGTGCTTGGTGTTTGTGCAATACCTGGTTGTAATGCAATATAACTATAACCACCATAGTTTACAATATCACCCTTATCATAAGCAACAGTGTCTAACCATGTTGACTCTAAAGCCATGCCAGGTATGTATTCATCCCAGTTACCTATTGTTGCTTCAAATACAGGATCTGCTGTTTCTGTATCTGTACCTGTCACGGTGTGTGTTTGTGAACACTCATAAACATTAGGTCCTGCTTTTACTAAATCACCCAACACATATTTTATTGTGTTTGCTGTACCACCAGGATTATGAGCAGTTGGTGCCGTCCATTGTCCTTTGTATTCGTTTCCTTTAACTACGACCGTCCATTTACCTGCGCCAATATCATCTTCAAAAATATCTGCGGCAGTATGCTGTTGATTTGATCTATAAATGTAGCCGCCATATCTAACCAAATCCTGAGGTTTGTAATTAAACTGTGCTTGCCAATTGTTTAACCAATCATCTGATGTGGTAATAATTTCCCAGTATTGTGCAACTTGATCTAAACCTTGTGCATTTGTTCCTGAAGTATGAGCAGTTGAACATCTCCATACTTTACCGCCATTTCTTACTACATCTCCAACTTGGTATGATGTTTGTGCTGTCCAAGTGTTTTCCCATTTAGCACCATAAACATGAAGTGTCCAATATGTGCTGTTTGCTCCGAAACCAAAATCAGCATCTGTAGTTGCTGTGTGTCCTTGTACACAGCGGAAAATATTTCCTGAACGTTCTACTAAATCATTAATAAAATATTTTGATGGTACATAATCATTTTCACCAACTACTCCAGTTGATGCTTTCCATGTGCCTTTCCAACTGTAACCTTCTGACATAATTTCCCATTTTGTCAGTGCAGGTGTACCTGTAATTGTTAAACTTTTAATTACACCTGGTACTGTTAAGCCATCTACAGTGTCGTTGTCAACTGTGGCTACTGTAACAGTTGCATCGTTGGTTCCTCTGTCACCGCCTAGTTGGTCACCTGGTACAGTAAATGTATCACCGTTGATAAAGTTTCTACCACCGTTGGTTAAAGTAACTGTGTAATTTTTTCCTGATCTGTAAATTGTAAACAGTGCACCTGTGCCATCCACTGTTGTTTGTGCTCCGCCTACTTCTGTTCTAAAATCAAATGCCGCGCCTACATTGTCTGATGCACTGTAAGGTGCAGGATATGTAAAATTATATAAAAAGTCGTAATAGAAATCTTCATTAGATGTATGTGCTTTTGTACAGAAATATACATTACCATTAACAGTAATAATATCATCTAGTGCATAAGCAACGCCAGAAGTCCAATCGCCTCTGTATCTGTATGTAAATCTATCTAGTTTAAACTGTGCCATTTTCTATCCTATTACGTGTAGTTATAAGGTTGATTTACCCTTGCTACTAAATTTCCATCATCGTTGATATAATAGTTTACCTTTTGATAATCCCAACGATATTGTTCATATTTTAAATTTGCATAAACCTTTTCATGGTTTACATCTCTACCTTCAAAAAAGTCTTGTCCAATGTCAAAATCATTATAGTTTTCTGCACTGTTACCTGGAACATTGATTTCAATAGTGTCATTTGGATTCAATTGGTCAACTACCGCAAGGTATACAGTACCGTCTTCTAATTTTCTTAAACCATAAAAATATCTAGTGTTGATACTATTTTCAACTGTACCAATATTTGCTCCTACATAAGTTGACATATCATTCTCCTATTACGTTTGTTCCACAAAACTTACAATAGCATCTACACCATCTGTAAAACTACAAGATACCTGTAATGTGTGTCCGCTATCTAAAATTAATTTTTCACCACCATTCATTGCTCTCAATGTACCGTTAGGTGGAATAGGTGCATCTTTTACATAAAAAGCAGTTACACTTCCTTCGTCTCTAATATGCACACTGCCTAACACTGTTGAGTCTTTTACATTGGCTAATGAAATACCTAACACAATATTTTTTCTATTAGGTGCCACTGTAAACACATCAATTGGTGTTTCTCCTACTTTTGTTATAACTGCATTTCTAAATATCGTTGCCATAATTCTTATCCAAATAATAACGCATTAATAATAGACAATTCTTCTGCCTGATTAATTGTTACCCCTCCACTGCTTCCAACTACACCAGTCCACGCTGATCCTGACCAAATTTCAAGTGCATTATCATCAGTATTATATCTCAATAATCCTTGTGCTAAATTGGATATTGGTCTATTGTTAACGTCACCTACGGGTACTTTAAATCCAACTGTACCTGTAAAGTCAACATAACCTTCTCCAGTTGCACTCATATTTAGCACACCATCGGTCGCTGTTTGTTTTATTTCATTGCTTCTAATTGTTGTATCATCAATTTTTACTTTACCTACACCATTTGGAGCAAGTACTAGATCAATGTTTGCACCCTCTGTACCTATCTCTGTTGCATGAATTTTACCTGCATTTAGTCTTGTGCTGTTTATATCAACTGTTAAAGCACCTGCATTGTAAAATCTAAACGTATCGTCATCTGCGCCTGGAGTATTTTCTGCTGTGATGTAAGTGTCTAAATCTTGGTCAACAACACCACTTACACTACCACCAACTGCATTCCAAAAACCACCACTGTATAATTCAAACACATTAGAAGTTGTGTTGTAACGCATCATTCCATCTAATGCCGTTCCCGGTCTTTGTGCAGTTGTACCTCTTGGTATTCTAAAAGCATTTGTATCATTAAGATCAACGTGTCCTGTACCATGAGCAAATAATTCTAAGTTATTATCATTTCTAAATGTTTGAACACCGTTGTTTATTAATTTTACTTCATCTGAAATAAATGATGTAGTATTAAATCCTGTTGAATCAATAAATGCTAAAATATTATTTGCAACCTTAAAGTTAATGGTATCTTCATCAGCACCATAGGCACTTTCAGTTGTGATTGTTGTATCACCATCTTGGTCACGTATTTCTCTCAATCCGCCTGTAACATCTAGGTTACCATCAATAATCACACTTGAACTAGCATCTGGATTAATTGTTAAATCTCCTGATGTAGTAATAATTTGATTACCACTTATTCTAATATTACCTGTTTCTAATCTAGACGGTTCAACAATAGTTGTGTTGCCGCCATCACTGAATGTTATTCCACTCAATGAACTAATATCAAACGAACTTGCAGTAAATGTTACATTTCCTGTTTGTTGATCAACTGTAAATGCATCTCCTACTCTAAAGTCACCACCTTGGTCAACTGAACTATAATATACTTTACCATTGTTAAGTTCTGTAACTTCATTGCCTTGTATAACTGCTGTTACATCATTGTCTAATCTTTTACCTACACCAATATATCCAAAGTTGTGGTTAACCATTCTAAGCACAACGCCTTCACCGTCGGCCACAACACCTTGATTACCATAAACGTTTGCAGAGGATATTGACCTCATTTCTGCACCAAATTGTTTTAGATCAACATTGTTAATACCTGTTGCTGTTCCGCCACTTGAACTTGTTACGTTTAAAGTTACTGTTGTGTCTTCATTAATTGTTGTACTGTTGTTAGCACCGTTAAAGTGAGACAAATATAAAGTTGACTGATCGCCTGTAAATTCTGCACTTGGTGTAGTAAAGTTTGCAAGATATCTTGGTAAAGAACTAATTCTTACTTCGTCTATGTAACCAGTAAAATGATTTGCGTTGTTGTAGTCACCGCCAAGTGTCACAGGTTTTGCTGTGCCATAATCATTGCTGTCAGAATAAGTTGCACCTTGTTGAATACCATTTAAAAATAATTCTGTTCCGTCATCGGATCTTACCAACGCAATATGATACCAAGTGTTTGTTAAAAGTGTAGATGCACTTGTAATAATATCACTGCCGGCTACCTGTGCTTTAAGAGTTGTGCCATCAGCATAGATAGATACTGCTGTATCACTTGCACTTGCTGATCTTAAATCAACTAGATATTGTGTACCTGATACTGTATCAAATCTAAAAAATCCTTCTATAGTAAAGTTTCTAGTGCCAAAACCAAAATCACTAGTTGAAGGAATAACGGCTGTGTCACCTGTGCCGTCAACTTGTAAACTTGCTGTACCAAATTTATATTGTGAAGTAACTTGTTTAGTGTTACCTGTTAAATTTGTTGTTTTTTCGGTTCTGCTTGGATTTGTAACAAAACCTGTAACCTTGCCATCAAATGTAAGTCTTAAGTTTCCTGCAACAGTTTCTTTTGCTTCTATTGTACCTTGACCTAAAACTGTTGAACCATCTTCAGACGTTAATGTAACAGTATCTGCAACGTTAAACGTTCCTGAAGTATTTGTAAGATCAACTAAAGTCTTACCATCACCGCCTCTTCCCTGTGTACCAGTTATTGCTGAAACACCTTTGTCTGCAAAGTATATAAAACTGTTCAACCATTCTACTCTAACACCGTTGGTTAAAACCATTGCAGTTTGGTTTGGTGAAAATATTGTTACTTCGTTAAACAACATAGCCGCTTCAATTGACGATGCTGTTACATATTGTCCATCTATTTTTGCACCTCTACCTGCGTCAGCACTGTCAAATCCGTATGGATCACTAGCACTTGTTACAGTACCTTTGTTTAGTACTGTTACGTTTTTAATGTAAGGTGATTGTAAAGTAGTTGTAACACCATTTGGATCAAAACTAAAAGCATAACCAGTATCGTTATTGACATTATATTTCATATCCTTGATCGTTAAATCTTGGATTGTGGTTGCATTGTTTAATCTAAATCCATCTAGGTCTTGTGTTGCAACACTAGGTTTGATAATCGTTGCACGTAAACCTTCACCAGAAACTGTAACCCCTGCCGGTACAGTTAACGGAAACGTTTCAGTGTATGTACCTGCTAGTACTTTAATAATTGTACCTGATGATGCTTGACTTAATGCATGACTTACTGTCGCAAATGCACTATCAATTGAATTACCTTCTTCACTGTCACTACCATTTGCGGCAACATACAAAGTATTACCTGGATCATTAAGTTGTAAATTTGTTATTCTAACTTTACCAGTGCCGTTTGCTCTGATAGTCAAATCTTCATTTGAGTTTATAGTTTCTATTGTGTTGTGTGTAACCTGTATGTCACCAATATTTGCTTGTCTTGAATTTAAAGTTCTCCAACGTTTTCCTTCAGTACCTAAAGTAAATGCGTTGTCCACATCTGGAATAATATCACTTACGATGTCAGCATTAAACTCAACTGTATCTGTATTTGTATCACCTAATTGTATGTTACCGCCAGCAGTAATGTTTCCTGTTGCGTATAAGTTACCTGTTACGTTTGTGTTACCAATTAGTTCAATAGTACCAGTGCCTTGAGGATTAAGTTCCAAAGAAGCATTTGAGTCTATTGTTTTAATTGTGTTATCATTCATTTCTATAGAATCAACTTGTATTCTAGAATGATAAATTACAGGATCGCCACCACTTGGTGTAAGTTCAATAGTACCAAGTGTACTACTGATTGTGTTACCTTGAAAGGTTAAATTTCCTGTTGTTGCTGAATTTGTAGCAATTAAATTTGTTGCTTGGGCAGTTCCGTTAATGTCTAATTCGTATGAAGGATTGGATTTCTTGATTCCAATGCGATCATTGTTTACATCCAAATATAATAAATCCGTTTCAAACGCTAAATCTACTCCATTACGAATTAGATTTGCCTTTAGCAACGGACCCGAAATACGACCGACGGCCATTGTCTATTCTCCTACATACGGGGATCCTGTCCCTCTAACCTCATTACATAGCGGGTTAACCACTGTTTGTCCTTGCAACAAAAAGGTCGTTATTATTGCAATTAATATTATTTAGTCTGTTTTGGAAAAACCGTTAGGAGAGCAGTTAATTATTAGCCAAGTATACTGCCGTCAAAGCCATGTAGTACAGTGACATCTTTACCTAGAGGAACAGGAGAATCAAATCTAATATTCCATTGTCCTGCTGTATTAACAAGTGTGTAGTTTACACCTGCTATTTGAAAAACGTTTTCAACAAGTACAATTACATTTTCTGCGGCACTTGGAACAGGATTTAACGGACCAAATTCTGTAATATTTGCATCACCAGTTCCTAAATTTTGTACTTGGATGTTGCCTGGTCTGTCTGTACGCATACTTTCCCAAGCATTATTAATGTATGCTTCCATTTCATTTGTTTCTGTGTTATATCTAATAGTTCCGTTTACAGGTGCATTTCCTCTTTCTAAAGTATTACCTGCACCTATTCTTAAACCTGCTTTAGATCCGGAAAAACTTACAGCACCAAACACGTCGACAAATACAGATTTGTCTACAATCATCTTTCTATTGATTTGTTGCTGTTTTACAAATCTCATATTACACCGCTATTGTTGAAATAGTTACTGCAATAGTTGCCGGTGATGTTGTTTGTGCAACAACTTTATCACCATTATCTAACACAAACTTTTCTGTGTCCATAATAAATGTTTCACCTGCAGGAATTTTCAACTGATGTAAAATTTTATTTGTATCAGTTGCACTTGACCCATTTTTAACAATATGCAAATCTAAAAACGTATCTGCATCTGTCAAAGCAGTATCACCTGCTATATTATCAGCATCTGCATAGTTACAAAATATCATACTTGTAATAGCAGTTTCGCCGCTTGATGTGTAAACATCTGTTAAAGTTGCATCAATAAAACTATTTGTTATCATATTACTTTCCTAAAAAATCATGCTCATAAGCATGGTTTTTCTTTTACTTGTTACTTCTCCGTTAACAGTGTTATTTACAAAAAATAGGCCAGTTCCACCCGGTCCTTCTGAGTCTTTATATAACTTTATTCTACCTAATGTACCAGTTGGTGTACTTGAAGCATTTCCTAGTGCAAATACTTCTTCTGCTACTACATTTCCTGTTCCATTTGCTTGTAAAATTAAGTCATCATTTGATGTTACAGGTCTCAAAGTTGTACCATCAATTTGTAAATCACCTAACGTAATTGTATCGCTTTTGATTTCGAATTTGGTTACATTATCAATTTTTCCAATTAATCTTGACACTGGATCACCTGCGTTTAAATCTTCTGCTGTTAGTGATGTATTATCCTGTCTAATTAATGGAATATTGATAGTTTGGAATGCATTGTTAACATATTTGACATTAGGAATATCATCATCTGTTAATCCTGTTTCATAGTTTGTAGTACCTCTTACACTTAATTTGGCATTAGGTGCATTTGTTCCTAAGAATACAATATCATCTCCAGTGGTACTGATATGATTAGTTCTTATTGCTCCTATTTGACTGCCTACTGTAAATGTAAAAATACCAGGACCTGTTCCGCCACCTGGTTGTGTGTATGTAAGAGTATCATCAAATAATAATTTTGCATTATCTTCTGAGCCTCTTTCTATTTCAATACCACCTTGTCCTAGTGTGATACCTGCTCCAGTTTCATTCTTGTTTAATAAAATGATGTTATCTTCAATATCTAAATTTGCTGATGTAACAGTAGTGGTCGCACCTTGTACTACTAGATTACCAGTAATCGTTGTTGTTCCTACTGCTGATCCGGTATCAAGTGTGATATTACCGTTGTTTGCGGCTATAATTTTGTAATCACCTGTTACTTTTACTACATCTACTGCCATTTTGTGTCAAATCCTAAACTTGTATAGTATTATTTAGTCGAAAGAAAGGGCAATCCGAAAATCGCCCTTTCATGAAGTGCTTGTTATACAGCAACTAATCTTAAAATAGATTCAGTTGAGTCGTCTTCAACCGACCATGTATATCTATTATTAGAGTAATCAACAGCCAGGTGTCTTGTGATTTTCTTGAGTCTTACAGCACCGCCATTAGTGACAATACCAGTAATATTCATTTCATCATTACCAAGTGTACCTAGTGCTTTGTCAACAAGTGTACAAATACCCTCGTTAGACCCCTCCTTGACTTTAAATTTCCTAGAGGATCTTTGCGTCAAGATATGTCCTTCTGCGGCAGAGTTACTACCAATTTTTACCCTTGCAGGTATAGTTGGTTGTGCATCAACCCCAACAGGACCGAGAAATCTTTTAGTAATTGGTCTACCCATAGTCTACTCCAAAAAAAAGATTAAGCGTTGTCTGTAAAGTCGTCGTCGTCTGTGTTGGCAACGTCATCGTCACCTGCTTCTTCAAGTTTAACTTTACCAGCACTAGCCGCCGCGAAATCCCATGCTAGAGATTGTCCGTCTAATGCGTTAGATCCAGTTGCACTCGGAGCCACAACAGTAACTTTACGTCCAGTAATTTTGCTTACACCGTATGTTTCATTATCAGCACCTTGTACAGAAATAGTCATTTCGCCTGAACTTAATGCCGCAGGTAATTTGCCAGTTACTAATGTACAAGTGATTTCAGTGTCAGCGGTACCAGTTTCAGCAACTACGAATTTTTTAGATCCTTTTTGCCTTACGATAGTACCTTCAACAACTGATGAACCATTGTGAAAGTTTACTTTGATTTCGTTTGCACCAGCAGTTGCACCAGCCGCCGCTGTTGTAAACAGTCTTTTATTAAGTGGTCTTCCCATTTTGTTTCTCCTTTTAACGTTCTATGTTATACGGGGATGGTGTTCCCCATAAACTTACAATACATTTGTAAGCAAAAGTATTTAGTCAACCCTTGTAAAAAGGTGCATAAGGTGTGTTTTACTGAAGTCATTTATTGCTTCATTAATTTTTTTACACATATCTTTGTGTTTTATCCTATAAGAATCTCTTCTAGTTCGTCTATAATCAACTTCTACTTCAGCAAGTTTTTTTACTTCGCTGTTTATACCTGCACAAAATTTTATTATATCAAACTTAAACTCTGGAGCACTTTTGCCAAGTGTTCTCAGTTCTTGTTCTATTTCATGCCAATCTAAACTAGATTCTAATTGTTTCATACAATTATTTATGGGGGTTTTTGATTGAATGGTCAAAAAAATAGGGCGACCTAAGCCGCCCTATTTGAATAGTTGTAACGTCTATTGGATTACGAGAACGATACGTTAGATGAAGTAATTGATACTTTACCTAAGTAATCTGCCGCGTTACCAAGAGATGATGCACTGTTTGACAACTCAATGTAACCATATCTTGTCATGAATGACACAACTGGTTCAAAAGTTGATGGATCAAGTACAACACCTGAAGACATTAACGGAATGTATGGGCAATAGAATGCCGCCGCATCTGCTTCAGATGAACCTTTGTATCCAACAAGCACTTGGTTGTCATCTTGACCTGAATCAGCCAAGTATGCGTCAACGTACACTCTCATCGCATTGTTTAAAGTACCTACAAATTTAGTATTTGTTGGTCCTTCGAACGTACCTTCTGTTGTTCTTGCGAACGCAGAAGTTGTAGCAGACTGAAGGATAGTCAATGCTTGGTTTGAAACCACTGCAAAGTTACCTGCGCCTCTACGTGTTCTTTGTGCGATTTTGTTAGCAGTTCTGTTAATAAGAACAGCCAACGCCGCGTGTTCGTCACCTACGAAAGTTGCAGTACCACTTACACCTGCTTGGTTGTAAGTTTCTTCAACTGACGCTAATGATCTTAAAGACTGAATTACTTCTTGGTCGATTTCAGCAGTAATTTCTTGTGCTAATGCCGCCATGATTTCAGCCTCTACGTCGATGCCTTGCTGTGCTTGAGCATCTTGAGCCGCTTCAAACGTCCAACGAGCAGATAGTTTTCTTGTTTTGGCTTCTACTGCTTGTTTTAAGATTTGAATGCTTAACTTTTTACCGGCAGTACCTTCTAACGCCGCAGTTGCGTCTGCTTTGTTAGTAGATGCGTTACCTGAATAACCTTCAGCAATTTTGAACGGAGAAAGTGCTTCTTCGCCTGCTACTGCTGAGTCAAAAGTGTCTGCATATCTGACTCTTAATGTGTGGATCTGTGCTACAGGTCCAGTCATAGGTTGTACACCAACAATCTCGTTTGCGATTGTAGTTGGCATAACCCTTCTAATTACCGGAAGGATAACTCTGTTAAGAGTTGCTACGTTCCCTGAAGAAGTTGCTCCAGAAGTTGCCGCCTCAGCGAGATACTTACGAGTGTTCTCGAGAGTGACATCCATTACAGATCTTTTAGATCCGTTAAGACCTTCAAGAAGTGCTTCTTTGGTTCCTTGCCAGTTTTGGTTTATGTTATCTGACATTTTTTGTCTCTCCTTTTTAGTTTAATCCCGCTAATCTGCGGAGTTCAATTAAGTTTGAATCAGTATCTTCCTTAATTGCGTGTTTATCGCCTGTTACTTCTACGCCTTCATTTAATGCCTTTTTCGCCTTCGGTGCTTTATCTTCCATCACTGCTGGTAGATACTTTTCAAACGCCGTGTGCAATTTTTTAGTTTGAACACTTTCCAATAGTTCAGACATGATTTCTCTTTTGTCTTTCCCTAAAGGATTTAGCAACTCATTCATCACCTGTGTACGCTCTGCTTTGTCCTGTGCCGCTTTGATTTCAGCGTCTTTAGACTCAACAATAGTTTCCTTCTCTGTGATTTCTTTCTTAGCCTCTGCTAATTCCATGTCCTTCTTCTCAACTACTTTCATTAACTTCGCAGTCTCTGATTTTTCATTTAAGTAAGAATTACCATATTCATTAGCAAATGCTTCGAATATCTTTCTACCAAAGTGGTTTTCTCTTGAAGCCGTGATATCTTCTTTGAGTTGTTTGATTTCAACCGCCAACTTATTGTTAACAGCATCTTCAACCACTTTCGCAGTACGCTCAACGAACTTACCTTTAAGTTCTTCGAACTTGGATTTTGCTTCTTTTACAAGTTTAACCTTGGTTTCAGCAAGATCCTTTTTATCTTCTGCAAACTCTTTGATTTCTTTTGCAAGTGCTTTGACCACAAAATCTTCAAGTCTAGTAAAGTTTTCAGTGACTTTTTTACGGTCTTCGTTCAACTCGCCAACTTCTTTTGTAAGTTGTCTAAGTACAAACTCCTGTAACTTATCAGAATGCTCAGAAATTTTCTTCTTATAATCAACAGTTGCTTCCGCAAGTGATTTCTTATCTTCTGAAAATTCTTTGATTTCTGTTTCTAGACGCTCGGATACCATGCGATCAATCGCCTCAATCATATTAGTCTTATCATGTTCGTAGCGATTTGCAAATTCCTCACGGAGTTCAGCAGTAACACTATCACGGTGTTCTTTTACTTTTTGATCCCAAGCACCAGCGATTTGGTCTTTGACCTCTTCACTAATGATCCCAGTTTCAAATAGTTTATTAAAAACATCACTCATCGTGTTTCTCCTAAGTTTATATTACAGGCCTTTAATAACCCGTAACAGTTCTTCTCTAAGATACTTTTGTGCCCTTGTATCTTGTTGTACCTCAGAAGCCATCTTAATCATTCCATAACCACCCTTTGTATTCATCAAGTGTTCATAGATTGGTGTAGGATAAGCCCCTGGAGCACTAGGTTGTGCTACCACGTCAACCGTGATAATTTCAAAATCGCTAACTTCCCCATTAGAGTCATTAACATTTCCACTACCTCTACTGGATACTCCTAATTTAACTCCGCTTTCCAGCATTGTTTTAACTAGGTTACCCATAGGTGTCGGCAAAATTTTCATCTTGCCAAAACCGTTAGGACCGTCCATCCAACAATCAGTAATCATGTGGGACACACGGTCCAAATTTACTTTTAAATCATCTGGGTGATCAACTTCACCAAGAACTGAATAACCGCCTGAAATTTGATCTTTTAGAGTCTTAACAGCGTTGCCTATCTCGGAGACAGGGTAGATTCGCTGATTTGCGTTTTTCACACCACCCTGAATACAGATGCCTTTAAGATACAGATCTTTTTTATCTCCTTCTCCTTGAGACTCTAGGGTGACCCTTGCTTGGTCAAACGTCAAATTTTCACGCAAGTATGCCATTTAGCAAACTCCTTTAATTACTCAGCACTCTTTTTAACAGATGCTGGTTTTAGACTGTCGCCGGCTTTTGAACCTGGTTCATTCTCGAAAGATTTTCCCATGTCCTGTGCCTTTGGTGCAGTACCGCCCTTTTCCTCTTTGCTTTGAGCAATATTCTTGCCGTCAGCACCAGAATCAGCGCCACCTTTCGATGCTACTGGACTGGCTGAGTTATCAGCGCCTTCTTTGTTCGACGGAGCAGAAACTTTTTCGACATACTCTCTCATAGTTTCGCCAGCGGTTTTGTCTGTTGCTTCGTCTTCAGTTGACTCTTCAGTTGCTTCTTCGTCTGTTGACTCAATAGCAGGAAGTTCTTCAACTGCCTCTTCGGCGTCTGAATCCATCTTAGGCTCATCTGACTCACCGTCATCTTCACCTTTGTCGCCCATCATTGCTTCAAATTCTGCTTTAAGGTCATCTAAAGCATCTTGTAAGTCAACAACTTTGGCTTCTAAATCTTCATGATCTTCTTCATGGTCATCCATTTTACCGTCATCATCAAAATCTTTGTCACCTTCTTCGCCGTCAGCGTCAGCAGTAACATCATCGATCATGTCATCAGCAGGATCACCACCAATTTCTTCGATTGATTCATCGTCTAAAGACTCAGTAGTTTCTTCTTCTTTTTCTTCGTCAGTTGCTTCTTCTACTTTGTCTTCTTCTTTTTTATCTTCTTTTGCAGTTTCTTCAACTTCTTTGTCTTCTTCCTTAGAAGTTGCTTCATCGACTTCTTTGTCTTCTGCTTCATCAGATTCTATCAAACCTTGATAGATCTCTTTAGACTTTTCTACAACGATATCATGGAATAGGCCTTCGGCTTTTTCCTTTTCTTCGTTAACTAGAAGGTCTAATAATTGTTCAAATTTACTTTTATCAGACATCTTTGTTTCTCCTTTATATGTTAATTTGGCAAGGCTGTCAATACTATTTACAAAAAAACCAGTTTTACCGGTCCAAATGGCGGTAAAATCATGGTTTTTGTGTATATTTACTTATCAAACTGCTTAATTAACTCCTTATAACTGATAGTTTTATAGTTTTTGAAGTGATTTAAGTTATTAGGTTGATAATCTTCAGTTGTAGTTACTCGCACAAATTCTGTATCGCAGTGTTCTCTAATGATAGTTTCTGTTTGTCTTAGCCAGTTTCCGTAGTATGTTGCTGGTTCATGTGCTCCTTTGTAATTAGGAGTACCAGCATATATGTTGTTTACTTTTTTACCACCGTTTAAACCTATATAATCAAATCCTAGCATATAGATTGTTTGCATACCATCTAAACAGGCTTTATATAATGCAGTAGGTCCACTGCTCCAACCCTTTGTAGGCTCAAAATAATGTAATCCTACATACTTTTCGTATGCTTTATTATAGTTGGTCCAGACTTCTGTTTCGAATTGTATGCGATAATTCACTATTTCATGAATCATCTTAGGATCAACTGCAATAAGTTTGTTGGGAATAAAGTCTCTATAGATGGCATTACAGGCGTAGATAGTGCCTCGATCTATTAATTTGTTTAGATCAAAGTTTTTTCGTGAAGTACCGTTACCTATGACGTATGCCACTCTATGCATAATGATATTTACGGAAATTTAAAATTAAAGTGTTGCGGCCTGGTCCGCAGGTGGTTGACCATACATCTGTTTAACAAAATCTAACTCTTTAGTCTGTTCAAGTTCTCTTGCTTCAGCAGTTTTTCTAATAGTGTTAATTTGTTCTAGTGTAAGTTTAGTCTTGCGAGTGTCATCTTTTCTAATCACACTGATATCTCTATCAGCATCATATCTGTGATCATGACTGAATTTGTTTCCATCTTGGTCAAAATAAAAGAATTCTTTTAACAACATAATCGTATTTATGCTCCCGGAGTCGGTTCACCACCGCCTGGTGCTGGGGTATCAGCCGCTGTACCTGGATCAGTTACATCTGGTGCTGGTTCAGGAGAGTCAGCATCTGGTGATGCATCACCTAATGTATCAAGGTCACCTTGCATTCCGCCTGGAGTTACGCCAGCGCCTCTCATCTGTACGCCAGCACCTTGATTAGGTTGAATATTATCTGCGTTTTCTTCACGCCACATAGTTTCGTTCTCTGCCATTTCTTCTGCACTTAAACCTAAGAAACGTTTTAGTGCAAAACGTTTACTCATATATGGTATCTCTTGCAGTGAAGCAAATGTGTTTACTCTTGCATTATCCATTTCACTTTGTCTATAAGAAGCAAAGTTTTGTGGAACTTGGAATGCTAAATCAAATAAGTCGTTGTCAATGTTAACACCTTTTGCATTTAGATAAAGTTTAAACTCTTTATCAAACACATGAGTCATTAAATTTTGTAATCTTTCGCAGTATTTGTTGAATCTCAGTTCTTGAATGTACGCTGTGCCTACTCTACCGTCATTGTACTGTGAAGCACTGTCGTCTGCACCCGTAGGCAAATAAGAACTTGGTATTCTTAAACCTCTAAACAGTTTGTTTGTAAAAAATTTAAGGTCATCAATTTCACCTAGGTTAGTACCACCTGGTAATGTTTCTACTTTTGATCCTCTACCTTCTGCTGTTTGTGGGAAGAAGTAATCCTCATTGATTGAAAGTGGATTGAAACTTGCATCGATTACGTTAGTACCACCGCCTGTTGAACTAGGAATACGTCTTTGATGTATTTCATTTTTGACTCTTTCAACAAAACCCATAGCAAGGTGAGTTGGCATATTACCTACGTCAATGTAAAACACTCTACGTTCAGGTGCTCTCTGCACACGATATATAATAATAGCATCTTCTAGTAATTCTTTTTGCTTGTAAACTTTAAAAACACTTTCTAATAAACTGTTTCCGAATGGAAAGTTTCTAT
>MDSW01152684.1_pt1 | contig 18889 bp, 17 predicted proteins | sample 811171 | NCBI WGS metagenome assembly MDSW01 (sample SAMN05326641, study PRJNA326480) | marine metagenome | isolation source: seawater | place: Atlantic Ocean: North West | collected 2012 | reverse complement strand
GGGGGGGCGCGGGGGGAGGGCCATGGGGGGGTGCGGTGGGCGCGGCGGAGCGCGGGGGGGGAGGGTTCGGGGGGTTCGGCGGGAGCGGGGGGGGCAGGGCGCGGGGCCGTCGGTTCCGGGCGTGCAGGCTGCTCGTCACGGACGAGGAGGTGGAGGTGGCGGTGGAGAAGCACCCGCAGAAACCCGCGGGGTTGAAGGATCTGCTCACGCACGAGGGGGTCAGGATGGCGACGACGGGCGTGTGAGCGAAGAGGAGCGCCGAGGGGGGCGACGAGAGAGACGGCGACTTCGAGAACAGTCGTCGGCGGTTTCGACGAGAGCCAGCAGCATTTTTCACCGATCGACGTCGCTGAGAATAGACTTGAGCGTCTACTCTCGCTCGCGCCGTGCTGTTTTTTGGTGCCCGCGTCGTCGTCGTCATTTTCGATAACGCGGCGCGCGCGATGCTGAGCCGCGGCGCGCCCGGGGTCGGTCCGGGGCGCGTCCGGGGGCGGGCGCCTTCGCTCCGCGCCGCCGTTCTCGTCGCGTCTCGCGCCCCGGGGCGCGGGCGGGCTCGCCCCCCGCGGCCCCTCGCGTCTCGGCGCGCGCGCGCGTTTCGTTCGCCGCCGCCGCTCTCCGCCGCGCGTCGCGCCGCGGCCGTTCGCGCGAGCTCGGACGGCGACGCCCCGGTCGACGACGCGCCCGGGTCCTCCACGCCGCCGCGACCTTTGGTTCACCTCGCGGACGTCGCGCCCTCCGTCGCGGCGACCGCGGCGGGGTCGCGCCTCTCCTCCGCCGCCCCCTCGTCGGAACCCTCGTCCGGTGCCCCTCCCTCCCCGGGGTCGGGGGGGTCGTCGTCGTCGTCGTCGTCGTCGTTCGCGCCGTCGCCGGACCTCCTGAGGTTCTGCGAGCCCCCGAGCGCGTCGAACGGCCATCGCACGCTCCGCGTCGCGGTGCTCCTGAGCGGCGGCGTGGACAGCGCCGTGGCGCTGACGCTGTTGCGCGCGGCGGGCCACGACTGCGTCGCGTTCTACCTCCAGATCTGGTTCCAGGAAGATTTCCGAAACTACTGGGACCAGTGCCCGTGGGAGGACGACCTCGCCGAGGCCCGCGCCGTGTGCGACGTCCTCGGCGTCCCGCTCGAGGTCGTCCCGCTGACGAACCCGTACTGGGACCTCGTCGTGAGCCACAGCATCGCGGAGATCGCGCGCGGGCGCACGCCGAACCCGGACATGCTGTGCAACTCCAGGGTCAAGTTCGGCGCGTTCCGCGAGCACCTCGAGACGCACAGGCCCGGGGAGTTCGACCGCGTCGCGAGCGGGCACTACGCCGCCCTCGACCGAGGCGAGGAACCGTCCACCGCCGAGAGCGCCGAGAGCGACGAGAGCGGCGAGAGCGACGAGAGCGAAAAAAAACGCGCGCCCCCCGCGGTGAAGCTGGTGATGTCCGCGGACGCGCGCAAGGATCAGACGTATTTCCTCGCGCACTTATCCCAGTCGCAGCTCGCGTCGCTGTGCTTCCCCGTGGGCGGCTTACCGAAGGCTCGGCTTCGCGAGGTGGCGCGCGCGGCTCGCCTTCCCAACGCCGCGCGGAAGGACTCGCAGGGCATCTGTTTCCTCGGGAAGGTCAAGTTCAGCGAGTTCGTGGCCGAGCACCTGGGCGAGCGCCCCGGGGCGATCGTCGAGCTTGAGAGCGGCGATCGCGTCGGCACGCACGCGGGGTTCTGGTTCCACACCATCGGCCAGCGGAGCGGGCTCGGCCTGAGCGGCGGTCCGTGGTACGTCTGCGGGAAGGACGTCGAGGGGAACGTGGTGTACGTCACGCGGAGCTACTACGCCGTGGACAAGGAGCGGAACACGTTCAGGGTCGGCGAGTTCAACTGGATCGCGGGCGCCCCTCCCCCGCGGTCCCCGAGCGGGTACGCGCTCGGGTTCGAGGGGCCCGGCGCCGACGCGGAGCGAGTCTACGCGCGGGAGGCGCACCCGCCGATGCTCGCGCCGGACCCCGAGGGGTGCCGAGCGAGTCCCGCCGCCGTTCGCGCGGCGGGCGAGTCGGGGTTGTTCGTGAAGGTCAGGCACGGGGAGAGGCGGTACCGGTGTACGTTGCGCTTCGACGAGGAGGACGAGGGGGAGGAGGGGGAACGGGGGGGGGTTCTTCCGGGGGAGGGTCGGGAACGGTGGTGATCGACGCGAGCGACCAGGGCCTCGCCGCGGGGCAATTCGCGGTGTTTTATCGCGGCGAGGAGTGCCTGGGGTGCGGGGTCATCCTCGAGCGCGAGGGCGACGCGAGGCTCAGGGAGAGGGACAGAGCGCACCGAGACGAGGGCGAGGGGGGGGTGGGGTGGGCGAGCGAGCGGGGAGGGGGGCGGGCCGCCGAGGTCGGCGCGTAGGGGCGAGCCGGCGGGAAAAACACATATTTCGCGTCGCGTTCGCCGTCGGCGAAACGGCCCGGTTTCGAATCCGTCGGAACACCGGCGCGCCCCCTCGCGCTTCGACGTCCGCCGCCGCGCCCTCCCCGCGCCGTTCGACGCGCCCGTACGGCGAGCACCCCGCGCCCGCGCGGCTCGCTGGAAGCAAAAAAAAAAAAAAAAGAAGTTGTACACCAAGACGGGTTCGAACCGCCGACCTTTCGCGTGTGAGGCGAACGTGATAACCAACTACACCATCGGTGCTTGCGCACAGAAATCTCACCGGAGGTGAGGAAAGGCTCAAAGCGATATGACCGTTCGTGCGATTTCTAGAGATATATCCCCGATCGGCACCCGCGTGCGTGCGCGCGTTCGACCCCTGAATCGACCGGTCCATCGCTTCGCGCGCGCATTCGTGGCGCTGCTCGCTCGCGATATCCACCCGCGATCGGCGCCCGCGTCTCTCCGTCCCCCGCGGTCGCGTCCTTCGCACACCCTCTCCGCGCTCCGGCCGCGATGATCACCGCCGAAATGCTGGGTTTGCCTCCCGGGAAGGACGTCGAGGCGCTCGTCGCGACGATCGCGCTCGTCGTCGTCGCCCTCGTCTTCCTCCTCGATCGCCTGCGCCCCGCGGCGCCGAAGACGCTCGACGGGTCCAAGGTGGCGCTCCCCCTCGTCGAGCGCGTGAAGCTGAGCCACGACACGCACCTGTTCCGGTTCGGCCTTCCCACCCCCGAGCACGTCCTGGGTCTGCCGATCGGGCAGCACGTGATGCTGTCGTACGTCGACGAGGACGGTAAGGAGGTGGGCAGGCCGTACACGCCCACGAGCTCGGACGTGGACGTCGGGCGCGTGGATTTCGTCGTCAAGGTGTACTTCCCGTGCGAGAAGTTCCCCGCGGGCGGCAAGGTGTCGCAGCACATGCACTCCCTGAAGGTCGGCGACACCATGGACTTCACCGGGCCGAAAGGGATGATCGAGTACCGCGGCCGCGGCAGGTTCGCGATCAGGCGGCTCAGGAGCCAAGGCGGCGGCTTCGAGATTCGCGACGCGAAGCGGGTCGGGATGATCGCCGGCGGCACGGGCATCACCCCGATGCTGCAGATCATGCGCGCGGCGTTCCGCGACCGGGGCGACACCACCGACCTCTCCCTCCTGTTCGCGAACCAGACCGAGGGGGATATCCTGCTCAGGGACGAGATCGACGCCGCCGCGAAGGATCACGCGAACTTCAAGGCGCACTACACGGTCGATCGCGCGCCGGCGAAGGGTTGGGCGTACGACGAGGGATTCATCACGGCGGAGATGATCGAAAAGCATATGCCCCCGCCGGGACCGAAAACCCAGATCCTGTTCTGCGGGCCGCCGGCGATGTTCAAGTTCGCCGTCGAGCCCGCGTTCGAGAAGCTCGGGTACACGAAGGACATGTTTCTGCAGTGGTGAGAGCGACGACGAAACCCCGGGAGAGAGCGGCGCGCGACGACGCGAACGACGAAAGCGCGTCTCATCGTTTTCATCCTCCTCCGGTCCGAGGATCCTCCGCCCCCCTCCGTCCCCTCCCGCGCCCCCCCCACCCCCCTTCCCACCCTCACCACTCACCGCTTGATCGGGCGGTCCACCCTCTCCACGAGCGCCTCGAGCGCGTCCTTCGTGATGACCAGCGACCTGTGCTTGAGGATGTCGTACACGTTCAGGCCGAACTGGTGCATCACCTGCACGTGCGGCAGGTTTTTGCTCGCGCGCTTCACGCGACTCTCCACGCTCGGCACCATGTCCGCGCTCCTGACGTCCCTCCTCCGCCCCGCGAGCCCGCCCTCGTTCGCGCTCGGCGGGATCTCCGCCACGAGCGCGGAGTGCTGCCGCTCGCCCGCGGCGAGCGACTCCGTGCCCAGGAGCGCGTCCAACGCGGCGTCGAGCCACCGCGTCTTGGGTTCGCACCCCTCGTGCGTCGAGTCGATTATAACGACGCGCCCCTCCGCCGCCTTGGCGCTGAGCGCCACCTTGAGCCCGAGCCTCCGCACCTTGCGCTGCAGCCCCGTCGCGTGGCTCCGCTGCACCGGCCCGTGCGCCTTCCCGCCCCCGCGCATCTGCGGCGCCCTCAGATCGCCCACGCGCGCCCTCCCGCCGCCCTTCTGCGGCCGAGCCTTCCGCGTCGTGCCCTTGACCTGCGCGCGCGTCTTGGCGTGGTGGGTGCCCTCGCGGCGCTTGTTCCGCTGCCAAATCACGACGCGATGCGCGACGTCCACGCGGAGGGGGACGTCGAAGACGCGCCCAGGTAAGGTCACCGTCTCGCCGGTCCTCGCGCCGGAGACGGTGAAGACGTCGAGGGTCACGTCGCGCCCGGTGCCCTGGTCCGAGGGGACCGCCGCGAAGCGCGCGAGCGCGGCGGCGGCGGCGCCGGGAGAGGCGGTGGTCGTCGCCGCGCCATGATCATCGGCGGCGATCGCCGCGGCGTCGGAGGACGCCGCGGGGCCCGGGGTCGCGGACGCGGCGAACCCGCGGCGGGAGGCGGGGGTCGACGACGACGACGACGGCGCGGTGAGGAGCGCGCGGTCGAGGCGCGCGGCGGGGGAGGGGAACGCCGGCGGCGCGGCGTCGCCGCGACGCCACGCGGCGACGGCACGGAGGGCCGATCGCCGAGCGCACGACGCGGCGCCGCGCGGCGCGGTCGTCGCGGGAGCGGACCGCGCGCGGGCCAAGAGCGCGCGCGCGGCGCGGTCGACGGGGCCCGACCCGCGCATGTCGAGCGCCGTGAACGCGCGCGACGACGCCGGACGAGGGCGGCGCGTTCGAGACGAATGGGCGCGGACGAGGAGGAACCAACCCTAAGGAAGCGTCACGCGACGAGTCGCGCGGGCGCGACGAACGTCCGCGGCGACGACTGCTGCGCCGCTGCCACTGACTGCGCTGATGAATCCCGGCGAGAGAGGTCTCCTCCACGTGGCGCGGAAGATTTTTTCGGCACGGTGTTGTTCGACGCGGCACGTGTGGAATCGCACGCGCGAGAACACCGTCACGCCCCCTCCGCACGAGCGCATCGACGCGAACGATCATGGGAGACGACAGCGCGGTGCCCGACAACATGCACGAAATGTTCCCTGGGCGATGGAGAAGCACGAACAGTGGGCCATGAAGCCGGCGTGGTACCAGTGTTTGTGCTGCTGCCTCAAGCCCAAAATCCCCAAGGGGATGTCAGTCAACGGCATCCAAGGCATGTGAGTGCACCGTCACGATCACACCGGTACGATCTCGAGGGAGCACGCTTCGGCCGCACCCCCGACGATCCTCGGAGGACGTGCGAAGAGTCACCCATCGCGCGCGCGTCGCCCGCGAGACGCGCCGCGCTCGCGTCGAAGGTCACCTTTTTTATTCAACAAACGAGGTGCCTGTGACCGGTCCAAAAAGTCGAGACTCGCCTCCTCCTCCTCCTCCTCCTCTCTCCGCCGCGTCCCTCCGCCTCGGGACTCTCACTCCACGCGCGGCTTCTTCGCGGCGCCCGCGTCCTCGTCCTCGTCCTCGTCCTCCTCGTCGTCGAAGTCCTCGCTCTCGGGGTCGGACTCCGCCTCGAAGTCCCCCTCGTCGTCCTCGAGCGGGTTCCCCACGAGCGCCGCGAGTCCCGGCTCGTCGTCGTCGTCGTCGGAGTCCTCGTCTTCGTCTTCATCCTCGTCCTCGTCCTCATCTTCATCGTCCTCGTCCTCGTCCTCGTCCGCATCCTCGTCCTCGTCCTCGTCCTCGTCCTCGTCCTCCTCGTCCTCGTCCTCGAGTTCTTCTTCTTCTTCTTCGTCCTCGTCGTCTTCCTCGCTGTCGTCGAGCTCGACGTCGTCCCCGGCTTTGTCCCGCCCGTCGAGGACCTGGAGCTTCGGGAACATGGCGAAGGCGGCGTCGCGGTACTCGTCGCCTCCTTCCGCGCACGGACAGTTCGCGAGGTCGAGGACGACCAGGGGCACGCCCTTCTCGGCGAGGGGCTTGAGGTCGTCGAGGGAGGCGATCTTGTTCCCGCCGAGCATGAGCTCCTCGAGCGCGGCGCATCCGGCGAGCGCGGCGACGGTGGCGCCCGCGACGCGGTTGTCGCTGACGTCGAGCTTGCGCAGGGCGGGGAGCGCGGGGAAGCCGTCGAGGGAGGCGATCGCGCACCCGATCGCGCTGAGCTCGGCGAGCGCGACGCACGCGTCGAGGCCCGAGAGCGTCGCGCTCGAGAAGGCGCTGTCGAGGATGAGCGTCGTCACAGTCTCGGGCGTCGAGCCTTGCTTCTCGCACGCCGCCGCGATGGCCTGCTCGCTCATCGTCGCGACGCGCTGCTTTGTCGAACGAGACGACGACCGCGGGCGGGACCGCGCGGGGGGGGGAGGAAGGGCGGGTGGCGGCGAAGGGTCTGCGCGAACGCGGGCGGGACCGGCGTCGCGAGAGGGCGGGTCGGCGGGGCGTGAGCGGCGCCGACGCGTGTCGAGAGCAGTGCCGCGCGGTCGAGCGCTCCGACGCGGTTCAAACGGCAGCCGAGCGCGTCGTGGTCGTTGGGGGACGCCGAGAAATAAACGCACGCGCGCGCATTTTGAAACTTTCTCGACGCGATTGGCCGGGACGAGAACTCCCGCGTCGCGATTGGATCATCCCCTTACGAGCGCACCAGTGGGCGCGCTCGTAACACGCGCAGAAGCATTTCCCGTCTCAAGACCCAGATAATTATACCTGTGAGTAGACCAGTTTCGGTCGCGTCGGTCCCCCCTTTTTTTAAAAAAATAGTCACCCCTCCCCCTCCGCCCCGGGGCCCCTGAGCACCCCGAGCGCGCCCGTGAACGCGGCGAACCTGCTCCCACTCACCACGACGCTCCGCGCCACGCTCGGCCCCGCGCCGGAGAAGAACCCCGCGAGCCCCCGCCTCCGCCACACGTCCCTCGCCGCGTCCCACGCGCTCGTCCTCCCCCTCCCCCTCGCCGCGTCCCACCCCCCGTCCCTCAGCCTCTGCCCCTGCACCCCGGACTTGACGCAGTCCAAAGGCAGGTTCCCGAACCACGCCGCCGCGCCCGCGATCCCGCCCGCGACCGCGGGCGCGAGCGAGGGCCCGAGCCCCGCCTCGCGCTCGAACCCGAGCGTCAGGTGGTCGTACGTTCCGAAGAAGATGGCGTGGAAGACGCACTCGCGCGCCGCGTTCACGCCGAAGCCGAGGTAAAACACGCGAGCGCCGTGCCTCTTCCCCAGCCGCGTCGCCGCGTCCAGGGCGTTCGAGAAGGGAGGAGGCGACGGAGGAGCGATCCTCCCGGACGAAGCCCTCCCGGGGTGCGGGGCGTTCGCGGCGCGTTCGGGTGTTGTCGTTCGCGCGTTCGGGGCGGCGCTCGCGCCCGCGCTCGGCGGGGCGGACGCTCGAGCGGCGACGGCGCCGTCGAGCTGGAGCTGGAGCTTGACGAGCTCGAACGGGGTGCTGATGACGGCGCAGAGGGGCCCGACCGCGGCGCCGGCCATCACGACGCGCCAGTCGACCGAGGGGGCGCTCGGGTCGGCGCCCCACCCCGCCTCCGCGCCGGCGCCCGCGAAGCGGTCGCGGAGGCGCGCGAACGCGGCGAAGTTCATCGAGTTCATGAGCATCATCATGCACACGGGCGGGCCGAGGCCGCGGTAGGCGCCGACGACGCCCTCCGTGCGGATGAGGTGCGCGAACGAACGGCCTTCTCGGGTGGAGAGTAGTGTTTGGGCGGAGGGGAGGGTGCGGGGTGAGACGGAGGCCGGCGGCGCGCGTCGAGGGCGAGAGGGAGGAGGAAGAGCGTTCGAACGCGGGGAAACGGCCGCGCCGCGGGACGCGAGGCGAACGCCGGTCCCGACGCGTCGTCGCGCACCGAAGCTCGGGGGTCGGGGGCGGGACCCCGCGCCCGCGGGGAGCGACGGGAGGCCCGTCTTCCCGGTCTGCATCCGGCCCTTGACGACGTCGAGGGGGTACCCCAAGACCGTGCCCACGAGGCCGGCCCACGCGCCCGCGGCGACCTCATCCAGAGCGCTCATCCGGGCGGAAAAGCGCGGTCCACGGCCAACCGACGACGCTCGCTCGACGCGCGCTTCGGGTCCGCGTCCTTCGCGCGTCGCGTCGAGGCGCGCGCGCGAAGAAACGCGCGGACAAAGACGTCCGCGAGCGGCGCGCGACGGGCTCGCGCCGAACGGCGGGGTCTGACGCGCTCGCGGCGCGCGCGGCGCGCGCGGCGTCTGAGGTGGAAGCGGACGGTTAATATTCGCCGACGAGAGACCGCGCGGCGACGATCAAAGCGTCCGCGACGTGCGCGCGGGTCGAGTTGATTCCACGAGTCCGCCGCCCGGCGGGGGCGTGCAGTCTGGGTTCGCCCGACCCCAACGGCGATCGCTCCCGCGTTTCTGTTCGTGGGGTTTCGCCTTCGCCCGATCACACGCCCCTCGCGCGATCGCCGCGCCTCGAGTCGCTCGAACGAGCGCACTCGTCCCCCCCTCGGCTTCCTCCCCCGGCGCGTCCGTCGCGGCCTCTCCGCGCCGGCGACGATGCCGAAGGGCAAGGGCAACAAACCGCTCTTGGACCAGTCGGTGAAGGATCAGGCGACGCTGAAGGTTCTCAAGAACGACGACCCGGAGGTGGAGGACGTGCTGGGGAGCGCGAGCCACGTCACCCTGTACGGGTTCGACCTCGACGCGCAGGCGTGGAGCCGCAAGAACGTCGAGGGCACGCTGTTCGTCGTCAAGCGCCGCGTCGAGCCCCGGTTCCAGTTCGTCGTCCTCAACCGACTGAGCAGCGAGAACTGCCGCGAGGATCTCCTGGGCGCGTTCGAGTTCGAGCTCTCGCCGCCGTATCTCCTGTACCGCTCGCCCACGGAGGTGAACGGGATCTGGTTCTACCGCCAGGAGGAGTGCGATGAAATCAGCGCGCTGTTCGATAAGATCACCGGCGCGTTCGGCGCGGACGCCGCTCCCAGCGGCATGTCCACGGAGGCGATGCTCGCGAGCATGGGCCTCGGCGGGAGCGTCGCCGCGGAGCCCGAGCCCGCCGCGCCGCCGCAGCCGCAGCAGACGGACAGCGTCGCGGCGTTCTTCGCCGCCGCCGCGGGCGCGAGCGCGAACGGAGCGCCTCCGCCGGGGTTTGCGGGGGGGCAGCCACCCGCGCCCGCGCCCGCGCCCGCGCCGAAAGCGAACGCGAGGGAGCCGAAGAAGAAGAAGGAGAGGACGCCCGCCGCCGCCGACGACGAAGACGGCGAGAGCGACGTGCGCGGCGGCGGCGGCGGCGGCGGCGGGGGTCTCAACCGTGAGAGCGTTCGGGCGGCGATGTATAAGCTCGTGAGCAACGATAATTTCATCGACCTCATGGTGAAGGAGTTGAAGCGATCGATGTGAGCCGCGAGCGCGAGCGACGCGACGGGGGGAGAGGGGACGAACGGGGAGTCTCTCTAGTGTCGATGAAATCGATCGAGGCGCCCGGAAAAAGCGCCGTTTCCCTTCGAGACGGTTCACTCCACCACCGCACGCCTCGCGCGCGCCACGCCCCCCCCCGTCCTTCACCCCTCAGCTCTCGACCCCTCCGAACGACGCCATGGAGACTGCCGAGATGCTCGCGTCGGAGCAGCTCGCGACGACGCAGTCGCAGAGGGCGCAGACCCAGACGCAGCCCGCGCCGACGACGCCGACGACCCCCGCCCTCGCCCCGCGCGAGGCGGTTCAGGAAGAAGAGGCGGAGGAGCAGGTGCGGTCGCCGTCGTGGCCCTTCCCCCGAACTCGGCGCGTCGTTTTCGGACCTCCGACGCGCGCGGCGCGTCGGGAGCGCGACGCGGACGCCGTCGCGCGTCCCTTCATCTCCCGAGCAGCGCCGAGCGACCTCCCTTCTTCCCCCCTCGCACAGCTGTGTTTTTTGACGCTCCCGGCCCCCAACGCCTCCCTTCGCAGGCGCTCGAGCAGCTCCCGCAGTCGTTCGTTTGCATCGACGACCTCCAGCAGGCGGGAATCTCCGCCACCGACATCAAGGCACGCGTCGCGACGCGCGTGGTCTCTTTCCGCTCGCCGCGCGTCCGCCCACCGCCGGCGCTGACCCGCCCCCTTCTTTTTGTTCACCCGCGCAGAAAGTCAAGGAGGCGGGCCACTGCACCGTCAAGTCCCTCCTGACCGTTCCCAAGAAGTGCCTCATCGAGGTCAAGGGCCTGTCCGACGCGAAGGTGGACAAGATGCTCGAGTCCGCGATGAAGCTCCTGCGCCCGGACCAGGCCGGCGGTTTCGTCACCGCCTCCGAGTGGATCGACATGGTGCGCTCGCGGCTTCGACGCGCGACGCACAGCTGTGTCGTCGCTCGCCCTTCGCTTCGCCTCGCGCCCTTCTCTGACGCCCCTCCCTCTGACGCCCCTCCTCCCCCGATCATCACCCCGTCACTTCGACCGCAGCGCAAAGACACGATCAATATCCGGACCGGCGCGGAGACCCTCGACGGTATCCTCGGCGGCGGCGTCCCCACGCGGAGCATCACCGAGATTTTCGGCGAGTGGCGGTGCGGGAAGACGCAGCTCTGCCACACCCTGGCGGTGACGACGCAGCTTCCCCTGAGCGAGGGCGGCGGGTGCGCGAAGGTGGCCTGGATCGACACCGAGGGCACGTTCAAGGGCGACCGCATCGTTCAGATCGCCGAGCGGTTCAACCTCATGCCCGAGGCGGTGCTCGACAACATCATCGTCGCCCGGACGTTCACGCACGAGATGATGTCCAACGCTCTGATCGCGCTCGCGGCGAAGCTCGCGACGGAGCCGTTCAAGCTCCTCGTCATCGACTCCATCATGGCGCACTTCAGGGTGGACTTCATCGGCCGCGGCGAGCTCAGCGAGCGGCAGCAGAGGCTCGGGCAGTTCCTCTCCAGGCTCAACAAGATGGCGGACGAGTTTAACGTCGCCGTGGTGTACACGAACCAGGTCCAGGCGGACCCGAGCGGGATGGCCTTCGCCGGGATGGACCCGAAGAAAGCCGTGGGCGGGCACGTCCTCGCGCACGCCTCGCACGTCAGGCTCAGCGTCAGGAAAGGGCGCGGGGAGAACCGCGTCGTCAAGGTCGTGGACGCCCCCAACCTCAAGGAGGCGGAGGCGGAGTTCGCCATCACCGACGGAGGGATCGTCTCCGCCGAGGCGTGAGCGACGGGAGTCGGAACGTGACGCGAGCACACGTCGCGAGACGCGCGAACGCGACGAAGAACGGCGCGGCGCCGACGAGACGCGACGAAAAGGGAAACCCTCCGATGAATAAAATTTTCAACCTTCGAAGGTGCGCGTACGCGTCCGCCGCGCGCGTCGCGCGCGTCACCGGAGCGTCTCCAGCGTGTCCGCGATTCGCTTCATTCCTTCCTCGAGCGTCGCCATGTCCCCGACGTAGCTGATTCGAATTTTCCCCTCCCCGTTTTCTCCGAAGTCCGTCCCGGGCAACACCGCGACGCCCCCCTCTTCGAGCAGGAGGTCGGCGAGGGCTTTACTCGACATCCCGAAACTCGAGACGTCCGGGAAGGCGTAAAACGCCCCCGCCGGGACGGGACACTCCACGCCCTCGATCGCGTTCAGCGCGTCGACCACGAAATCCCTCCGCTCGCGGTACGCCTCCAGCATCTCCGCGACCCCGTCCTGCGGCCCCTCCAGCGCCGCCACGCCCGCCTCCTGCGTGAACGTCGCCGTGCACCCGACGGAGTGCACGACGAGGAGCTCGATCTTCCGCGCCAACGCCTCGGGCGCGACGCACCACCCCAGGCGCCACCCGGTCATGCAGTACGTCTTGCTGAACCCGTCCACGAGCACCGTCCGATCGCGCATCCCGGGAATCCCGAACACCGAGGCGCACCGCACGCGATCGACGCCCGACGCGTCATCATCCGCGTCGTCGTCGTCGTCGTCGTCGTCGTCGTCGTACACGAGCCTCGCGTAAATCTCGTCGCTCATCACCCACGCGTCGCTTCTCGCCGCCAGCCTCGCCACCTCCTCGACGTCCTCCCTCGGCATCACGCCCCCCGTCGGGTTCGCGGGCGAGTTGAGCACGATCATCTTCGGGTTTCCCTCCTCGAACGCGCGCCTGAGGCGGTCCATGTCGAAGCTGGCGCCGTCCGGTCGCAGCGGCACCGGGACGGCGACGCCGCCGGCGACCTCCACCACGGCGCGGTACGTCGGGAAGCCCGGGTCGGGGATGATCACCTCGTCCCCGGGGTTCACGAGCGCGAGCGTGGGGAAGAACAGCCCGGGCTTCGCCCCCGGGCCGACGACGACCTCGGCGGGGTCCACGGGGACGCCGCGCGTGCGGGAGACGTACGCCGCGACGGCGGACTTGAGCGACGCGACGCCCGCGGGGGACGAGTACTTGGTCTTGCCGGTTTCGATCGCGTCCACGCCCGCGCGGACGACGTGCGGCGGGGACGGGAAGCCGGGCTGGCCGATCTCGAGGTGGACGACGTCCACGCCTCGGCGCTCCAGCGCCGTCGCGGCGGCGAGCACCGCGTACGCGCCCTCGTTCTGGAGCCGGGAGACGCGATCGGAGGTGGCGGCGGACGCGGCGGGACCGGGGGGGGCGGCGTCGGCATCCCCGGAGGCGCCCGCGCGCGCGAGCGGCGCGAACGAGGCGCGACCCCTCGAGCCGAGACGAGGCGACGAGACGCGGCGCGAGGACGGCGGCGACGCGGCGCGAACGGCGAGCGGCGAGACCGAGCGCATCGTCGCCGCGCGGTCGAGAGTGCGACGACGCGCGGGTCGGAAGGTCGTGCACCAAGATGCTCAAGACGCTCGCGTGTGCTCGTACTTATTCTAAAATATGTTTATCACGGTAAACCTACGGCGACGCCCCCCCCTCCCCTCCCCCCCGCTGTTATATATCGTCACTTCCTCAGCAGCTTACTTCTCTCGTCCGCGCTGCTCCCCCCCGCGACCCCCTCCGAGAGCGAGCTCCTCGGCGAGAAGTTCTCCGAGCTCCTCGGGGAGAAGTGGTCGAAGTTCCCCGAGTGCCTCGGCGTGTGCCCCGTCCCCCTCGCGCTGAAGTAATTCTCCGGGATCCCGCCCGGCTGCCCCGGCGGCGGCCCGTACCCCATTCCCGCCCTCGGACTCTCGTCCACCTCGTCCCCGGCCTGCCCGAACAGGCTCGGCTTGTGCCACTCCTGCCACGCGCGCTCGAACACGGGGGCGAGCACCATGGCGACGCCGACCCACTGCAGGCCGCTCAGCGGGTTCCCGAAGAGGAAGCACGAGATGACGACGGAGATGAACTGCCGAAACGTCATGACGCTCGCCAGGGTCACCGCGCCGAAGCAGAAGATGGTGTACGAGATGGCGAATTGCGACACCGCGGCGGAGACGCTGAGGACGAAGATGTCCTGGATCACGCCCGGGTGCCTCCCCATGAACCCCCACACCTGCGCCATCTGCGCGGTGCTCAGCAGCCACGCCGTGCTGAACACCGCGGAGAAGCACGTGGTGAAGAAAATCTGGTTCAGGATGCTGCACGTGTAGTGCCGGTACAGCTTCTGCTGGAACGTGGACGTGAACCCGTCGAACCCCAGGTACACGCACATGATGATCGTCCCGAACACGTACATGTGCGCCTCCCCCTTCTGCATGATGTCGTCCACGAGCTTCCCGCCCCCGCCCCGCACGATCTCCTCCATCACCTGCGCCCCCGAGTGCTCCTCGTAATCCCCCGCCGACTCCTCCCCCGGCGGCGCGGGCACCGCGTACGCGTTGTACGTCCCGTCCGCGGTGTCGTCCACCACGCCTCCGTGCGTGGCCTGGCGCTCGTGCCTGAGCTGCCGGTCGTTGATCACGCCGCGGTCCATCACGAACAGGAAGCACCCCGCGGTGACGGTCGCGGCCATGACGTAGTCCAGCCACGTGTACCTCTTGTGCAGGATCATCCGCCCCCACACCATCACCGGGATGATCTTCGCGCACTTGGCCAGGGTGGAGGCGGCGAAGGAGAGGTACTTGAGGACCTCGTACTGGCACACGGTGGTGACGAGGTTGCTGAACGCGATGGAGGCGTACAGGTTGAGCGGCGTCGAGGTTCGGAACGAGTCGCCGGTGAGGACGATGCCGACGGCGGAGACCACCACCGTGACGAGGCGGTTCATGAGCACCAGGAACACGCTCGAGGTGAACATCTCCGCCTTCTCGGGCTCCGAGGTGGTGCCGCCGTACGGAATCGTCATCAGGCGCTCCTGCAGGACGCCGTAGACGCAGAGGGAGCCCAAGACACCGCCGATGCTCACGGCGAGGTTCAGGGGCGTGCGGTTGTGGCGCGCGTAGTACCGCGCGGGGAGGTTCGTCGGGGTGGGCTCGCGGAGGAACGAATCCGTGGAGATGCTCCGCTTGCCCTTCTGGAACGATCCCCCGAACCCGTGGTGCGCGGACTTCCCGTCGTCGCTCATCGCGACCGACGCCTCGGCCTCGACCTCGGTCGCGGCGTCCGCGTGCGGGGGCCTGATCCGGCGAACGACCGCGGAGGCGTCCCGCGCTGAAGCGCGCGTCACCACGCGCGCCTCCGAGAAAACGTCGAACGAGGCGGACGCAACCGCCTCGCGTGGGTGTTGTGACGAAGACCCGGGCGAAGAGATGCGAAAGCTCGACGCGCGAGCCCCGCGATCGACCGACGTGACCTGCTCAGGAACCCCCGAGTCGCCCTCGCGCATACACCGGCGAGGAAGATCGGGTGAGCGCCCGCGCGTGCGTCGACCTCGCGGGCGCGGCGCGGCGCGGGGGCGCGAACCTCGCGCGACCACGTGTGGGAGAGGCGGGAAATCGAAAAGCGCGCGCCTAGGACGTACGCACGAGAGTGGGAGATTTTCAACATCCCAGTCAGCAGGTGTTAAACGTATGACTGATTTTGCACACGTGAGGCGAACGCGCGAAGCACGCGTTGCTAGTCTCACAAAAACTCCCAGGATTTTTTTTTCGGGTAACCCAGACCGTCAAACCCCGATGGGAGCCCGAAAACCCCGCGTGGACGTTAAAAACGTTCTCCGTTCTCCGTTCTCCGTCCCTCACGACGTCTTCTCTCGAGCGCTCCTCACTCGAGCCCGAACGCGCCGAGTCCGTGCGCGGTCTGCCAGATGTTGATCGGCACGAGGACCTTGGCGTTGGTGAAGAACCGCGCGCCCGTCGTCCTCCAGTCGATGTCGGGCACGTTGCTGAGCCCCGAGGGATTCTTCTCGCCGATGACGAGGCAGTTGCCCGCGGCCATGAGGGCGACGAAGACGAGCTGGGAGTACGAGTGGCCCTTCTGCAGGATGTTCCCGTCCACGGCGCTCGCGTCGCCGCCGGCGAGGAACGCGTGCGTGGCGACGTCGACCACGAACGCGGCGGCGTTGAGGCAGAGCCCGAGCGCGTACGGATCGTTCGGGTCCTTCTCCCAGATGGCCAGCGCCGCGAGCAGGAGCTGCTGCGCGATCGCCGTCGCCGCGATCATGTGCTGCAGGAGACTCGAGCCGAGGACGTCGCGCTCGGGGAACTGGCCCTTGAAGGGCTCCGCGTTCGTCACGGGCTTCACGGGGGCGACGTCCTTCGGGTGGTACTTTTTCGCGATCCGGCGGAAGCCCAGGCCGAGGCGAGGGATCGCCATCGGCGCGAGGGGAATCACGAAGGGAAGGGCCGCGGCCATGATGCGAGAGCGGGGGGGTTTCGGGGGGGGGGTTGGGGGAAGGGCTCGAAAACGGACGCGACGGACGACGCGAGCGCGACGTGCGAGTGGCGCGAGGGGACGGGCGTTCGATCGAACCGACGAATCCACGTCACGTCGGACGAAAACCCAGACGTACTCGACCTGTCTGCAGTACACGTCCGACTCATCCCGCGCTTTTTCAGCGTCCAAGGGGCATTCAAATTATCCATCGGGCGCACGCACGGGGCGGGGACCTCACCCGTCGGCGCGGGCACGCATCGCGCGGGCGTCACCGCGCGTCCTCCTCGACGCCCTCTCCGTCGCGCCTTCCCTCCGCGCCGCAGCGTTCGTTCGGGGCGTCGGATTCGCGGGACGTCGCGCCGCTCGGGGAAGAAACGCCGCGATGCTCGCGGCGTTGGCGAGCGAGAAGGCGGTGAAGCAGCGGGTGGCGATGGCGCATTTGCGCCGCCTGTGGCGCGCGATGGACGACCCCGACGGGAAGAAAGGCATCGTGCTCACGCTCCCCGGCGGCGTCGGCGCCCCGCGCGTGCACCTCCTCCGAGGCCTCTCCCCGAGCCAGGCGACGTGCGTGCTCCTCGTCCTCGGCACGACCGCGTTCTGGAGCGGGACGGGCATCGGCCTGGGCCTCTTCGGCGTCATCTTCGACGTCGCGCCGGACGTCAAGCAGCGCGTCCTGCGCGCCACGTACGTCGGCATGGCGGCCATGTACCTCCTCGTCATCGCGGCGTGCGCCAGGCTCGCGCTCAGGGGCGGAGCCCCGAAGAAAGCGACGAGGGCGGCGTGAGCGACCGGGGGGAGAGGCGGTCGGAGAAGAAGAGGGGGACGCGTCGTTCGCGCAGAGACGGAAATACGAGCGCCGCGCCCGGCGAGAGGGCGAGCGCGGCGCCGACGCGACCGGGTGACGACGCGGCGCGAGAGCGAGTGATAGATACCACGTGACCCGTGCGAAGGAGTCTCGACGCGCCGCGACTCGGTCCCCCCTCCGCCGTCGCCGGCGTCCGGGAACGCCATCCGCCGCCGGCCGACGGACTCGCGCGTCGTCCTCCTCCTCGCCGCTCTCCCCGCCTCGGGGGACCCTCATCACGCATCCTTCACGCATCCTCGTCAGAAGGACAGCCCCAGCGTGGTCTCCTTCGGGTTGTACTCGTGGTGCATGCCCAGGAGGGCGACGACGGTCTTGAACTTCCCGCGCACCGCGTTCAGGATCTCGAGGATCTCCTCGTTGAGCGGGTCGTCGATCGGGAAGGCGCGCACCGCGCTCCCGAAGGACTCGACGCCCCGCCTCGCGCGTTCGGTGAAGCACTCCGGGTCCTCCGCGACGCACCGCGCCCACACGGCGTGACACCCGGCGTAGAAGCCCATCTCCTGCCCGACCTCGAACCCCTTCGCGAACCCGACCTCGCGACCCTCCACGAGACCGAGCTTCTCCCCCTCCCTGCGAACGAGACGAGGCGAGCGCGCGCGCGTTCCGGACGGCGTCGCGCGAGGCGGCGGCGGTCAGTCGGAGGGGTGAAAGAGAGGAGGGATGACGACGACGGCGCGGGGTCGCGCGCCGAGGCGCCCGAGAGAGGCCGCGAGACGCGCACCTGAGGCCGTCCTCCCACCCCTCGTCGAGGTGCGTCTCCTCGAGGTGCAGCGCGCCGTCGAACGCCGCGTCGAGATCGCCCATGGCGACCCGCGCGGACGCGCGAGCCGGAGTGCGCGAGCCGAGCACGTATAATGATGACCCGACTGAGCGGGCGCGAGGCCCGTTCGTGGGCTCCGAAGAAAAACGTTGGCAGTTTTTACAGTGAACCACAACTTTTCGCACACTGCACGTTTTCGCATCATGCCGTTCAGGAAGGGCGGGCCCAACCCCTCCAAGGCATGGTCAGAGCGCCTGTCTCAACGCAAACTGTCGCTCAAACTGTCTATGGCGGAGGCGAGCGCGAAGAGGTACAAGAAGTGCCGCGAGCGCGAGGTCCAGCTCGGTGTCATACCCTCGGAGACGGGCGACTTCCGAGGCCCGCCATCGGGCGTGGAGTTCGCTCCACCTCGCCGAGGCTGCGGCTCGGTCCACGTGGAGCAGCTGCTCACGCGCGCGACTCCCGGGAAGTCCCAGTGGATGCTCGCCGTGGAACACGGCTGCAGTCAGGCCACCGTGTCTAGGAGCGTCCGCGGCGTCGATCAGAAGACGGGCAACCCGGTTGGACGCCCAATGAAGACAACGCGGGCGGAGCGAGACATGGTGCGAGATTTGAAAGACGCTAACCCGTTCGGGCGGCACAAAGACATCGCCGCCGCCGCGGCGGTGCTCGGCTTGCACCTGAACGAGAAGCAGATAGCGAGCGTGCTTGCGTATAAGGAGGACCCGAACAGTGGCAGGTATGGACGCAAGGCATCCAACAGAAAAAGTCGAAGTCATCACCAACCTTCACGTGTTTCGAAATTGTAATCACAGACAGACCGGAACGCCTACCAAAGGTCCCTCCCGCCCTCGCTCCCCCTCCGAGCGTCGCGTCGCGTCGCGTCGCGTCGTTCGCTCCCCTCAGCTCAGCCACGGGAACAGCTGCTTCTCCGCCTGGCGCTCGAACGCGCCGTGGTCCTCCGCGCCCTGCGTCGGCGCCCTCCCCCGCTCGAAGAGCCGCGCGCCGTCGTACCCGACGTGGCCTTGGCCTTGCGGGCCTTGAGGGCCTCGCCCGCCCGCGACGCCCTGGCCGCCGCCTTGGCCCCCGAACCCGGGCGGAGGCGCGGGAGCGCCGCCGCCTCGAGCGTGGTTCAGGCCACCCGGGGTCGCGCCCCCGACCGGGGCGCCGTCCAGGGCGCCCCCGCGCGGCTGGGCGTAGGGGTTCGGCGCCGGCGGAAAGTAGCCCCGCACGTGCGGAGGCCTCCATGGTGGCAGCTGGCCGT
>MDSW01061672.1_pt1 | contig 18889 bp, 20 predicted proteins | sample 811171 | NCBI WGS metagenome assembly MDSW01 (sample SAMN05326641, study PRJNA326480) | marine metagenome | isolation source: seawater | place: Atlantic Ocean: North West | collected 2012 | reverse complement strand
GATTTTTGCTCCACCTTTTCCTGGTTTAATACCATCTGCAGCTAAAGCGATCTCTAAGTTAGTTAAAGCGCTTTTGTAGATAGCTCTTTTTCCAGGGAATTTTTTTGTGTTAAAGAAATCTTTGATAGTCTTTGGATTACCTTTAACATTTTCAGTATTATAAGCATAATTCCAAGAATATAGAATATTTCCTACAGCACATTTACTTGGCATTGCAGTAAAAAAATCTTCACTTGCAGGAGTTCCATCTGGTGCTGGTGGAAAGTCTTTATCAAAATCAAATTCAACAAATAACCCTTCATCACATCCATTAATAGTATCCATAGCAAATACGTCAATTATATCCCACGTAATTTTGCCAGCTTCTTTTTGTGCTTTTATTTCAGATAATCCACCTGAATAATCAACCCAAGCAATTTCAATGCCTAGAGCTTTTGCAGTAGGATCACCATAACCTAACTTTTGAGACTCTGTATAAGCTCCACCCCAAGACACCGCAGTTACAGTTGTTGCGAATGCTGAAGTAGTAAGTGAAAGTACAAAAGAAATAGCTAGTAATAATTTACTAATTGTTCTCATTTTTCCTCCGTTTAAACGTTTTTATAAATCAAATTAAAACAATTTCAGACTTCAGAGTCAACAGGACTTTTTACTTATAATTTAAAGATATAGTGAATATTTATTTTGGATCTAGAGCTCTAGCGTCTTCACTGTTCCAACCAATTTTGATCTGATTGCCAAGTTTAATATCAAGATTTGATGAACTATTTGGAACTTTCAAAATAAAATCTGGGTTGCCTAATAAATTTATTCTTACCCTAGTATGATCACCATGATATATAACTTCTTCAATTTTTCCAATGTGAACGTTATCCATCTCATTGCTTGGATTAATTAATGCTCTTTCTGGTCTTAAAGAAACAATTGTTCTTTCTCCTTTACCTTTTACTGAAATAGGATTTGCTAATATTTCGGCATTAGACAATTTTACTTTACATTTTTCACCTGAAATATCTGAAACTTCTCCTGAAAAGGTGTTGTTCTCTCCAATAAATTCAGCAACAAAAGAATTAACTGGCTTCTCATACAATTCATCAGGACTAGAAAGTTGTTGAACTTTTCCATCATTGAATACTGCAATACGGTTTGACATAGTTAAGGCTTCACTTTGATCGTGAGTTACATAAACAACTGTCACTCCAATGCTTTCATGTATATGCTTAATCTCATATTGCATGCTTTCTCTTAGATTTTTATCTAATGCACCAAGAGGTTCATCCATTAAAACTAATTGAGGATCAAACACAAGAGATCTTGCAACAGCTACTCTTTGTTGTTGACCTCCAGATAGTTGTCCTGGCATTCTTGAGGCAAAACCTTGAAGAGATACCATTGATAATGCTTTATCAATTTTTTTATCTGCTTCATCTTTTGGAATTTTTCTGACTCTTAAGGGAAATGCTAAATTTTCATAAACTGTCATATGTGGAAATAATGCATAGTTTTGGAATACCATGCCTATTCCTCTTTTATGAGGAGGAATACTTGAGATCGCGTTTCCACTCAAATAAATTTCACCATTAGTTGGTGTTTCAAATCCAGCTAACATCATTAAGCATGTAGTTTTACCTGAACCAGAGGGGCCTAACATTGTTATAAATTCTCCTTCAGCAATATCCAACTGAAGATCTTTAACTACTAGGATTTTACCGTCATAGCTCTTATCAACTTTATCAAATTTTACAAATTCTTTATCAATCGACATAAATTTAAATGACTTTTAAACATTTGTAAGAATAAATATCAACCTTTAAAAATTAGCTTTTAATATAAAGTTCTTTAGAAAAATTACAAAATAACTCTGCACCTTTTTCTGTTACTCTAATTGCTTCCGAGGCTTCAACTCCCCAGCTTCCAAATTGCATTACTGCTATCATGTGAAAAGTTACATTAGGCTTTAGTACTGTCATATCTCCTTTATATATGTTTAAAGTATGTTCGCCCCAGTCAGGAGGATATCCGATACCAATTGAATAGCCGGTTCTAGATTTTTTTTCTATACCATATTTATCTAAAACTTTCCAAAAAGCTTGTGCTACATCATCTGCTGTATTGCCAGATTTTGTTTCATTTATTCCAGCTTGAAGTGCCTCATTAGTTTTTTTCATTGTGTCTATTTTTAATTGATCAGGTTTACCTAACAACAACGTCCTGGCCATTGGAGCATGATATCTTTTATAAACTCCAGAAAGTTCTATTATAGTGGCTTCTCCTTTAACAAATTTATCTTGTGTAGCGGTTAGGTGAGAAGCAGAAGTTCCTGCTCCCGTTGGAAGTAAAGTGGCAATACTTGAATATTCACCTCCAAAATCCTGAGTTCCATAAAATAAAGATTTTTGAATTTCGCCTACCGCATCGCATTGTCTTACACCCGGATTAATTACCTCCATCGCAGTTTTCATCCCGTTTTGAGAAATTTTTGCTGCAGCTTTCATATATTCAATTTCTTGATCTGATTTCACTAGTCTCGCCCAATTTACTAATCTTTCACTATCTTTGATTTTAGCATTTGGGAGTCCTTGTTTTATTTTTTCGTAAGAAAAAGCTGTAAAGTAGTGAGCATCCATCTCTAAGCCAATTGAAAGCTTATCCCATTTTTTATCTTTAATTATTTTAACCAAATAATCATAAGGGTGTTTTGGCCAAGTATGTATATAACTTTCATCATAGATAATAATATTTTCTTTTTTTAAATAACATTTTATGTGCGCCCCTCCAGCATCTTGAGCTCTTATAAAACATAAAGGCTCTTCTTCATTCACATGTACTATCGCACATTGAGCATAATAAAATGACCAAGCATCATATCCAGTGAGATAATTCAAATTATTTGTGTCGTGTGAAATTAAAAGTTCAATGCCCTTTTCTTGCATCATTTGTTGAACTTTTTTTAATCTTAGTCTGTATTCATCTTTTGTAAAATTCATGAAATTAATTTTTAAACAATTTTCCAAAACCTTTTATAGAATATTTTTTTCCGATTGATTGTAAAGTGTCCCATATTAAAACTTGATTACTTGATAACACTACTTTATTTAATTTTTTTTCTAGTTTATCAATTATTGATAAAGCTGGTAGAGCAGTACAAGAGATAAATAGCCCATCTGCATTTTTTAAATTCATTTTTAATAAAGTTTCATATAGATAGTTTTCATCTATTTTGCCAATATCCAGATCATTTGAAATATCAAAATAAGAATTAGATGTAATATTAAAATTTTCTTTTTTAAAATAATCGATTACATCATCATTTAAATTTTTTGAATATGGGGTAAAAATAGCAATATTATTAATTTTCATTTTTCTTAAAGCATTGATTGCTGCAGTACTAGGTGTGGTAACTTTTGCTTCGGGTTTTGCAAGATTAACTTTTTTTTTTATTGTTTCGTATCCTGCAGCAATTGTTCCTGAAGTACATCCATAAACTACACAATCTAACTTTTCATTTGGAAGAATATCTTCTGATGTTTTCGTTATCTTGCTAGACATCTTAATTAAATTTTTGCTTGTTAATGGAAAATAACAATGAATTCTATTTACAAAAAAATCTATATTTTGATCTTTAATTACTGAAATAAAATCTTTTTCAATTCTAAAATCTGTAGCTAATGCAATTAAACCAATTCTAGGATTAGAGGCAAAATTGTATTTTGGATCAATTTTTACTGAGTGCATATTTTATAAAACAAATATATCATTAGGTACTAAATATTCATTAAAATTAAGGAGATTATTATGAAGATTGGCTTTGTTGGCTTAGGAAATGTTGGGGGTAAGCTTGCAGGAAGTTTATTAAGAAATAAATTTGATTTAACTGTTAGAGATTTAGATAAAGCAAATGTCCAAAATTTTGAAAATTTAGGAGCAAAGGTTGCTATTTCTAATAAGGAATTAGCTGAACAAACTGATTTAATTATAACTTGTCTTCCATCTCCACAAATATGCTCTGAAGTAATGGAAGCAGAGGATGGAATATTAAACGGTCTTTCAGATAATAAAATTTGGTTAGAAATGAGTACAACTGATGAAACAGAAGTAAAAAGAATTGGTCAAAAAGTTCTCGAAAGAAAAGCTATTCCATTAGATGGTCCTGTAAGTGGAGGATGTCACAGAGCGACTACAGGAAATATCGCAATTTTTGTAGGAGGAGAAAGAAAAGCATTTAAAAAAATATTGCCTGCCTTAACTGTTATGGGTAGGAAAATATTACATACTGGTGAATTAGGCACTGCTTCAGTTTTAAAAGTAATTACAAATTATTTAGCATCAGTTCATTTGATTGCTCTTGGAGAAGCTTGGACTGTTGCAAAAAAATCAAATTTAGATCTTACAAAAACCTACAAAGGAATTGCTGTTTCATCAGGAAATTCTTTTGTTCATGAAACTGAAAGCCAAGTAATTTTAAATGGTTCATACAATATCAATTTTACAATGGATCTTGTCTTAAAAGATACTGGACTATTTGATGATTTAGCTAAAAAATTAAATGCTCCTATGGAAATTTCTCCTAAAGTTTTTGAAATTTTTAAAGATGGTCAAAAGAAATATGGTTCAAGAGCATGGTCTTCAATGATTGTAAAAAGAATGGAAGATCTTAATAAGATTAATTTTAGAGTAGATGGTTTTCCTAAAGAGCTAGTTGACAATGAGCCTGAAGAAAAAGGATATGAAATTTAATAATTATGCTAAGATAAATAAATGTTAGATAAAAGAAAGTTTTATATAAATGGTCAATGGGTTGAACCAATTAAAAAAAATGACTTAGAAGTTATTAACCCATGCAATGAAAACCCTTTTGCTATCATTTCTCTAGGCTCTAAAGAAGACACTGATAATGCAGTAAAAGCAGCAAAAAAAGCCTTTGAAAGTTGGAAAGATGTAAGCAAACAAGACAGGTTAAATTTATTAGAAAAATTATTAATAATTTATGAAAAAAGATTTGATGAAATGGCTGAAGCTATATCTTTAGAAATGGGTGCACCTATGGATTGGGCTATGGATGTGCAAACTGCATCGGGAAAAGCTCACTTAGAAGATTTTATTATTAGATTAAAAGATTTTAAATTTGATGAACACTTTGATGAAAAATCAAATAACCATATTTATTATGAACCAATTGGGGTTTGTGGATTAATAACCCCTTGGAATTGGCCTATAAATCAAATAACTCTTAAGGTTGTTCCAGCAATTGCAACTGGATGTACAATGATTTTAAAACCATCAGAAATAGCTCCTATCTCGGGAATGTTATTTGCTGAAATGATTGATGAGGTTGGTTTTCCAAAAGGTGTATTTAATTTAGTAAATGGGGATGGTGCTGGCGTTGGAACACAAATCTCAAATCACTCTGACATTGATATGGTTTCTTTTACTGGTTCGACGAGAGCGGGAAGATTAATTTCAAAAAATGCAGCTGAAACAATTAAAAGAGTTTGTCTAGAGCTTGGAGGTAAAGGTGGAAATATTGTTTTTGCTGACAGTTATAAAAATGCAGTTAGAGATGGAATAAGGAATGTGATGAGTAACTCTGGACAATCTTGTGATGCACCAACTAGAATGTTGGTAGAAAAATCTATTTATCAAAGAGCAATTGATGAAGCTATAGATGAAGCAAACAAAATAGGTGTTGATCAAGCTTCTAAAAAAGGAGATCACATTGGACCTGTTATTTCGAAAACCCAGTACGATAAAATTATAAATTTAATTAAAAGCGGGATTTCAGAAGGAGCAACTTTAGCTGCTGGAGGTCCAGAATTACCGGATGGATTTAATAAAGGATATTTTATTAAACCAACAATTTTTACAAACGTTACAAACAATATGAGAATTGCAAAAGAAGAAATCTTTGGTCCAGTTTTATCTATCATTCCTTTCGAAACTGAAGATGAGGCGGTGAATATTGTAAATGATACTTCATATGGATTAGGAAATTATCTACAAACTGAAAACAAAGAAAAAGCCCATAGGGTAGCAAAAAAGCTAAGATCAGGTTGTGTTTATATTAATGGTAATGCAGCTGATGCAGGTACTCCTTTTGGAGGTTATAGACATTCAGGAAATGGTCGTGAAGGTGGAATATGGGGTCTGGAAGAATATCTAGAGGTTAAAACAGTCACAGGTTGGAAATAGTTTATGATTGGTTTTATAATGGTCGGAACTAATAATCTAGATAAAGCAATAAACTTTTATGACGTTTTACTAGAAATAATTGATTTAAAAAGATCAGTTACTAAAAAAAGATATGCTGGTTATTCCTCTAATAATAAACCTGAAGATGTTGAATTTTATGTTACTAAACCAGTCAATAAAGAGAAAGCTACTTATGGAAATGGCACTCAAGTATCTTTTGTCGTAAATTCTAAAGAAACTGTTCAAAAATTTTATAATGTTGGAATTAAATTAGGTGGAAAAGATGAAGGAGCTCCTGGAGTTAGATCAGGAGATTATTATTGTTATTTCAGAGATCTAGATGGAAATAAAATTTGTGCATTTACTAAATTAAATAGTTAATATGCATCTTGTACACAGAGGAATTGTAAATAAAAAATATAAGGAAAATCTCTTAAAATCTTTTAATTACTCATTTCTTAAAGGTTATGGAATTGAGACAGATATTCATGTTACTAAAGATAGAGAATTTATTTGTTTCCATGATTTTACTTTAAATAGAATTTTTAAAAAAAACCTAAGTATAAAAAATCTTAATTATAAAAAAATTGATGAAATTAGTAAAAACCTTAATAAACGAATTCCTCTCTTAAAAAGCCTATTAAAATCTTCAAAAAACAAATATCCTCTATTTATAGAAATAAAACCAAATCTGTCAAAATCGCTTCTCAAAAAATTATTAAAGGAAACTTCAAATTATAATAAATGTGTGTTTATTTCATTTAAACATGAAAATATTTACAATCTTTTAAAAATAAAAAAAAATACAAAAGTTGGATTATCTTTTTCAATAACAACAAGTATTAAAAAAATAATTAAAAAATCAAATAATAAAAAAATTAATTGTTTAATTTTAGATAAATCTCTCCTTAAAAGTAAAAATATTCAAAATTTAAAAATTAAAAAATTCTATTATACTATCAAAACAAAATCAGAATTTAATAAATTAAAAAAAAAATAATAATCTTATATTTGAAAATTTGTAAAGTTATCTTTTTAAATAATTCAATCTCCCAATAATTTCATCTCGATCCATGTAATAACCTTGTAAATGTCGATTACCTGAGTTTGGATCAAATTCAGTTCTACCATGAAGAATGCGTCTATTATTAAATGAAAATATATCACCTGGCTCTAATCTAAAATTAATTTGATATTTACTATCATGTAATAAATTTCCAAATCTATGATGAGCTTTATAAACTGAGTCCATTTTATCTGGATGGCAATCCAGTGTGTCTAATGTTGCAATACTATATCTAATATCATTAAAATCATCATCTTTAGTTAAAGAAATAGCTGGTCCGTAAAAACTTCTTATAGCCTCTTGGGTATAATCTTTATCTCTAAACTTTAAAGGAGTGTTAACTAAAATATCAAAAGTATTTTTTTCATTATTTTTAAGATATTCAGCAACAGCAAAAGCATCAACAGCTGAGGAGTCACCTCCTTCTGCAGTATTTATTAGACAGTGTAAAAATTGGTATCCTGGAGGGTTTTCAAACCATGGCAAATCCATATGATTTCTTAAAGCATGCGCTGTGTAAGCTGAATTATTTGGTCTTGGAATATTAACAACTTCAAAAGGTGTTTTAAAAAAAGTCTCTCTTGTATGGCTTATTCTATTTAAAATTTTAAAAGCTGAATTTTTTTCAGTAGGAGCTTTTTTTACAATTGCTATTCCATTATGATGCAAAAGTTCTAGCCATTTAATTAACCCTTTTTCACTATTTACAATTGCATCATGATCAATTTCAATAGATTTTAAATTATTTTGTAATGAGCTGTTCCAAAGTTTATAAGGTGAGATATATTTTGTTTTATTATTAATAGTATAACAATTTTTTCTTAGCCAAGATGGGTCATAAAAGCTTTTATGATCTCCCTCACTCCATTCTATTTCTAAACTTCCATTTTCACTTACACTATAATTTTTAGGATTAATATCTGTTGAAACATTTAAAATATTAAACATTCTGTGACGAGAATGTTTATCATGAGCACTAGGACAATTATCTCTTAGCCATAGATAATTAAATCTGCTTTCTTCACCATCGTCCCAAATAATTTTTAAATATGTTGAATTTTTCTCTAATTTTGAAATTGAACTCATAATTAATCTTTATATAAAAGGTAAAACAATTCAATTCAATTAATAGTTGTATAAAAGGTACTCTTGAATTATTCATCCCAGCAATATTAAATACAATTATAAAACTTATAAGGAGATAAATATAATGAAGTTAATTAAAAACTTTTTAATCTCTACAATTTTTGCTTCTGTTTTTGCGCTTGGTACAACAAGTGCTAATGCAGCTTGCAAAGTACATTTGGGAGATTTTGACTGGGATAGTGCTAACGTTCACACTGCTATTGTAGGTTATATTCTTGAAAAAGGATATGGATGTAATGTTGAAGTGACAAAAGGTAGTACTAGTCCAATAATGGCAGCTCATTATGATCAGCAACTAGATATTATAACTGAAGTATGGAGAGATAATATTGTTCAGATGCATGAAGAGGCTGTTACAGCGGGTAAAATTGTTGAGCTAGGAGTTAACACTCCTTCATCTACTCAGGGTTTCTATGTAGATAAACCTACAGCAGATAAGTATGGTTTAGTAAGTGTAGAAGATATGATGAAGCCTGAAATTGCAAAACTTTTTGCTGATCCAGAGTCACCAGGAAAAGGAAGAATGACAAGCTGTATTTCAGGTTGGACTTGTTACACTATTAACCTAGTGAAACACAAAGTTTATGGTTTAGATAAATACTACACTAACTTTGATCCAGGTTCTGGGGGTGCTTTAGATGCGGCTATTGCTGGAGCATTTAAAAAAGGTAAACCAGTATTTTCATATTATTGGACGCCGACAGGATTAATGGGGAAAGTTGACTTAGTTCAACTTAAAGAGCCAGCTTATGACAATGCTTGTTGGACTAAGATGATGAAAGTTGTTGAAAAAATTAAAGCTGACGGACCTGATGCTTACACAGAAACTTGTGCTAGTGCATATGTTGACATGGCTTTAACAAAATCTGCTTCGACTACTTTTGCTAACAAAGCAGAAAACAAGCCAATTATTGACTTTGTAAAAGCTTATACTTTGCCTACTGCTGAAGTAAATAAATCTCTAGCTTTTTACATGGACGAATCCGGTGGAGATATGGAGGCAACTGCTAAAAACTTTTTAAAAGGTTCTAGTACATGGACTAAATGGGTTCCAGCAGATGTTGCTAAAAAAGTTAAAGCTTCGCTTTAATTTTTTAATATAATTATTAAAACTAAGAGCCCTCACGGGCTCTTAGTTTTTTATAAGAAAGTATGAATGGGAAAATATAAAAAATACATATTATATTCGTTGTATTTGATTACTTTTGTAACAATGGTTGTTGTTGCTTACACAACTTCAAAATACAGACCTGAAAGTGTTTTAGTTTTATTTACAGATTTATCTTGGTTAGGAAACTGGCCTAAATGGCTAGACTTACCATTAATGCCATTTTTAAATGAAGGATTTGACAAACTTATAAAAGAATATGGAATGTTTTTTGAAGGAATCAATAATTTTCTTCTTGGTCTTTATACAGATATGAAAAATTTCATGGTTGGATTACCTTGGCCAATATTAATGATATCGGTGATTGTTCTTTGTTATTTCGTAAGTGGAAGAAATATAGGAACAACAATTATGGTTGCATTCTGTGTTTTTTTCCTCGGTTTCCTAAGTCCTAGGTATTGGGATAAATGTATTATGACAACTTGTATAGTGGTCATAGGAATGTTGCTTTGTTTAGTCATAGGAATTCCTGTAGGAATTTTGATGGCTAGAAATAAAAAAGTAAGAAATGCTATATTGCCAATTTTAGATTTAATGCAAACTATTCCTAGTTTTTGTTATTTAATACCAGGAATATTATTATTTGGTTTAGGTGCTGTCCCAGCAATATTTGCAATATTTGTTTATGCTGTTCCACCTTTAATAAGATTAACAGACCTAGGAATTAGGTTGGTTGATAAAGAAGTTGTTGAGGCAGCTGAAGCTTTTGGTGCAAATAAAAAACAGAAATTGTGGGGAGTTCAATTACCATTGGCATTACCTAATATAATGCAAGGCATAAACCAATGTACTATGATGGCATTAGCAATGGTAGTAATAGCATCTATGATAGGCACTAGAGGAATTGGCGATGAAGTTTTACTGGGATTACAACAATTAAATGTTGGTATGGCTACAGAAGCAGGTATAGCAATTGTATTGCTAGCAATTATATTCGATAGAATTACGCAATCTTATGGAGAAAAAATTCAAGCGAGAACACACATCAAAAAAAATATAAAATTATAAAAACAAAACATGAGTAAAATAGAAATAAAAAATGTTTACAAAATTTTTGGTGATCAACCATCTAAAGTTCTTCCAATGGTTAAAGATGGAGCAACAAAAGAAGAAATCTTAGAAAAAACAGGGCATACTGTTGGTCTTGACGATGTATCTCTATCTATAGAAGAAGGTGAAACTTTTGTTTGTATGGGATTATCAGGTTCAGGTAAATCCACGCTTATACGTCATATCAACAGATTAATAGATCCAACGTCTGGAGAAGTTTCTGTGGAAGGAACAAATGTAATGGATCTAGACCAAAAACAATTAATAGAGTTTAGAAGGCATAAAATGAGCATGGTTTTTCAGAGATTTGGTTTATTTCCTCACAAAACAGTTTTGGAAAATGTTGGATACGGTCTTGAAATTCAAGGCCAAAAACCTGAAGAAAGAAACAAAACTGCAATGGAAAAAATAGAGTCTGTGGGACTGAATGGATTTGAACATCAATATCCAAATCAGTTATCTGGTGGAATGCAACAAAGAGTTGGTTTGGCAAGAGCCTTGGCTACTAATACAGATATAATGTTAATGGATGAAGCATTTTCTGCATTAGATCCTTTAATTAGAAGTGATATGCAAAAACAATTAATAGATTTACAAAGTGAATTAAAAAAAACAATAGTTTTCATTACTCATGATCTAGATGAATCATTAAGATTAGGTGATCATATAGGAATATTAAACGGTGGTAGATTAGTGCAAGTTGGAACGCCTGTTGAAATTATAATGAACCCAGCTGATGATTATGTTAAAGCTTTTGTTAAAGATGTTAATAGAGCCAAAGTACTTAAGGCTAAAGTAATAATGAGTTCAGTAAATGAAGCTAATGGTGTCGATAAAAGCAATTTAATTAAAATTAATGAAGATCAATTTATAGATGAATTTTTACCAAAAGTAGTTTGTACAAATGCTAATTGTGAAGTGGTTGATAAAAATGGAAATATTAAAGGATATATAACAAATAAAGAGTTACAATCATCATTAACAAAATCATAATTAATGGTTAACCAATCATTAAAAAATAAAAAAGTTATCATTTCAGCTGGAGCATCTGGAATTGGTTTAGCAACAACAAAAATATGTCTTGCTAGAGGAGCTTATGTTTACCTTTGTGATATCAATAATAAATCTTTAAATAAGCTGAATAAACATCCGTTAAAAGATAAAAGACTATTTTCTTATTTTTGTGACGCTTCAGATGAAAAACAAGTTTTAGATTTTTTTGAAGAAGTTAAAAAAAAAACAAAAAAAATTGATGCTTTAATTAACAATGTTGGAATTGCTGGTCCAACAGGATCTCTTGAAAAAATAAAATCTAAAGATTGGGAAAAAACTTTACACATAGATATTAATAGTCATTTTTATTTCACAAAAAAATCTATACCTCTTATTAAAAAATCTAAAAATGGCTCAATAATTAATATTTCATCAACAGCTGGTATACTTGGATTTCCACTACGTTCTCCATATGCTGCAAGCAAATGGGCAATTATTGGAGTTACTAAAACATTGGCTATGGAGCTTGGAAAATTCAATATAAGGGTTAATGCTGTATGCCCTGGTACAATTAAAGGCAATAGAATGAAAAGAGTTATAAGAGATAAAGCTAAATTTACTAAAAAATCAGCTAAAACTATAGAAAAAGATTTTGTTTCAATGAGTTCAATGAAGCAGTGGATATTAGAGGATGATATTGGTAAAATGTGTTCTTTTCTAATCTCGGATGACTCAAGTAAAGTATCTGGACAAGTGATTTCTGTAGATGGTCATACAGAAAGAAATGACTAAAGACTTCTGTAGACCATCAAATTTTTTATAAAGAATCAATCAATTCTGAAGCAATTTTTTTGGATTTACCCACAAATTTAATTGATTTTATAGCATCAATATTAGATTTATCATCTCCTACTACAACAAATCCTATCATGCCCATAGACTTATGAGGCGTGCACCAATAAGCGTAAATGCCAGGAATTTCAAATGTATATTCTACATCTTGATTATATTTAGACTTAAACTTCTCAACACCTTCTGGAACTCCATTCTTGATGAACTCTACATTATGTCCTTTATCTGTTGCTTTCCAAAAAACTTTCTCTCCCAAATTTACTCTTACAATTTTTTCTGAAAAAACCATAATTTCTTTATCTTTTTTGTTTAACATTTCTACCGTTGCGTCTGCTGCATACGAAATTGATGTAAAAATAATTGCTGTAAAAATACTAAAAATTAAAATATTTGTTGTTTTTATTGTATTTGTCATACTTCATACTTTCTTTATTAATTTGAGTTATTAATTTTTGACATGATTAACATATAATTCTAATTTAAAAATTAAATAGTGTTACAACTTGCCACATTAAATATTACCTTAATTTTTTTTCATATCTTTTTCTCATTAAAAGTAAATCTACCAAATATCTATCTCTTAAATTTGAAATTTTTTTTATTGATTTATTTTTTGATTGTTTTTTAGTCCCTTCAATTAATCTATTGATCAATTTCTTTGATAATTTTGGTGCTTTTAGTTTAGTCCAAGGAAATTTTAAAGCTGGTCCAAATTGTTCCAACATATGTTTCATTCCTAACTTCCCTCCTGCTAAGTGAAATGTTAAAAAAGTACCCATTAATGACCATCGTAAACCAGGTCCATCTTCTATTGCTCTATCTAAGTCTTTCGTATTTGCATGACCCTCATTTATAATATGTAACCCTTCCCTCCACAAAGCTTCTTGTAATCTATCTGATAAATAACCTGGCAGTTCGTGCTTAAGAACAATAGTGTTCATAGAAATTGATTTATAAAATTTTTTAGCTTTGTTTAAAAATTTTTTAGATGTTTTTTTTCCAGGTATAATTTCGATGCCGGGAAGTAAATAAACTGGATTAAATGGATGGCCTATAATTGTTCTTTCTGGATTTTTACATTTTGAATAAATTCTTGTTGGCAATAAACCTGAAGAACTAGATGAAATTATTGTATTAGATTTTGTATACTTCCAATAATACTCATTAATTTAGTTTTTAATGTATAATTTTCAGTGACACATTCTTGTACAAAATCTGCATGTTTTACAGCATCCTCAATAGAGGTGAAATATTTGAAATTTTTAAGATTAAGATTTTTTTTATTAAAAAGTTTTTTTACATACGGCCATGATCTTTTTATTTCAGCTACTAAATTTTTTTTTAACTTTATGTCTCTATCAAAAGCATAAACTATTTTGTTATGTGCTAAAAAACGAATAATCCAACCAGTTCCAATAACACCAGTTCCAATAACTGCAATATTTTTAATTTGAGACATTACTTGTGTTTAACAAGTTTTAATTTTTCTCTGGTTTCAGCTGGTGTCATAGGTGAATAACCAAGTTCATCAATAATTCTTATGGCTTTTTCAACTAATTGTGAATTAGTAGCTAACTTACCTTTAGATAAATATAAGTTATCTTCTAATCCAACTCTTGGATTTCCTCCCATTAAAACAGTTTGAGCAACAAATGGCATTTCATTTTTTGATATTGCAAACCCTGACCAGATACCTTCTTTAGGCATAATATCTTTCATAGCTTGCATTGCTAAAGTAGTTGCTGGTGCTCCCCAGGGTATTCCTAAACACATTTGAAACATTGGTGGATCGCTTAATAATCCTTCCTTATAAAGTTGTGCCCCAAACCACATGTTACCTAAATCAAAAGCTTCTATTTCTGGTTTTACTTTTATTTCTTGTAATCTTTTTGCAGCTTTTCTTAAATCTCTTGGAGTATTTATAGTTATCACAGATCCATCTCCAAAATTTAATGTTCCACAATCTAAAGTACAAATTTCAGGTAAAAATTGTTCTGCATTTGCTATTCTTTCCATTACATTTGCCATATCTGTCATAGGACCAAATTGTAGTGGGCTATTTTCTCCGATATCGAGATCTCCACCCATTCCAGTCGTTAAATTAATTATAACGTCTGTATCACTTGATCTTATTCTATCTACTACCTCTTTATATAATTCTAGTCTTCTGCTAGGAGTTCCGTCTTCTTCTCTTACGTGAATATGAGCTATTGCTGCACCAGCTTTTGCTGCCTCAATAGAAGCTTTGGCTATTTGTTCTGGAGTTTTTGGTAAGTTTGGATGTTTGCTAGCAGTATCTCCAGATCCAGTCACAGCACATGATATGAATACCTTATTGATCATCTAAGTCTAAATTTATAATATAATAAAAAGATATAAGAAATAAAAAAATAATGAAAATAAAATTATTATCAGGTGCTTTAGGTGCTGAAATTGAAGGAATTGATTTAACTGACACTTCAGATACAAACTTTAAAAATATCAATGATTTATTATTAGAACATAAAGTAATTTTTTTTAGAAACCAGCCTATTACTAAAAATCAACAAATTGCCCTTGCTGAAAAATTTGGTCCTTTGGAAACGCATGCATATGTCAAAGGTTTAGATGATTATCCTGAAATAATTAGGATAGTAAAAGGCAAAGAGGAAAAAAACCAGTGGGGAGAAAACTGGCATAGTGACGTAAGTTATAATACTAAACCAACTAAAGCTGTTATTTTAAGATCAATTAAAATACCGCCTGTAGGTGGAGACACATGTTTTTCAAATATGGAATTAGCTTGGGAAACTTTAGATCCTATAATTCAAAATAAGATAAAAGATAAAAAAGCAATTCACAGTTCACTAGGTGCAGAGTTTTTTATAGAAAATTATAAATATATGGAAGGAAATGAAAAAAAAAATTACGACTCTTATTCTAATGAACATCCGGTAGTTAGAACTCATCCAGAAACCAATAAGAAAATTTTATTTGTTAATTGGACTTACACTAAGCAAATTATTGGTTTAGATAAAAAAGAAAGCGAACAAATACTAAAGAAAATATTTGAACATCAGGCTAGACTAGATCTTACTTGTAGATTTAGATGGACAGAAAATACCGTTGCCATTTGGGATAATAGAAGTGTCATCCATTATGCTATAGCAGACTTTTTTCCTGGTAGAGGCCTAGGACATGAAAGAATAATGGATCGTATTGCAATTGAAGGTGATCATCCTCAATAATTTAAATGCAAATTATTGATAAAATAATATCAAATTTTACAAACAATAAGTCACTATACATTGGTGAAAAAGTCACTATGTCTGAACATATGATACAAACTGCAATGCTTGCTGAAAAAGCAAAATGTAATGATGATTTAATTTGTTCATGTTTATTACACGATTACGGTCATTTCATTTTAGAAAACCCTGATGATTTAATTAAACTAAATGTAGATGGACATCATGAAAATATTGGTCACGAATACTTAAAAAGCTTTTTTAAAAAAAATATAGTAGAACCAATAAAATACCATGTCTTAGCAAAACGATATCTTGCTAAAGATAAAAAATATTATGATCATCTATCAGAGGCCTCCAAAACAAGCTTAAATCTACAAGGAGGGGTACTAAGTAATGATGAATGTAGTAAGTTTGAAAATCAGAAATATTTTAAGCCTTCAATACTTTTAAGAAAATTTGATGAAGCAGCAAAAAAAACTAATATTAAAATGAAATCAATCTATGATTATAAAAGACTGTTAGTTTCCAAACTAAAATGAAATTTGATTATTTAATTATTGGAGCAGGTTCAGCTGGTTGTGTTCTTGCTAATCGACTTTCAAAAAATAATCAAAATAATGTAGCTATTTTTGAAGCAGGGAAAACAAGTGATATTTGGAAAGTTAATATGCCTCTTGCAATTTTGTACACAATGCATGATCCCAAATATAATTTTAAATACTACTCAGAACCAGAACCTTATTTAAAAAATAGAAAACTTTTTTGTCCTAGAGGAAAAATGATTGGTGGCTGTTCTGCTCACAATGGAATGGTGTATGTAAGAGGAAACTCTAATGATTATCAAAGATGGGCCTCTTTCGGCTTAAAGGATTGGTCATATGAAAAAGTTTTGCCGTATTTCAAAAAAATAGAAACTTGGTCTGAAGGCGAAAATGACTATAGAGGTGGAAGTGGAATTTTGCCAGTAAACCAATCAAAAAATAAAAACCCTTTATTTAAAGCCTTTATCGATTCAGCAGGAGAAGCCGGCTATAAAATTAATAAAGATATGAATGGCAAAGAACAAGAGGGATTTGGAATGTATGATGTTACTATTCACAAAGGTGAAAGAGCAAGTGTTTCAAAATATTATTTAAATCCAGCAAAAAAAAGAGAAAATCTTAAAATTTTCTCAGAAGCATTTGTTGAAAAAGTTATTTTTGAAGGAAAAAAAGCAATAGGTATTGAAGTTAAAATAAAAAACAAAGTTGAAAAAATTTATGCAAATAAAGAGGTTATACTAAGTGGAGGAGCAATAAATTCTCCACAATTATTAATGCTTTCAGGTGTAGGACCTGGAAAACATCTGAAAGAAAAAGGAATTGAAGTTATACACAATCTTGAAGGTGTAGGTAAAAATTTGCAAGATCATTTAGAAACTTATGTTCAACAAGAATGTAAGACTTCTGACACTTTATATTCATATGTAAATAAATTGAATATGCTAAGAATTGGCATTCAATGGTTTATTAATCGAAGTGGACCTTGTTCAACATCATTTTTAGAAGCTGGTGGATTTTGTAAATCTTCATCTGAAAGAGAATATCCCAATATTCAATTTCATTTTTTTCCTTCATTTGTAATTGATCATGGATTAATTAATCCTAATCGACATGGATACCAGCTCCATGCAAGTCCAAATCATCCAAAAAGTAGAGGACTTATAACTTTAAAAACTTCTAACCCATATGATTACCCTAAAATTCAGTTTAATTACTTAGAAAATGAAGATGATCTAAAACAAACTATAGAATGTATTCATGTAGCAAGGAAAATACTTGGGCAAAATTCCCTAAAACCTTTCGCTGGAAAAGAAATTGGGCCAGGAGAAAATGTTAATTCAGATGAATTGTTTGAAGAATATATCAGATCTAAAGCTGAAACAGCTTATCACCCGTCTTGTACTTTAAAAATGGGTACAGATAACATGGCTGTAGTAGATGAAAAACTTAAAGTTCATGGGCTAAAAAATATTAGAGTTATTGATGCCTCAGTGATGCCTGAAATTACAAGCGGAAACTTAAATGCACCAACATTAATGATAGCAGAAAGAGCATCTGAATTTATTCTTAATTCATGACAAAAGTACAAAATAATCCTAAAGGTATTCTATTTATTCTGCTTGGAATGGCAGTGTTCTCTATTCAAGATGCTTTAATTAAATTCATTTATGAAGATGCTGCATTATACGAATTATATTTTGGGCGAACCATTGTTGCTCTAACATTATTAGTTGGATATCTTAAATTTTCTAAACAAAAAATAATTTTAAAAACCTACTACCCTTTTTTAACAATCTTAAGAGTTATATGTTTCTTTTTTGGATTTAGTTTTTTTTACATTTCTTTAACTTATATGTCTCTTGCAATGGCAAATGCATTATTTTTCTCTAGTCCTTTTTTTGTTTCAATTTTGGCTACTATATTTTTAAAAGAAAAAGTTGGTATTAGAAGATGGACTGCAATTTTTATTGGATTTATAGGAGTGTTTATTATTTTAAATCCAGACTTTAATAATTTTGATTATATGAAATTAGCTCCAGTAGCTTGTGCGTTATGTTATGCTATCTCTATGACTATAACTAAAATAACTTCTGATAAAGATAATGTTTACACTCAAATACTACATTTATATTTTGGTGCAATTTTAATTAGTATCATATTTTATTTTTTTACAGGTAAGGGACAATTAAATACTTTTAATGATCCTACTTTTCAATTCATTTTTAGAGAATGGCTTACCAATCCCTCTTACGCTTGGCCATTTATTATAATTATGGGGTTTACGGGTGTTTTTGCATTTTATTTTGTTTTTAATGCCTATAGTATTGCATCTCCTTCTGTAGTTTCTCTTTATGAGTATTCTCTGATAATCTGGTCAATATTAACTGGTTATATTGTATTCAATAATATCCCTACAATTAGAACTTTAGTTGGAGTTATAATAATAATAAGTGCAGGTATATATATTTATCTTAGAGAAAAAGCCAAAGATCAAATGATTATTACAGACACTCCAAATAGATAATAAAAAATTTTATTGAATATCATCGTTAAGATTAATAATATTATTCAATTAAAGCGATACATAACTCATCGTTATATCCAATACGAAAGTGGGATCGATCGTCTTTTTTTAAATTAGAAAGTTTAAAGG
>MDSW01072594.1_pt1 | contig 18894 bp, 11 predicted proteins | sample 811171 | NCBI WGS metagenome assembly MDSW01 (sample SAMN05326641, study PRJNA326480) | marine metagenome | isolation source: seawater | place: Atlantic Ocean: North West | collected 2012 | reverse complement strand
GTCAGAATAGATTGTATTTTCCTCGGGCCTAATTAGGCTGAATGTTATATACCTATTATAGCGTTCCATACCTTAACACCGATTTTAATCTTGTCTACCTCACGCTTACTCATAGTCTGTTTTCTTGGCATCCTGATTTCAGGATGTAATTCGGACGATCCAGGTAACAAATCAAATACAAATTCGGAAGTCATTATCACCTCTCAGGATTCTTCGACCCCCGAACAAACGGAATCCCTGGCAATTTCTGAGGAAGATGCCAAGTACCTGCAGGACGTCGAGCATTTTGGTGGATTTGTATTAGGAGACCTGGCTTTTCCTAAGATCAATCAAGCGATTGAAAAAGAACACTGGGAACGGTTCAGCACCTTCTTTGCCCCGGATTTTGAAGGCCAATTATTTGTTTGGGAAAACGGAAAAGAGAGCGATTTCGACTTTGCACATTTCAAAAATTGGAATTCCGAGTCACCTAAGGACAGCTTGAATAAATCGGGATTTGTTGCAGCTATTCGTGAATTGCGTGAACGATTTCAAACTCTAGAGCGTTCCGGCTTTAAGGTCATGCAAATGATGCCGGAATCCCATGGCAAGTTCGACGAACCCTGGCAGGGAAGTTTCAAATTATCCTTATCCGGAAAAGACGCTCAGGGAAAAGTTGCTTTCATTTCCCTCAAATTCAACTGTCGGATTGCAGCTATCTCAGAGGATACGCCTGACCTGAAGGAATACATTCTGAGCTGTTCGCCCTACGAAGGAAAATACGGAAACTCCAACGACTACCTGATGCAGGATATTACCAACCAAACAGGCATGACCACTTTAGGACTGCGTGACAACTGGAAACACGATTACCCCGAAGGGCAGATGCGTCCGTTCGTGACCGGAGGAATTTTCGCTAATGACTTCAATCAGGACGGTAATACAGACTTCTTGTTAACCGATCTGGATGGATTATTCTTCTACGTAGGTGACGGGACTGGGAAGTTTGAGGAGCAGACGATGCAAGTCGGTCTGCAGCGATTCATTAAAGAACCAGTAGCCGTTGTCGCTGACTTCAACAATGACACCTTTGAGGACCTAATCATCGGGCAGGCCATGTACGTCAATGAATCAGGTAAAAAGTTTAGAAAACTGACCGAAGAGGAATTTGACGTCCCCTTAGCCAAGCAACTCGGTAGTATCACACTGGTTGATTTTGACAAAGACGGTCTGTTGGACTTTATGGAAGTCGGAGTGGTTGTCAAAGAAGGAGCACATGGCTGGATAAATGCAGAAACCGATGGGGAACGAGCTTCCGAAAACAGGCTCTGGCGAAACCTTGGGAATTTCAAATTTGAAAACGTTACCGAGTCATCCGGGACAATTGGATTAGGCACCGGAGCGTTCTCTGCTGTTTGGTTCGATGCCAATGGTGATTCCTGGCCGGATTACATGACTGCCTGTGAATTCGGACAAAACGATTACTTCCTGAATAACGGAGACGGAACCTTTACGCTGGCTGAACTCCCAGGGTCTCATGGCGGATTTTCAATGGGTATCACGGTTGCGGATATCGATAACGACGGATTTGGTGACCCCTATCTGGCTAATATGTACTCCAAAGCAGGAGAGCGTATCGTCGGCAATATCCGTTCAGGTCTCTATGACGACTTTGAACACGACATCCAAACACAGCTCGAAGAATTCGTGTCCGGTAACGAACTCTATCACAATCAAGGAGACGGTACCTTCGTACGCATTGGGCGAGACGTAGGAGTCAATGATGTCGGCTGGGCCTATGGAACAGGAGCTATCGACTTAAACGGTGACGGTTATCAGGAAATCTATGCTCCAGTAGGCTTCCAAAGTGTCACCGAAGACAAGTCGGATGGCTGACGTTGCGTCTGGCTGGCTGTCGTGTCACAGCCTTTTAGTTGCACTGCCTCTGTTCCCGAGCTACGGGATGTCGATGAAGACAATGGCGAGTTCTGGGTGGGTAATCCATTTAAGTTTTCAAACGTCAAAGAGAACCTCAGTGCCTATGAAAGAAACGGGTGCTTTCTCAATGATCGCAACGGCTCTTTCTTAGATATCTCCTATCTGTCTGGCAGCGATAACCGCGGAGATTCCCGTACGGTAGTTGGTGCAGATATCGATCGAGACGGCATGCCGGAGTTGTTTGTGCGACAGGTCGGAGGTGGCGCTCTGGTTGTCTATAAAAACAACTTCCCCAAAACAAACTGGCTGGCTATTTCACTTCGGGGTGAACAAAGTAATTCGGCTGGCATCGGGGCTAAAATCATCGTCAAAGCTGGAGATTTGACCGTCCAACGGGAACTCTTCCCCGTCGTAAACTTCCTGTCGCAAGCTCAGGCAAAAGTGCACATAGGTCTTCAGAAGCATCAACAAGTTGATTCCATCACCATTGCGTGGCCTTCCGGTGAAGAAACCAAACTGATTGACATTGAAGCCAATCAGCATTTGCGAGTGTATGAATCCGACGGACACACAGAAGCTCTCTAGTCCACTCGGCTTCCCTAACACGCATGCCCGTTCGTGAGCTATAATAACCAGTCAAGTAACAGGGAATTACTTTACCTCAACTCCCTAGCTTACTAAATCAATCTGGTTAAACTCCACATTCAAGATCTGGTAATTGAAGATGATTACTCGCCGTATTCTCTCTGTCTCCATTGGACTTTATATCGCTGCCTTTTCAAGCTCGCTGCTACAGGCGCAAGAAGTGGACTTTGATCGGGACATTCGTCCGATACTGTCTAACAATTGCTTTGCCTGCCACGGTCCGGATCAAAACACACGAGAAGCGGAATTGCGTCTGGATGACAAGGATAGTGTTTTCTCAGATCGCGACACTCCTCTAATAACACCGGGAAAATCCAGTGCCAGCGAACTCTTTCGACGCATCTCATCCACCGATGAAAACGAAATGATGCCTCCGGCTGGTTTTCGTAAAAAGCTAACAGACGATCAAATTGAACTCATAAAAAACTGGATTGATCAGGGAGCAGAGTGGAAACAACATTGGGCCTGGACCGCTCCCAATCGCCCTGCAGTACCACAAGCTCCCAAAAGTAAGACCAGCAACTCCATTGATAACTTTGTATTGGCTGAACTTTCCCGCGAAGGACTCAATATGAGTTCAGCCGCAGACCGAGTTACCTTAATTCGTCGACTCAGTTTTGACTTACTCGGACTGCCACCAAGTACCGAAGAAGTTTCCACCTTCGTCAACGACAAAGACCCCAATGCCTATGCCAATCTGATTCGACGGATGCTAGACAAACCTCAATACGGTGAACGGCTGGCAATGTACTGGCTGGATATCGTTCGGTATGCCGACAGTAATGGCTATCATGCGGACAAAACGCGTCAAATTGCTCCTTATCGTGACTACGTTATCAACGCCTTTAACTCCAACATACCCTACGATCAGTTTGTTCGAGAGCAATTAGGAGGGGATCTAATGAAAGACGCCACGCTCCAACAGCAAGTCGCTTCCGGGTTCAACATGTTGCTGCAAACTACCGATGAAGGCGGGGCTCAGGCAAAGGAATACCTAGCCAAATACTCGGCAGATCGAGTCCGTAATACGGCATCGATTTTTCTGGGAGTCACCTTGGGCTGTGCTGAGTGCCACGATCATAAGTATGATCCGTTCACCACGCAGGACTTCTACAACTTTGCCTCATTCTTTGCAGACGTCAATGAAGTCGGGGTCGGTAATGCACCTGCCTTCCCTGTCATCGCAGGAATGTTGGCTGACCAGATTGCCAACAAAACAAAGGACATTGCTGACAAGCAAGGAGCTTTGAATGCTATCTCTCGTGAACTTAATGATACTCGTAAGGGCTGGGAAGCTGAACTGGCAAAGCAAGCAGATACAAGCATTACTGCAGGCAAATGGCAGTACATCGGCCCTATTTCAGCGACAAGCTTCGACGAGGCTCATGACAAGTCTTTTGTTAACGAAGCGGAGGCCATTGATCTGACCGTTGCCATTGGCGACAAAAAATGGTCTGAAAAAGAATTCGCAGACGGCACCATCCACGCGTTGGATCAAACTCCCAATGCAGCACACTACCTCTTGAGAACGCTGACAGTAAAGGCCGCAACTAAGGTCGAACTGAAATTCGGAAGTGATGACGGAATTCGAGTTTGGGTAAACCAAAAAGAAGTCCTCAACAATAAAGTTTCCCGAGGTCCTGCTGCCGATCAGGAAAAGGTCGTTGTTGATCTGCTGGAAGGTAAAAACCAAATCCTGCTCAAAATCTCGCAGGGAGCAGGCGGCGCTGGTTTCTACTACACGCATAGCAATAGTAGTGTTCCAGCAGACGTTGCAGCAATCGTCGCGAAACCTCTGGCAGACCGTGCCGATGCCGAACAGAACAAACTGTCGGATTACTACCGTGACAATAGTAGTGAATTAAAACCACAACGAGACGAAATTGCTCAACTACAACAACAACTAAAGCAACTCAATGATTCCGCTCCTAAGACACTCATGACACGCACGCGTGAACCCCGTATGATCCGAGTACTTCCACGAGGAAACTGGATGGACGATTCGGGTGCGGAGGCTTCTCCACTTGTCCCCGGATTCATGAAACCGCTTGCCATTGAAGGACGTCGACCTAACCGACTGGACCTCGCGAACTGGATGGTTGATCCGGATAACCCGTTGACTTCCAGAGTGTTGGTCAATCGCTTGTGGAAAGTCTTCTTTGGTCACGGCCTGGCAGAACCTCTCGACGACATCGGTGCACAGGGAACGCGTCCGACTCACCCCGAATTACTGGACTGGTTGGCTGTTGAATTTGTAGAGAGCGGCTGGGATGTAAAGCATATTGTCAGCCTGATTGTCTCCTCCAATACCTACCAGCAATCTTCAGGATTGACTGAAAAATTAGCTGCCTTAGACCCATACAATCACAAATATGCTCGGCAGTCTCAATTCCGTCTGGAAGCGGAAATGATCCGGGACACAGCACTCTCGATCAGCGGTTTGCTTAATGCCGAAGTGGGAGGAATAAGCGTAAAACCCTATCAGCCCGCAGGATACTGGAAGCATATGAATTTCCCCAAACGGACCTGGCAGTTGTCCGGTGGCAACGAAATATATCGTCGAGGACTTTATACTCACTGGCAACGCATGTTCCTTCATCCGTCGCTGTTAGCTTTTGATGCTCCCAGCCGTGAAGAATGCACGGTGAGTCGTCCTCGTTCCAATACCCCACAGCAGGCCTTGGTATTACTCAATGATCCCACCTATGTGGAAGCAGCCCGTGCCTTTGCTGAACGGATCTTGCTGGAAGGTGGAGCAAATGAGTCCAGCCGCCTGAACTGGGCCTATCAATCAGCTTTATCACGAAACGTTAATCCAAATGAAGCCAATGTCTTGCTAAACGTCCTTTCAAAGCACGTGGAATTATATAAAGCAAACACACAGGCTGCAGATGAGTACTTAAGCGTAGGACGTCGAGCTATACCGGAGAATCTGGATAAGAGCGAATTGGCTGCCTGGACATCCATCGCTCGTATTATTCTCAATCTTCATGAAACCATTACCCGAAACTAAAGTCTTTACGGCATGACCATCCGGAGATGATTCCAATGGCTAATAACTCATTTTCATTAAACCGTCGTTGTTTTCTAGGCCACGGTGCACAGGGCATCGGTGTCTATGCGCTTGCTTCTCTCATGAATCAGACACAGGCTGCTGATACCGAGGTGAAAGTTCCTCGTTGGCCGGGCATCCTCAATGGTCAATTACATCGGGAAGCCAAGGCGAAACGAGTTATCTTTTTAACGATGGCAGGTGGCATGAGCCACTTAGAGACTTTCGATAACAAGCCCAAACTGCGTGAATTGGACGGGCAGGCAATGCCTGAATCCTACACCAAAGGTCAACCCATTGCTCAATTGCAAAACCGTGAATTGAAATGTCTCGGCGGACAACATGAATTTAAAAAGCATGGTGAATCAGGAAATGAACTGTCAGCGATCTGGGAGCACCTGGGAAGTGTGGCAGATGATATTGCCATTGTCCGGTCGCTTAAGACCGAAGCGATCAATCACGACCCGGCTCATACATTTATGAACACCGGCACAACGATAAGTGGCCGACCATCAATGGGTTCCTGGCTTACCTATGGACTGGGCGCCGAGACAGAAAATCTCCCAGGGTTTGTCGTGCTGACTTCCTCCGGTGGTGGACAGGATCAACCGATTGCTTCACGGCAATGGCATAGTGGCTTTTTACCAAGTCGCTTTCAAGGTGTGCATTTCCACAGCCAGGGCGACCCAGTCCTGTACGTAAACAATCCTCCGGGAGTGGATCGGAATGGACAGGCCGACATCGTCAAAGCTGTTCAGCAGCTGAATCAGATTCGAGGTGAGGTTGTCAACGATCCGGAAATCACCACTCGCATCAGTCAGTATGAAATGGCCTTCCGAATGCAGGCCAGCGTGCCCGGTTTGATGGATACCAGTGACGAAACTCAGGCGACCATGGATCTTTATGGCACGAAAGGAGCAGACGGAACTTTTGCTGCCAACTGCCTGCTGGCCCGACGACTGGCGGAACGCGGATGCCGGTTTATTCAACTCTATCATCGCGGATGGGATCACCACGGAAACGTGAAAGGAGCGAGTCAGAATACGGCAAAACTTATCGACCAGGGAATCACGGCATTGATCAAAGACCTCAAACAACGTGACATGTTTGACGACACACTCATAGTGTTCGCCAGCGAGTTTGGAAGAACTCCAATGGCACAAGGGAATGGCCGTGATCATCACATTAAAGGGTATTCGATCTTTCTGGCCGGCGGTGGCATTAAACGTGGCACGACCGTGGGAGCCACTGACGATCTCGGTTATAACGCCGTGGAAGACGTGGTTTCGGTACACGACCTGCACGCTACCATGCTACACCTGTTAGGTATAAATCATGAACGCATGACGTTTCAGTTTCAGGGTCGGGACTTCCGGCTCACCGACGTCCATGGCCATGTCGTTGATAAATTACTGGCCTAAGCACTCCTGCCGTTGAACCTGAGAGGGTGAATGCAAACGGCGGCATTGAATGAACGCTTGGAAGCTACTTGAAAACAGCGCCTTGGTTATTGACTCAAGAGTCGCAAGAGAATAGTTTGAACAGTCCCACCTACGAGTGCGCATTTGCGACGTTGATTATATGAAGTAATCACGACCAAAGTCAGGACGACGCGACACCCCACCCCACGGGCACTCATGAAACCCACCTACCCAATTAATTTCCCAGCACTGCTGGTTCCTGCCTCCACCGAATTGGATCGCCCGCTGCGCATTCAGAAGTATCCCGTCCGTCTGGGACGAAGTGACTCAGCCGATATTCAATTAGACGATCGATGGCTAAGCCGTAACCATTGTGAAATCGACGTTACCGATGGCACGTTGATCATTCGGGATCTGGGATCAAAACACGGCACCTACGTTAACGAATCGCAGATCAACGAGACGACAATTGAGTCCGGAGATGAATTGCGAATTGGGATCACCCGGTTTGTCGTAGAGATTCCAAAAGAATAGAATCACTGTATTGATCAATTAAGACTCGGATATGAGTCTTCTTCCACTCAAGCTAATACAGGATTTTCACCGTGGTAAAAACTGCTAGTACAATGCTCCCGCTGGGCACACAAGCCCCGGATTTTTCTCTTACCAATGTCGATAGTCAAAACGTTTCACTTGCCGATTTCTCGGGCAAACCCGCGTTACTCGTGATGTTCATCTGCAATCACTGCCCGTTTGTTAAACACATTGCTGATGAGTTAGCAGCACTCGGACGCGAATATCAGTCGCAAGGCGCAGGAATCGTTGCGATCAGCAGTAACGACTCCACCAAATACCCAGAAGACTCACCAGAACAAATGGTGCATGAAGCAGAAAACCGCGGATATGTTTTCCCCTATCTCTTCGATGAAGATCAGGCCGTGGCCAAAGCGTACAAAGCAGCCTGCACACCAGACTTCTTCTTATTCGATGGCGAGCAAAAATTGGTGTACCGCGGACAACTCGATGCCAGCCGTCCAGGTAACGAAATCCCCGTAACCGGATCGGATTTACGAGCAGCATTAGATGCCGTGTTGTCAGGGCAAAGTGTTGCAGAACAACAAACACCTAGTATTGGCTGCAATATTAAATGGGTCGAAACTCAGGAACCCGAGTACTTTCTCCCGAACGGTATTGATGGTTAACCTAAGCTCACCTTAGCTCATATAAGCTGAGTCCATATAAAAAAGCTTCGGCCGGAAGGTCGAAGCTTTTTTTGGTGATTCATCGAAGAGGCAAACTATCCTCGGGCTGGAAAGTCCAGAAATACCTTCAAGGCTCCATCCTGACGCTGACTGAATACATCAAACGCTTCCTGAATATCAGCCAACTTCATATGATGTGTGATGATTGGAGCGACATCAACACGTCCTTCTGCAATCCATCGCATAGCTAAGGGGAAGTCGATTTCGAAGTCGGGGACCACACTCGCGTACAGCGTAATATTCTTCCAAAACAACTTGAAAAGACTGATTTGCTGTAAGGCCTGCGTTGGAACACCAAAGAAAAACACACTGCCATGCTCTTTGCAGATTTCCAAACAAAGGTTGACAACCTGCTCTCGGTGCCCGACACATTCAATGACTAGATCAGGTCGTTGACCTCCCAACACTTTTTGAATTTCTGCTGAGATGTCTTCGTCCGTCTGGTCGGCACTGACCTGCAATGTATCGGTGGCTCCCATTTGAGGCGATACCTTGAGGCGTTCCGCATTGAGATCGACTCCGACGATTTGTCTTGCACCGAGTTGTTTCAGAGTACAATTCCACAACTGTCCCATAGGGCCCTGACCAATGACAGCCACATTGAGTCCTAGTAGATTTGGCAGGCGCCGCGTTGCAAATAGAACGGTGCCCAGCGGTTGTGCCAGCAGAGCTTCCCGAAGGTCGGGCCGAGTATCCACTGAGATCGCCTGTTTTTCCGTGCATATAAACCGTTCTTGGAGTCCCATTTGTTTATAGGGAACGCATAACACCTGCTCACCAATCTGGAACCTACTTCCGTTGGTATCAACCACCGTTCCAATCATCTCATGTAACGAATGACCGATCTCCGGCTTATAAGCCGGATTGTCCGCTTCAAAGTACAATAGGTCGGAACCGCAAAGGCACGCCAGTTCAGGCTGAAAGATGATGTCTCCCCCGTCGCTTCCCTGAAGCGTAGGTTCTTCAACGTCAATCATGCGAATTTGCTTTTCACCGTATATCTCAGCTGCTAACACTGTTTTATTCCTGTCAATTCATGAATACGCACTCTGAAACGGGTCTTATTATACCCAAGTGCACTCTGGGGCCATGCGATCACCAATATTCAATCTACCTTTTGACAACGGACAATTACAGTAGGTCGACTGCCAATCGCTGTCTGATCGGTTTGACTGAGTCGTCAATTCTACCAAGTGGTATACTGAAGCAAAACGAATCAACGTTTCCTTCAACTGGGCCCTGATATGTTCCCTCGCGTTATCTCTCTGTTCGTAGCCCTGTCCTGTTTCCTTCTGGTGCAAGACCGTGCTGAAGCTCAAAAAGAACAACTGTTTGAAACCATTGATTCACGTAGCGACCAGGCCTGGGAACGAGCTCGGCAGATTTGGAAATGGGCAGAACCAGGCTATCAGGAGGTCAAAAGTAGTAAGCTATTGGCGGAGGATCTAAAAGCAGCAGGGTTCAAAATCAAACAAGAGGTCGCCGGCATTCCAACCGCCTTTACCGCAACGTATGGTGAAGGAGAACCTGTCATAGGAGTGCTGGGCGAGTTCGATGCATTACCCGGGCTGAACCAACAGGCATCGGCTGAACGAGCGCGATTGGAAGATAGCGAGACGGATTATGGTCATGGCTGCGGGCATCATCTGTTTGGAGTAGCATCGGCCGAAGCCTGCGTCGCTATAGCACAACAGATTAAAGCTGGGACGCTAAAAGGGACCGTACGATTTTATGGTTGCCCTGCCGAAGAAGGGGGTAGTGCTAAAGTTTTCATGGTTCAAGCGGGCCTGTTTAAGGATTGCGCTACCGTGTTGCACTGGCACCCGAGTAGCGTAAATTCAGCTGGTGACCGCAGCACGCTTGCTCGTAATGCCGTCAAGTTTCGATTCCATGGTAAAGCAGCTCACGCCGCCGGTGCACCGGAGTTGGGCCGTAGTGCGCTGGATGCCGTCGAGCTAACCAACTTTGCTGCTCAGTTGCTCCGAGAACACACTCCAGACGGAACACGAATCCATCATGTCATCACCGCCGGAGGCGGAGCCCCGAACGTCGTGCCGGACTTCGCGGAAGTCTACTACTATATCCGTCATCCGAAGTCAGATGTTGTGCGTGACCTGTATGCCCGACTGGTTAAATGTGCTCAAGCCGGGGCGTTAGCAACAGAAACCAAACTAGAGATAAACTTCCAGGGTGGGATCGTTGAAATCCTTCCAAACAACGTTTTGGCCGACATCACCTTACGTAATCTACGAGGCCTGAATACTTTGCAGTGGGATGACGACGAAGTCAAATTCGCTGCTAGAATTCAGAATACGCTAGACGCTCCAATTCCACTGTCATCAATATCTGAAGTCGTGGATGTCAGTGGCACGATTGGTATGGGTTCGACTGACGTTGGCGACGTAAGTTGGGTCGTCCCGACAACCGGATTTAATACGGCCTGTTTCGTACCTGGAACTCCGGGACACAGCTGGCAGGCTGTCGCCAGTGGCGGAACAACCATTGCCCGAAAGGGAATGAATCTGGCGGCAAGAGTAATCGCCGCCACAGCCTATGACCTGTACACAGCACCGGAAATCATACAGGCGGCTCAAGCAGAACTCCGACAACGCCTTGGTGGACATCCCTACAAGACTTTAATGGTCCCAGGGCAAAGACCACCTTTGGACTACCGGAAACCTGCACAAAAATAGGAAAGTATCAGTTTTCCTCTTAAACGTCCCCCCTATAGCAAAGACGCTTATTTACCCTGTTTATAACCGGCTCGATTTACCGGTTTCCATATCTACTTCGCTCTTAATCCCTAGAGCGTGTCTTTAGGCTGCTTTTGCCTGTGTCCATGACAGAAATGACTCAATGAAAACCGTGAATTCGCGAGTATACAGCGTATTTGCCAAACTCCATTAGTTTTACTAATAAAGAACCGTGTGTATTCTGTTAAATCTGGTCCATGTCCCGTTGACGGTACTTAAATACAGGGATATTTTGAATGATTGGCCATAAGTATTAGAGGCCTTTATATTAATAACTAAATAATTAGATCACCGTACTGAAGGTGATTTGATCCAAGAATATTGAGAATATTGGTTTTAGCATGCAAATCCGTGCATTAAAGGTATTTTGTGACGTTGTCACTCGGAAGAGCTTTTCGAAAGCCGCTGACGACAACGGAATAACACAATCTGCTGCTAGCCAGACCATACACCAGATAGAAAGTCATTTCGGAGTCAAGCTTTTGGACCGGTCCAAACGCCCATTCGTGATGACAGAAGAAGGCAAAGTCTGTTTTGACCATTGCGTCAAACTGGTTCGCCAATTTGAGGAGCTTGAGTCCAGGCTCAGCAATCTTCACAGTCATTCATCTGATACTGTCAGAGTAGCGTCAATCTATTCGGTCGGGCTGAGCTATATGAAGCAGTTTGTACAACGGTTTACGGAGCTGAATCCGCAGATCAATGTGCAGCTTGAATATCATCACCCCAGCGAAGTTTACAATCTGGTGAAGTCGGGCGATGCAGATCTGGGACTATTGAGTTACCCTACTGCGACTAACTCGGTCGCCGTGATTCCCTGGCGTGAAGAAAAAATGTCCATCGTAATCTCTCCGGATCATCCACTGGCAAGTGATCACGAAGTATCCCTGAATGATCTGAATGGATTCGATATGGTCGGTTTTGATCAGAACTTACGGATTGGGCAGGAAATCAACCGCGTGCTGGCGAATGCCAATGCGACCCCAAACGTTGTCATGGAATTTGACAATATTGAGACGTTAAAGCGTGCCATTGAAATCAATGCCGGGTTCAGCATTTTGCCACAAGCTCACGTTCAACGTGAAGTCTCTGCGGGGACTTTAACTGCCGTTACGGTGAATGACAATTCATTGGTTCGACCTGTGGGAATCATTCACCGCGACAATATTAAGCTCGGTAAAAACACCGAAAACTTTATCGAACTTTTAATCGAAGATGTGCAAGCACCATCAGCAATGCATGCCACTTCCCAAACCTTACAAACAAATACGGAAGTCCGTTCCGGATTTGTACCATCTGCAAAGTAATGCAGACCTGAATCGAGAAGTAGAAACAAGAATATGAATAATATTGCCAAGTTTGGATTACCTGAAAAGCAAGGTTTATACGACCCAGCCTTTGAAAAAGACGCTTGTGGTGTCGGTTTTGTTGCCCACATCAAAGGCCAACGTAGTCATCAGATCGTGTTGGATGCCAACGAAATCATGATGAATATGGAGCATCGTGGCGCTTGTGGCTGTGAAGCCAATACAGGTGACGGTGCCGGAATGCTCACTGGATTTCCTTATGACTTCATGCGCAAAGTTGCCAAAGATGAATTGGATGCAGACCTTCCGGAGGAAGGTCGTTTTGGAGCTGGTGTCGTCTTCCTGCCACAAGATGATGATCAACGTGCTCAGTGTAAAGCAACTGTTGAGCAGATCATTACAGAACAAGGGCAGGTACTCGTCGGCTGGCGTACGATTCCAACCGATCCAACCGGAGCCAACATCGGTCCCACGGCTCTGTCAGCAATGCCCGTTTTTGAGCATTTGATCATTGCCGCAGCGGATGGTGTCGAGCACGAGGATTTCGAGCGGCAACTATACATCATTCGTAAACGCGCAAGCCATGTATTGCGCGACAATGACTCCATGAGCGAGTCCAAGCTGTTCTACGTTTGCTCGCTTTCCTCAAAAGTCATGATCTATAAGGGAATGATGACGACGTATCAGGTTGTCCCGTTCTTCTATGATCTTCAAAGTGAGGACTATACCACTCACCTGGCGATGATTCACTCGCGATTCTCCACCAATACTTTTCCAAGTTGGGACCGAGCTCAACCCTGCCGTTTCATGGCCCATAACGGTGAGATCAATACCTTGCGTGGAAACGTCAACTGGATGGCCGCCCGTGAGGGTGTTATTGAAACCAACCAGTTTGGAGATGACCTACAAAAACTGTTCCCGATCATTGAAGCTGACTGCTCGGACTCGGGTAACTTTGACAATGCTCTGGAATTCCTTCTCATGTCAGGACGAACTCTTCAGGAAGCCGTCATGATGATGATTCCAGAAGCCTGGCAGAAGCACGACACAATGAGCGAAAACAAACGTGCTTTCTATGAATATCACAGTTGCCTGATGGAACCTTGGGACGGTCCGGCATCGATCGTGTACACCGACGGAAAATATATTGGAGCGATCCTTGACCGAAATGGTTTACGCCCCAGCCGCTTTTACCTGACTCACGATGATCGTGTGATCATGGCCAGTGAAGTGGGTGTACTGAAGATCGATCCTGCCAACGTGAAATACAAAGGACGCCTGCAACCAGGACGAATGTTCCTGGTTGATTTTGAAGAAGGTCGTCTGATCCCAGATGCCGAACTCAAGGAAGAATTTGCCGGACGTCACCCCTATGCTCAGTGGCTCAAAGACCATCGAATTCAAATTTCTGATTTGGCTCCCCAGGCCGACTTCAAGTCTTTCCAGCCGGACAATCTGCTACCACGGATGCAGACATTCGGATATACCACGGAAACGATGCAATTCATGCTAATCCCGATGCTACACCAGGAACGGGATCCCGTTGGTTCAATGGGTAATGACGCAGCACTGGCATGCCTCAGCGATCAGCCACGAATGATCTACGATTACTTCAAACAACTGTTTGCTCAGGTCACCAATCCTGCTGTGGATTCGATTCGGGAAGGCATTATCATGTCTCTCGAATGTTACATCGGTCCGGAAAAAAATCTAGTGGAAACCACTCCGGAACATGCCAACCGCCTGCTCATTCCACATCCGATCCTCACCAATGAAGAGTTGGATGCGATTTCAAACATGGACCATCGCGGATGGAAGTCCAGAAAGATTGACATCACGTACCCTCGCAGTGAAGGAGCCGATGGTCTCGCCCCTGCCTTAAACCGTATTTGTCAGGAAGTCGAGCAAGCGATTGCCGACGGCTACAGCATCGCTGTTCTCTCTGACCGCAACGTCAGTGGCGACCGCATTCCAGTTAGTTCGCTTCTGGCAACCGGAGCTGTCCATCACCACTTGGTCAAACAAGCAAAGCGTACTCAGATCGGGCTTGTCCTTGAGTCTGGTGAAGCACGCGAAGTCCATCACCACTGCCTCTTGATCGGCTATGGTATCGATGCCATTAATCCATATCTGGCATTCGAGTCACTTTGGCAGGCACGTCGAGATAACTTGCTCAATGACCACATTGTGGATGATGACAAAGTCGTTGCCCTGTACAAAAAAGCAGTCGCCAAAGGCATGCTCAAGGTCATGGGGAAGATGGGAATTTCGACTCTGCAATCTTATAAGGGTGCTCAGATCTTTGAAGCCATTGGCCTTCAGGACGAAGTTGTTGATCGCTGTTTTGTTGGCACAGCCAGCCGGGTTCAGGGCGTTGATTTCAGCGTACTGGCAACAGAAACCGTTCGCCGTCACAACCTTGGATTCCCGGAACGTGAAGAAGAAGGGTTACCGATTCTTGCCAATCCGGGTGAATTTCACTGGCGAGCCGAAGGAGAGCGACACGCTTGGGATCCTGTCTCCATCGCCAACCTTCAGGTAGCATCCCGTACAAACAACCGCGACGATTACTGGAAATTTGCCGAGCACATCAACAATGAAGAGCGTAAGCGAGCATCCTTACGTGGATTGCTTGAATTCAAACCAGGTGCCAATGGCGATGCGATAGACTTGGAAGAAGTTCAACCCGCCAGTGAAATTGTGAAACGCTTTGTCACCGGAGCGATGAGCTTTGGCTCGATTTCAGCCGAATCCCACGAGACTCTGGCAATCGCTATGAATCGTCTGGGAGGAAAAAGTAACACCGGAGAAGGGGGAGAAGATCCTGAACGATTTAACCCACTGGAAAATGGTGACTCGAAACGATCGGCAATTAAACAGGTCGCTTCCGGTCGATTTGGTGTAACGATCTGGTATCTGGCCAATGCTGACGAAATTCAGATCAAGATTTCACAAGGAGCCAAGCCAGGAGAAGGAGGTGAATTGCCGGGACGAAAAGTCGACGACAACATCGCTCGTATTCGCTACTCGACACCAGGAGTGGGACTGATTAGCCCACCTCCTCACCACGACATTTATTCGATCGAAGACCTGGCTCAGTTAATTCACGACCTCAAAAACTCTAATCCAAGTGCCAGAATCAGCGTGAAGCTTGTCTCGGAAGTCGGTGTCGGTACCATTGCCGCGGGGGTTTCCAAAGCACATGCCGATCATATTCTCATTTCCGGCCACAATGGTGGTACCGGTGCCTCGCCACTGACCAGTATTAAGCACGCCGGTCTCCCGTGGGAGTTAGGAATTGCCGAAACGCACCAAACTCTGGTTATGAATGACCTGCGAAGCCGAACCGTGTTGCAAACAGACGGGGGGTTGCGTACCGGACGTGACGTAGCCATCGCTGCCTTACTTGGAGCCGAAGAATTTGGGTTCTCTACTGCTCCACTGATTACTTTGGGCTGTATTATGATGCGTAAATGCCATCTCAATACCTGCCCGGTTGGAATCGCCACTCAGGACCCAGAGCTTCGCAATAAATTCAACGGCAAACCGGAACATGTAGTGAATTACCTGTTCATGGTAGCCGAAGAAGCTCGACAAATCATGGCCAGTCTGGGCTTCCGCACGATTGATGAAATGGTCGGCCGAGTCGACTGTTTGGAAACCAAAGCCGCGATCGATCACTGGAAGGCCGACGGACTGGATCTATCCTCGGTACTTGCTCCTGCTCCTAAACCCCATGATGACGTCGACGTGATTTGCACGATTACACAGGATCATGGTTTGGAAGATGCTTTGGATAACCAACTGATCGAATTGGCCAAGCCAGCCATCGAAAATCAGGAAGCGGTTGATATTCAGCTACCGATCGTGAATACCAACCGGACAGTTGGAACCATGCTCAGCCATACTCTGGTCAAAGCCATCGGAGGAAACCACCTGCCTGAAGACACCATCCGGATTAAGTTCAATGGTTCAGCCGGCCAAAGCTTTGGAGCCTTTCTGGCACAGGGAATCTTTATGGAAATTGAAGGGGACGCCAATGACTACGTTGGCAAAGGCCTATCCGGCGGTCGTCTGGCAGTTTACCCTCCAGAGTCCAGTACATTTAATGCCGAAGAAAACTTCATCAGTGGCAACGTCTGCCTCTATGGAGCCACTTCCGGTGAAGCCTTCTTCCGAGGTCAGGTAGCGGAACGATTCTGTGTTAGAAACTCCGGTGCACGTACGGTCGTCGAAGGCGTTGGTGACCACGGCTGTGAATATATGACAGGTGGACGCACTGTCATTCTTGGACCGACCGGGAGAAACTTTGCTGCTGGCATGTCCGGCGGGATCGCTTATGTCTGGGATCGGGAAGGTGATTTCAATCTGAAATGTAATCTGGAATTGGTCCAACTTGAAAAAGTTGAAGACCCCGATGATATCGCCGAAGTGCGTGAACTGATTGAAAAACATCAAGCCTTCACGCAATCGCCGGTCGCGGAATCAATCTTAGCTGATTGGGATAACTTCCTGAGTCAGTTGGTTAAAGTGATGCCCACCGACTACAAGCGAGTATTGGAAGAGCAAAAGGCGAAACAAGCAGCTCAGACCAATTAACTGGCGAATGGATACTTGGCCTTCGTCGAATTTAACAACAAATCCTCCCTGGAAGACAGGGATTAAATAACAATCAAAACGGTAAATACTAATGGGAAAACCAACTGGTTTTAAAGAATTTCAACGTGAGACGATTCCCTATCGTCTGCCACTGGTACGCATTGACGATTATCAGGAAATCTACACCACTCCATCCGATGAACACCTTGCAACACAGGGCGCTCGCTGTATGGATTGCGGCGTTCCGTTTTGTCAGTCCACGACCGGCTGTCCAATCGACAATCTGATTCCCGAGTGGAATGATCTTGTGTATCGAGGGCGTTGGGAAGAAGCGTTAGAGCGGTTGCAGAAGACGAATAACTTTCCGGAGTTCACCGGGCGGGTCTGTCCTGCTCCATGTGAAGGTGCTTGTGTTTTGGGAATTACCAATCCACCGGTCACCATCAAGAATATCGAAAGTACGATCGTTAATCGCGGCTTCGACAATGGGTGGATCAAACCGGAACCACCTGAGAGCCGCACGGGGAAGAAAGTGGCCGTTGTTGGATCCGGACCTGCCGGTCTGGCAGCTGCTGACCAATTAAACAGTGTTGGCCATGAAGTAACTGTTTATGAACGAGCGGACCGAATCGGTGGGCTACTCATGTACGGCATCCCCAACATGAAGCTTGAGAAAAACGATGTCCTGCGACGGGTCGGGCTGATGGAAGAAGAGGGAGTCAAGTTCGTCACCAACGCAAACGTTGGGGTCGATGTCTGCCCGAAAGAACTCATGGACAACAACGATGCCGTCCTACTGGCGACCGGTGCGACCAATCCTCGTAATCTGCCAATCCCGGGACGTGAACTCAACGGAATCCACTTTGCGATGGAATTCCTTACGGCCAATACAAAGAGCCTGATGGACAGCAATTTGGAAGATGGTAATTTCATCTCAGCCGAAGGCAAAAAGGTAGTGGTTATTGGTGGAGGAGATACAGGAACTGACTGTATTGCAACCTCCCTTCGTCATGGTGCCACCAGTATCGTCAATCTCGAAATTGTCCCTCGACCGCCTGAAGGTCGTGCCGACAATAACCCATGGCCACAGTGGCCTCGCATTTACCGCGTAGACTACGGGCACGAAGAAGTGGCTGCCAAATGGGGCGAGGACCCTCGGGATTACTCCGTCGAATCCGTAGAATTCATTGCCGATGACAACGGCAATGTCAAAGCGATTAAAGTCGCTCAGGTCGACTGGTCTAAACCTGTGGAAAACGGTCCTCCATTCTCCCGCGTTGAAGGAAGTGAAAAGATCATTGAGGCTGACCTGGTTCTTTTGGCGATGGGATTCCTGGGTCCGGAACAGTACATTCTGGACGCCTTCGGAGAAGGTGTGGAAACAGATCCACGCAGCAACTACAAAGCGGATCACGGTGAGTTTAAAACGAGCGTCGATGGACTATTTGCTGCCGGCGACTGCCGTCGTGGCCAGTCTCTCGTCGTTTGGGCCATCAATGAAGGGCGAGGTGCCGCTCGGGCAATCGATGGATATCTGGTAGGCCAAAGCACACTGCCAGCTCCTGGAACAACCATGGGCAGCCCGTTACAACCTAGCTAAGACTAAATCATATCTACAGGAACAGTGGAGTTAGAGTAGGTCGAAAAACCTGCTCTCGCGGATATAATCTCACATTCTCGTTGAGGCTAAGGCATTACGAGTTCATAATACTTAGGTTCGATACGTAAGCAGTAAATTGTTGCTACTCTTCCTCTCGATGCCGTTTAAGCAGTCTAAGATTTCATCGTAATGTCAAACTCCTCCGAATCTCTCATTTCGCTACAAAACGTCACCAAACGTTACGGGAGTTTCCTGGCGCTCGATAACATCACCGCAGAAATACCGACAGGTGTTATTGGACTGCTAGGACCTAATGGGGCCGGTAAGAGTACCCTCAT
>MDSW01180415.1_pt1 | contig 18905 bp, 21 predicted proteins | sample 811171 | NCBI WGS metagenome assembly MDSW01 (sample SAMN05326641, study PRJNA326480) | marine metagenome | isolation source: seawater | place: Atlantic Ocean: North West | collected 2012 | reverse complement strand
CCTGTTGACAAACTTTTTGGCACTATTCTTATTGAAAGAGTTATTGATTTTATCTTTTTATTTGGGTTAATTATTTTAACGTTTATTGTAAAATTTAATGAACTAATAATGTTTTATAATAATATCATAGTACAAAATGGGGAGCAAGAATCTAATCTATTACTACTAACATTTATTGTATTAGGAGTAATTTTTAGTATCCTATTAATTAAAAAATGGTTAAAAAAATCTGCTTTATATGAAAAAATATTAACCTTTATACAAGGACTAAAAACTGGATTTAAGAGTATTTTAGTTATGAAAAATAAAAGGGTGTTTTGGTTTCATACATTAAATATTTGGGTTATGTATTTTTTAATGACATACATATGTTTTTTTAGCATGGAAGCAACATCGCAATTAACACTAGGTGATGGGCTTTTCCTTTTAGTACTTGGCGGTATTGGAATGGTAATTCCTACACCAGGTGGGATAGGTTCTTACCATGCCATTGTTATGATTGGGCTTTCTGTTCTAGGAGTTGGATCCATATTTCTAGAACAAGGAGGAAATACTGCTAATCCTGCATTAATATTTCCAACAATAATGCACGCTGGCCAGACATTAGTAGCCATAATTATGGGCTCTGCTGGTTTATTATTTTTATTTATTTCAAAAAAACAAAAGCATGTCAATTCTTGAAAAAATAAAATCAAAAATATTTAGTATTGATGAGTTTATTCCAAAAGTAAATAGATGGAAAGATCTTGGTTATTCAATAGTTTTTACGAATGGTTGTTTTGACATACTACATAAAGGACATATTGAAATGCTTAGTGCTTCTGCAAATCTTGGTGACAAACTTATTGTTGGTATTAATTCTGACAGTTCAATTAATAAATTAAAAGGCAAATCTCGTCCAATATTAGATGAAGAAACAAGATCTATTCTAATCTCTTCATTAAGTTTTGTGGATGCTGTTATATTATTTTCTGAAAAAACACCAATCAATTTAATAAACAAAATTGTTCCTGATATATTAACAAAAGGAGGAGATTATAAAAAAGAAAAAGTTGTAGGCTATAAAAAAGTAGATGAGACAGGGGGAGAAATAATTATTATACCTTTAACAGAAGGATTCTCAAGTACAAATATTATTGAAAAAATAAAAAAAATATAATGGCAAAAAAGAAAATTCAATCTGCTTTTTTTTGCCAAAACTGTGGTACACAATCTCCAAAATGGTTAGGGAAATGTCCACAATGTAATGAATGGAACACCTTTGTTGAAGAAATCATAAATAAAGATTCTGACAAAAAAGCAGGTGGTTTTTCAACTAACAAAATACATAAACCAACTCTTTTAAGTGAAATAAAATATAACAATGAAAAAAGAATTATAACAACTGATACTGAACTTAATAGGGTTTTAGGAGGTGGTGTAGTTCCCGGTTCATTAATACTTTTAGGTGGTGACCCTGGAATTGGTAAGTCTACACTATTATTACAGTTTGCACTAAGCACTATTAATCAACGAATCTTATATGTTTCAGGAGAAGAAAGTGAGAAACAAATAAAAATGAGGGCTGAAAGAATCAATAAGGATTCTAAAAACTGCTTTATACTAACTGAAACATCTACACAAAACATCTTTCAACAAATTGAACAATTACAACCAGACATTTTAGTTATTGACTCTATTCAAACTCTTCATACTTCTCACATTGATTCATCACCGGGAAGCGTATCTCAAGTAAGAGAATGTACTGCAGAATTAATCAAATATGCAAAAGAAACTAGCACTGCTGTTTTTCTTATTGGACATATAAATAAAGATGGTGCAATTGCAGGACCTAAAGTTTTAGAACATATGGTAGACACTGTTCTTCAGTTTGAAGGAGACAGAAATTATGTCTATAGAATTTTAAGAACAATAAAAAATAGATTTGGCTCTGCCTCAGAATTAGGAGTATATGAAATGAATAGTGAAGGGTTAAGAGAAGTAAGCAATCCTTCAGAAATATTAATATCTGAAAGAGATGAGAAAACAAGTGGGGTTGCAATTGCAGGAACAATTGAAGGAGCGAGACCATTACTTGTTGAAATACAATCACTAGTTAGCTCCGCTGTTTATGGTACTCCTCAAAGATCTGCAACTGGCTTTGATACTAGAAGAATGAATATGCTTCTTGCCGTGCTTGAAAAAAGATGTGGCTTTAGATTAGGTGCAAAAGATGTCTTCTTAAACATTACTGGAGGAATAAAAATTGATGACACAGCCATAGATCTTGCTGTTGTTTGTTCAATTCTTTCATCTGATCAAGACATAGCCCTCGATACCCAAATATGCTTTGCTGGTGAGATTGGACTTTCAGGTGAAATTCGAGCAGTGAACAGAATAGATCAAAGAATTGCAGAAGCTGAAAAACTTGGCTATAAACAAATTGTTATTTCTAAATATAATAAATTCAACGCCAAAGATTTCAAAATTAATGTTGTTAAATGTGGTAAAATTGAAGAGGTATTCAAATTACTTTTTTAAATTCTAAAGTGTTTCCACTTGTTCCTTATTGTCATCACAAATGTGTTTAGATATCGTTAAGAATTAGTTCTCTAAAAAGGGCGATACCATATCAAGTTCCATTTGCCACACAATAATAAAAATTATTAAAATTAAGGAAGCAAAAAATATAATGACAACTCTTTTTAAATTTATTGGTTGTTTATTTTGAGACTGGCCAAAACCATTTCTTTTTAATCTTTGTCTATATTCAGAAAAAGTTTCATTTTCAATTGGATATTTACTTAAAGAATCGACTTGAGTCTCAACAGGAGTTTTATTATTTATAATAGTATCATTTATTTGTAGATTAGTTAAAATTGGAAACGATGAAAACGCAAAAAAGGGTAAACAAAGTAATATAAGTAGTAGTTTTTTATTCAAATTCTTTAATTCTTATTTTACAATCTAGCTCCATTTTATTAGCTTTTTGGCCATCATCAATATAGTTGAGTTTTTGATCTTCAAAATAATAGAATCTTACATAAGGTTCTCCTTTTCTATAGATTATATAATATACACTTGATTCTTTTGACATTATGCAATTCTGTGATTTACTATGCCTGTTTTTAAATTCTTCCTCACCCATACCAATAGTGATTTTTTCATACCGTGCTTCTTTTGGTAAATTCATGAATACAATCATCTGGCAAGATGAAAAAGTGATTCCTAAAAAAAACATTACTGCTAATAATCTTTTCATTATATTATCTGACTTGTATGATCTTTAGTGTTAACTTTTGTAATAATCTCTTCAATAATTCCATTCTCATCAATTAAAAAAGTAGTTCTAACAATTCCCATATATTCTCTACCCATAAACTTCTTTAATTGCCAAACGCCATAATCATTTACAACTTTTTGATCTTCATCAGAAATTAAATTAAATGGTAATGTGTATTTTTCAATAAATTTTTGATGTCTTTTAGTACTATCACAGGAAACTCCTATAACGTCATAGCCTTTATTTAATAAGTCATTATAATTTTCTGACAAATTACATGCTTGTGCGGTACAGCCAGGCGTCATGTCTTTTGGATAAAAATATAATACTACTTTTTTTCCTTTATACTGTTCTAATGTAATTGGATTACCATCTTGATCCACAGAGTTTATTTCAGGGGCTCTGTCACCTATTGTTAAATTTTTCATAAATTATTTTTTAATTATAACGTTCCTCTTCTTTCTTGTTCTGCTTCTATAGATTCAAAAAGTGCTTTAAAATTTCCTTTACCAAAAGACTGAGCTCCTTTTCTTTGTATTATTTCAAAAAACAATGTTGGCCTATCTGTTAATGGTTTAGTAAAAATTTGTAACAAATATCCTTCATCATCTCTATCTACCAAAATACTGTGTTTTTTTAATGTTAAAATTTCTTCATCGATTTCTCCAACACGATCAAGTACAGTGTCATAATATTTATTAGGTATAGTAAGAAACTCTACTCCTCTACTTTGCATAGCAGCTACAGTGGAAACTATATCATCAGTGGCAACAGCTATATGCTGACAACCTGGACCGTTATAAAAATCTAAATACTCTTCAATTTGAGATTTTTTTAATCCGTCTGCAGGTTCATTAATTGGGAATTTAATTCTCCCATTACCATTTGTCATTACTTTACTCATTAAAGCCGTATATTGAGTAGAGATATCTTTATCATCAAAGGTAATTAGATTAGCAAAACCCATAGTTTCATTATAAAACTTTTCCCAAACATTCATTTCTCCCCAACCAACATTAGCAACCATATGGTCAATATATTTAAGACCGACTAGTGGAGGGTTATATGTTGATTCCCATTTTTCAAATCCAGGCATAAAAATTCCATTATAATTTTTTCTTTCTACAAAAACATGCACTGTATCACCATAAACTTTTATAGCTGATGTTACTACTTCTCCATCTTTATCTTTTTTAGATATTGGCTCAAAGTATGATTCTGCTCCTCTACTGGTTGTTTCTTTCCAAGATTTTGTAGCATCATCTACCCAAATAGCAATTACTTTAACACCATCTCCATGCTTTTCGATATGGTCATAAATTCCATTCTTTGAACTTGGCATAGGGGTTGTAAATACTAATCGGATTTTATCTTGAACAACCACATAAGAAGTCCTGTCTTTTATTCCTGTTTCTAATCCAGCATATGCTAAAGATTGAAAACCGAGTGCCGTTTTATAAAAATGTGCTGCTTGCTTAGCATTCCCAACATAAAACTCAACATAATCTGTTCCTAATAGAGGTAAAAAATCTTGAGCTTCAGGAAATATTTTTTCTAATTTATCTGTTTCCATATTTATTCTATCCATGATTTATGATACTTGCCATCTGAAAGATCTATTGCTTGTTGTGTTAGCTTAAGTGGTGCAAAGGTGTCTATCATTACAGCTAATTCATCAGTTTTAGTTTGCCCTATACTTCTTTCCATTGCCCCTGGATGTGGTCCATGCGGAATTCCAGCAGGATGTAAAGAAATAAATCCTTCTTCTACATGATTCCTACTCATAAAATCTCCATCAACATAATAAAGAACTTCATCAGAATCAATATTCGAATGATTATATGGTGCTGGGATTGACTCAGGATGATAATCATACAGACGTGGACAGAAAGAACAAATAACAAATCTGTTTGTCTCAAAAGTTTGATGTACAGGAGGTGGTTGATGCACTCTACCTGTTATTGGTTCAAAATCATGAATTGAAAAAGCATAAGGAAAATTATATCCATCCCAGCCAACTACATCAAAAGGATGGGATGCATAAGTATATTCATGAATCATGTGTTCTTTTTTAATCTTAATAATAAAATCTCCTTGCTTATCATGAGTTTCTAGTTCTTCAGGTTTTCTTAAATCTCTCTCACAATAAGGAGAATGTTCCAATAATTGTCCAAAATAATTACGATAACGTTTTGGAGTATATACTGGCGTATACGATTCTACTATAAATAACCTATTTTCAGAATTATTATATTTTATTGTATAAATCATCCCTCTTGGGATTACTAAATAATCACCTTCTTTAAAATTAATGTTTCCAACAAATGTTCTTAATGTACCACTACCCTTATGTACAAAGATTACCTCATCACCATCTGTATTTTTATAAAAATAATCTTCTTCTAAATTTGTTGGAGCAGAAAGTAAAATATTTAAGTCATTATTAAAAAGAATAGAAATTCTACTTTTTAAATGATCACTAATTGGTAAAACATCAAATCCTTTGAGCAAATATGACTTAAGATTTTTATCTATAACTGCTTTTGGAGAAACAGAGTATGCTTCTTTAATTCCTTTAACCTGCGTTGGCCTATGTAAATGATATAAAAGAGATGACATGCCATCAAAACCAATTGTTCCAAAAAGCTCTTCATAATGAAGACCTCCGTCTTTTTTTTTAAATGTAGTATGTCTTTTGTGAGGTATTTTCCCTAGTTTATGATAAAACGGCATTGGCTTAATTTTAATACAAATATAAGACTAAATCATAAACAACAAATATTTTATCATCCATAAAATAAAATTGATAATTTTGTCTTTAGAAATGAAAATTATTTGTTACAAAATAAAGACTACCAATACACATCAGGTGGGCGTATTACAAGGTGAATTAATACAGAATCTTAACAGTTGTTTTGGGAATATCTCAATTATTGATCTAATTCAAATTGAGGATTATCAAAATAAAGCTCGTGATTTTATTTCTCAAAAAAATTGTTTAACACACAACATTGAAGATGTTACTATCTTGCCTGCTATTCCTAGACCCACTTCTTTTCGAGATGCATATGCCTTTAGAGAACATGTACAAACATGCAGAGAGAATAGAGGAGCAAAAATGATTCCTGAATTTGACAAATTCCCTGTTTTTTATTTTTCTAATCATAATACCATGTTTGCAGATGGGGAAGAAATAGAACTAATGCCTGATCATTTTGATAAATTAGATTATGAGCTAGAATTTGCAATAGTAATAGGTAAAGGAGGAAAAAATATTTTAGCTAAAAATGCTCATAAACATATTGCAGGTTTTTGTATTTTAAATGATTTAAGTGCAAGAAAATTACAACTAGAAGAAATGAAATTAAATCTTGGCCCCGCAAAAGGAAAAGATTTTGCTAACGTTTTAGGGCCATACTTAATAACAAAAGAAGAGTTAGAAGAAAAATCTACTAATACCACAAATGGCAAAAAATATGATTTACAAATGAAATGTTTAGTAAATGGCGAGCTTATTTCTTCAGGTAATACTAAAGATATGCATTGGACTTTTGAAGAAATAATTGAGCGAGCATCATATGGAGTAGAATTGTTCCCTGGAGATGTAATTGGATCTGGAACAGTTGGAACTGGATGTCTACTTGAAATAAATGGCACAAGAAAAAAAGCAAATCCTGAATACATTGAACAATGGATAAATGAAGGAGATGTAATAGAAATGCATGTTGAAGTATTAGGAAAAATTTCTAATAAAATTATAAAATCTTCTAACCCACATTCAATAAAATAACATCCTTAAATGATTAAAACAATAGATGTAAAATCAGCAGAAACTTCAGAAATATATAAATATCTAACAGATTCTATAACACCAAGACCTATTGCATTTGTTAGTAGTATTGATGCTGAAGGAAATAAAAACTTAAGTCCCTTTTCTTTTTTTAATGTTTTCTCTGTCCTGCCCCCAATATTAGTTTTTTCTCCTGTTAGAAGAGTGAAAAATAATACTTCTAAAAATACTTTAGATAATGTTCATCAGGTTAAAGAATGTGTTGTTTCTTTAGTAACAGAGGATATGGCACAGCAGGTTTCTTTAGCTTCTTGTGATTTTGAAGCAAATATTAATGAGTTTAAAAAAGCAGGCTTTACTGAATTGAAATCCGATTTAATTAGACCTTCAAGAATTAAAGAGGCTCCTGTTAATTTTGAATGTAAAGTAAATGAAATTATTACTCTATCAGAAAAAGGTGGTGCTGGCAATCTAATATTGTGTGAGGTTTTAAAAATACATATCAGTGAAAATGTAATTGATAAAAACAATATGATAGATCCATTTAAACTAAAAATTGTTAGTCGGTTTGGTAGAAATTGGTATGGAAAAACAACAAAAGATGGCTTATATGAAATTATAAAACCTATATCTAAAATTGGTATGGGAATTGACAAATTACCAAAAGAAATTAAAAATTCTAAAGTTTTAACTGGAAACGAATTAGCAATATTAGCATCTGCAGAAAATATTCCAGAAAAAAAAGATTTTCTTCTAAGAGATAAAAAAAATACGACAGAAAAACATATCTTAGCCAAAGATTTTTTAAGCCAAGGAAAAACTGAAGATGCTTGGCAAATATTATTATAAACTTAAAATAAATAATTATAAACTTAAAATAAATATATTATGTCATTTAAACTACCTGAATTACCATATGCATATAATGCTTTAGAACCACATATTGATGCGAAAACTATGGAAATACACCATAGTAAACATCATAATGGATATACAACAAATCTCAATAATGCTATAAAAGATACTGAACTGGAAAATAAAAGTATTGAAGAAATTTGCTCAACTCCGTCTATCAACCCTGCTGTTAGAAATAATGGTGGTGGTTATTTTAATCACTGTTTATTCTGGAGTATCATGAGTCCAAATGGTGGAGGAAATCCAACAGGAGAGATTTGCGATGCTATCAGTGATCAATTTGGTGATTTTGAAAAATTTAAAGATGTCTTTTCTAAAGCTGCAGGAACAAGGTTTGGTTCAGGATGGGCCTGGTTGTGTGTAAAAAATGGGGAATTAGATGTTTGTTCTACACCTAATCAAGATAACCCGATAATGAATGGTAGTTGTGGAGGAACTCCTATTCTTGGATTAGATGTCTGGGAACATGCTTATTATTTAAATTACCAAAATAGAAGACCTGATTATATTAATGCTTTCTTTAATGTAATTAACTGGGATGAAGTAAATAGAAGATATAATGCAGCTTTGTAATATTTTTATAAATTTGCCAGACTTATTCTTAATTTAAAATTAAAATATATATACAATGAAAAAGAAATTATTATTTTTTACACTAACAGCATTATTTTTAATTTTCTCAGTCAATCAAAATACCTTTGCGCAAAATGGTGAAAAGGTAATTCTTGAAAATTGGGCTGGTCTTGATAGTGTCGATGAAAATGGAGATTTTGTTTATGGAGAAGCTGAATTATATACTGAAGAAGAAACAGAAACTTTAGAGGTGATTCCTGAATCTGAAATAGAAGAATCAGCATCTTTTCATCAAATTATAAAACAAAAATTTATTGAAGGTGGACCTGGATTTATGGGTATAGTATTACTTTGTTTAATTCTAGGATTGGCATTGGCAATAGAAAGAATAATATATCTTAATATGGCAACTACTAATACAGATGAGCTTTTAAATAACGTTGAAAAAGCATTAAATTCAGGAGGATTAGATGCTGCAAAAGAAGTTTGTAGAAACACTAAAGGTCCAGTTGCTTCAATATTTTACCAAGGGCTCGATCGTTCTGGAGAAGGAATCGATATGGTGGAAAAATCTATTGTTTCATATGGATCTGTTCAAATGGGTTTATTAGAAAAAGGATTATCATGGATTTCTTTATTTATTGCTCTGGCTCCTATGCTTGGATTTATGGGGACTGTAATTGGTATGATTGGAGCCTTTGATGCAATTGAGGCCGCTGGAGATATATCTCCTTCTCTTGTAGCTGGGGGAATTAAAGTTGCTCTTCTAACAACTGTATTTGGACTAATTGTTGCTATGATTTTACAAATCTTTTATAATTATTTAATTTCAAAAGTGGATTCGATTGTAAATTCAATGGAAGATGCATCTATATCATTAATTGACTTATTAGTTAAAAACAAATAACATATGGAAAGTTTAATCAATATAGGTATCATACTAACATATCTTATGATTGGATTTGCAACAATTGTTGCAATAGGTTTTGGTATAAAAAAATTAAGCTCAAATAAAAAAAATGTAAGAAAAACAATTTATACAGTTGGAGGATTGCTTACAATTTTTCTTATTTCATATTTTACTGCATCTGATGAAATATTAACTTCATATGAAAAATATAATATCACAGCATCTACAGCTAAGCAAGTTGGTATGGGTTTAACTACTTTCTATCTATTAATACTTGGAGCTATTGGTTCCATATTATATACTGAAGTGACTAAAATTATTTCAAAATAATGGCAAGTAAAAGAAGAGGTCTACCAGAGATTAATGCAGGTTCGATGGCTGACATTGCTTTTCTTTTGCTTATTTTCTTTTTAGTTACTACAACAATGGATGTAGATACGGGAATTGCTCGTAAATTACCTCCTATGCCTGAAGATGAACAACTAGAAGATGACTCTCAAATTCATGCAAAAAACATCTATGTTGTTTTGATTAACGCAAATAACCAATTATTAGTTGAAGGCGAATTAATGGATATTTCACAATTAAGAGAAGGCGCGAAACGCTTTATAAATAATAACGGACTAGACCCTAATTTATCAGAAAATCCAGAAAAAGCAATTATCTCCTTACAAAATGATAGAGGTACAGAGTATATGACATATATTCGTGTACAAAATGAACTTGCGGCAGCCTATAATGAAATTAGAAATGATGTAGCTCTGAATAAATTTGGACAGAGATATAATGATTTAAGCAAGACGCAACAAAAAGAAATAAGAAAAATGTATCCTCAAAAGATATCTGAAGCAGAACCTAAAAATATTGGAGAAAAATCATAATGAGTAAGTTTAAAAAAAATAAAAATAATTCAATGCCAGGTATTTCCACAGCTTCATTACCTGATATAGTTTTTATGCTTTTATTCTTTTTTATGGTTACAACTGTAATGAGAGAAACTACTTTGTTTGTAAATGTTATTACTCCAAAAGCAACTGAGATTAAAAAAATGGAGAAAAAATCATTAGTAAGCTATATCTATATTGGAGAACCTATTAAAAGATTACAAAGTTCATATGGAACCTCAGCAAGAATACAATTAAACGATGCTTTTGCCTCTGTTGAAGAAATACAAGAATTTATAGTAGCTGAAAGAGAAGCTAGAGATGAAAAAGAAATTCCATATATGACAACTTCAATTAAAGCTGATGAATCTGTGAAAATGGGTATCATTACTGATGTTAAGCAAGAATTAAGAAAGGCAAACGCTTTAAAAATCAATTACTCTACCAGGAAAGGGGAATATTAAGATTCCTTTTTCATCTTTAGGTTATTATATAATAAAAACAATAATAAAGATATTGCTATAAAACTAAATATAGCCTCTTTTAAATTAGCTGAATTTGTAAGAATATTAGAATGCTGAGAAAATTTGGGATATGAAAAAACAACTGCTAAAGCGTTATTTATAAAATGTGCAATTATAGGTAACCAAAGTGATTTACTCCAATATAAAAAGTATCCAAGCATAATTCCTAAAAATAATCTAGGTAAAAAACCCTGAAATTGCATATGAACAGCACTAAATAATATAGCTGTAATAAAAATTGCGGCACTTGAATTATTAATCCATTTAGATAAAGACTGCTGAATATATCCTCTAAAAAACAACTCTTCACCTATAGCTGGAACCAATGCTAGTATAAACAAATTAATTAACAAATCTGATAAACTATTCATTTGTAAAAATGCTTCTGTTAATTCATTAGCTCTTATTTCATAATTTAATAGCCAATCTGGAATATTAATATTCTGATTCCACTCATATAGAAAAGAAACAACTGGATTGACAAGTACTATAATAGATATTAATAACAGTATGTTTTGCCTATTTACTGCATCAAAATTTAGTTTAAAATTAAAACCTGTAAGATGCCTATAAATTAGTAAAGGAATAATAAATAATCCTATACCATTAAAAAATTGAATGATTTTTAATCCACTAACTGATTGTTTATTAGTAATACTAAATATTAAATTACTATTAAAATCAAATAAGAAATTAACAATATACATTGCTATTAACATGTGTAACATAAAAGAAATAAACATCAAGGATGCTAATAATGCTATTTTAAATCCTACAGATTTTTTTTTAAATAATTTTCTTAATGTCATTTTATTATTTTTGTATTTATGTCTGTAAAAATAGGAAATATTGATATAGGAGAATTTCCTTTGCTATTAGCACCTATGGAAGATGTTAGTGATCCTCCTTTTAGAGCATTGTGTAAAGAAAATGGAGCTGATGTAATGTATACAGAATTTATTTCTTCTGAAGGATTAATTCGAAATGCAGAGAAAAGCACAATGAAACTAGATATTTATGATTATGAAAGACCAATAGGCATACAAATATTTGGTAACGATATTGAATCTATGAAAAAAGCAACACAAATATGTGAAACTGCCAAACCGGAATTTATTGATATAAACTATGGTTGTCCTGTAAAAAAAGTAACAAAGAAAGGTGCAGGAGCAGGTATATTATTAGATGTACCAAAAATGATTTCCATGACTAAAGAGATTGTTAAAACAACAAATATTCCAGTCACAGTAAAAACTAGATTAGGCTGGGATGAAAATACACAATATATAGTTGAGGTAGCTGAAAGACTTCAAGATGTTGGTATTCAGGCTATATCAATTCATGGAAGGACTAGAAAACAAATGTACAAAGGTAATGCAGATTGGACTCTTATAGGTGAAGTAAAAAATAATCCAAGAATGCTCATCCCAGTTTTTGGAAATGGAGATGTTAATTCACCTGAAAAAGCGAAAGAAGTTAAAAGTAAATATGGTGTTGACGGAATAATGATTGGAAGAGCTGCTATTGGAAACCCTTGGATTTTTAATGAAATAAAACATTTTATGAAAACTGGAAAACATCTTAAAAAACCAACTATAGAAAATAGAGTAGCGGTATGTAAACGACATATAAAACATTCAATTAATTGGAAAGGTGAAACTTTAGGAATAATTGAAATGAAAAGACACTATACAAACTATTTTAAAGGCATCCCTAATTTTAAACCTTTTAGAAATAAATTAGTAACTGCAAATAGACTAGAAGATATAGAACAGACTCTTGATCAAGTAAATGTGTCTTTTTCTAACATTATTGCTTGAAAAATTTTCCAATTAATACTTTAGAAGGGTACCAAGAAGCTAAAAACCCTATTACTAACACATTAATAAACACTAAAAAAACATCAAACAACCTAACATCTACTGGATATGAATCAATTACAAGATTATTAGAATTAATGCGTATAAAGCCAAATTCCTGTTGAAGAAAACCAATTAACAACCCAATTAATAACCCAACGATTACTCCAAACAAAATTGTTAGCATGCTCTTCTTAAAGAATATGTTTCTGATTTGATTCTGAGTTGCCCCAAAACTTTTAAATATCTTAATTTCATGCTTTTTATCCAAAATTAACATAGTTAATGAGCCTAAAATATTAAAAGTAGAAATTATCATAATAAAAGTAAAGATTAAAAAAATAGCTAATTTCTCAGTATTTAAAATTTTATAAAGAATTTTTTGTTGTTCAAATCTGTTTTCTACGACATACTCTTCACCTAATAATTTTATTAAATTTTGCTGTACTATTAACATCTTATCAGCATCCTTTAATTGTATTTCAATAGCAGAAATCTCATTTTCTTTATCACATAATTTTTGAAGAAAAGAAATAGGTGTTATGACTAATTGTTCATCAAGTTCATTTTGTATGCTAAAAATTCCCACGGGTAAAACTACAGATTGTTTAAAAGCATTTGTAGTGTTTAATAATGTTTTTGCTTTTCTATTTGGAATAAAAATCTGAAGCTGCTCAAATATTGAGCCTAAACCCATAGAAAGATAGTATGCAATACCTGTTCCAATAATGGCTACATTATCTTGTTCATAGTCATTAATATAGTTGCCTTCTACCAATAACGAATCAAAATTTGTTAATTCTCTATAACTATAATCTACACCCTTTATTTTTGCTATAAATTCTTTTGATTTGTTTTTTAATAACGCTTTCTCTTCTAATACATTAGAAAAAACTAAAATATCCTTATTTTTTGCTAAGTGATTACTAATTCTTTCTGCATTAAAAGTTTTACCCTTTGAATAAGTAATTTTTAAATCTGAATCATAAGCATTGTACATACTTAAAACTACATTCTCAAATCCATTAAATACTGAAAGCATTAAAACTAATGCCGCTGTTCCTATTACGACTCCAAAAAATGAAACCCATGAAACAATATGCACAAAATTTTTTCCATGGTTGGAAAAAAAATACCTTTTTGCAATAAATGATGATAAACTCATTCTATTTTTTTAATAAAGACTCAATTTCTGCAAAATAAGCTGCAGAATCATCCAAATAAAATTTCAACTCTGGTATTATACGTAATTGATTTTTTACAATTTGTGCTAATTTTTTTCTAACTATTTTTTGATTATCAATTATCCTTTTTAACCAAATCTTTGGATCTTCAATTGAAAAAATACTTAAATATATATTTGCTTGTGACATGTCTTTTGTAACTCTTACAATAGTTACACTTATCATTAAATCACAATTAAATAATTCAAACGCATTTTTTTGAAATAATATCGCTAATTCTTTTTGAATTAAACGTGATACTTTTTTTTGTCTTGTTGATTCCATAATACAAAAATAAATAATCCTTTCATATCTTTGTCAAAATGAGATATTTCCTAAAAATAATTAAATACCTAAAACCTTATTATATTTTTGCTATACTTAATATTGTGGCAAATACATTAAGCGTATTATTTTCATTAGTATCACTAACTATGGTAATACCTTTTTTAGGTATATTATTTGAAACTCAAGAAAAAGTTACTAGTCCTTCAAACCTTACCCTTAATCCTGAATCTATTAAAGAAAATTTTTACGCTATAATTAGCTCAATTATTGATGAAAATAGTAAAATTGAAGCTTTAATGTTTATTTGCATTTTAGTTCTTATTACTTTCTTTTTTCGAAACTTATTTAGATACTTAGCACTTTTTTTTCTAACTCCAATTAGAAATGGAATAGTGCATGATATAAGGATAGATTTACACAAGAAATTAATAGGATTACCATTAGGTTTTTTTACAAATAAAAAAAAGGGAGATTTAACCTCAAGGCTTACTTCTGATTTGGTTGAAATTGAATGGTCAATAATGAGTTCTTTAGAAATAATATTTAAAGACCCTTTAAATATTCTAGTATACTTAGTTACATTAATAATTATAAGTCCTGAACTGACAATTTTTGCAATTATCTTATTTCCAATTACTGGTAGTTTAATTGGAATTATTGGTAAATCTCTAAAAAAATCATCCGATAAAGGACAAAATAAAATGGGAGAATTACTTTCAATTATTGATGAAAACATCTCAGGAATTAAAATTATTAAAGCTTTTAATTCTGAAAAACATATAAATAACAGTTTTGAAAAGCAAAGTAATAATTATAAAAAAATTATGACATCCTTATTAAGGAAAAAAGATCTATCATCACCAATGAGTGAGTTTTTAAGTACTATTGTTCTAGTTATAGTTATGTGGTTTGGAGGACAATTAGTTTTATCTAATGAAAGCGGGTTAAGTGCGCAAGAATTTATTGGATATATCTTGATTTTCTCTCAAATTATTCCTCCCGCTAAATCCTTAACAACATCATATTATCATATCCAAAAAGGCAGTGCATCTGCGCAAAGAGTCTATGAAATTTTAGATCTTATTAATGCAAAAATTACTGTCGATGAACCAAAAAAAATCACCTCATATAATTCTTATATTTTATTTAAAGATGTGTCTTTTTCATATGAAAGTATTGAAATATTAAATAATATTAATTTTAAAATAGAAAAAGGAAAGATGATAGCTTTGGTTGGTCAGTCAGGTAGCGGAAAGTCAACTTTAGCTGATTTGCTAGTTCGATTTTATGAACTAAAAAAAGGAGAAATACTTATTGATGGTAATAATATAACACATTTTGAAAAATCTAACTTAAGAGATTTATTTGGAATTGTCAATCAAGAATCTATTTTGTTTAATGATTCTATTTTAAATAATATCCGTCTTGGAAAATTATCTGCTAGTAAAGAAGAAGTTATTAATGCTGCAAAAATTGCAAATGCACATGACTTCATTATACAAACTGTAAATGGATATAATAGTAAAATTGGTGATAGAGGCAATAAACTTTCTGGAGGAGAAAAACAAAGAATTAGCATAGCGCGTGCTATTCTAAAAAATCCTGAAATATTAATTTTAGATGAAGCAACCTCTTCTTTAGATACTGAATCAGAAAAACTTGTACAGGATGCTCTTTCAAAGTTAATGCGCTCTAGAACATCTTTAGTAATTGCTCATAGATTATCAACAATCAAAAATGCAGATATGATTATTGTACTAGATAAAGGAAAAGTTATTGAAAAAGGAAATCATAAAGAGTTGCTTGAACTAAAAGGTCATTATAAAAAATTATATGATCTTCAATCTTTTTCTTAATATAAAAAATTATTATATGGATAACGAACTTCATGCAGTTTCTTAATCCTATTATACATCTCTTTTTTTAAATCTTCAAAATGAATTTTATTTAATGCTGAAATAAATACGGTCCCATCTTTTAATTTAGCAAGCCAAGTTTTTTTTAGTTCATCTATAGATAAGTTTTCTTTAGTGGATAGTGTTAAATCGTCTTCATCTTTCTCGATATATGTATATGCATCAATCTTATTAAATACTAATAATGTTGGTTTATTATTAATTCCCATTTCATAAAGCGTCTTATTTACAACATTAATATGATCTTCAAAATTTGAATTAGAAATATCTACTAAATGGATAAGAAAATCTGCTTCTCGAACCTCATCTAATGTGGATTTAAATGACTCTATTAATTGATGTGGTAATTTTCTAATAAAACCTACAGTATCTGTTAACAAAAAAGGTAAATTATCAATCACTACTTTTCTTACAGTAGTATCTAAAGTAGCAAATAGTTTATTTTCAGCAAAAACTTCTGATTTTGCAAGCTTATTCATTAATGTTGATTTACCAGCATTAGTATATCCAATTAATGCTACACGAATTAGATGCTGTCTTCTTTTCCTTCTTGTAATTGATTGTTTTTCAATCTTTACTAATTGTTTTTTTAATAAGGATATCTTATCCTTAATTATTCTTCTATCTGTTTCAATCTGAGTTTCACCAGGTCCTCTCATTCCAATACCACCCTTCTGTCTTTCAAGATGCGTCCATAATCGTGTAAGCCTAGGAAGCAAATACTCATATTGAGCTAATTCAACTTGTGTTCTTGCCTGTGCAGTCTTTGCTCTATTAGCAAATATATCAAGGATAAGATTACTTCTATCTAGAATCTTAACATCTTCTCCAAAATATTTATGTAGATTTCTTATTTGCGATGGATTTAACTCATCATCAAAAATAACAGTACTTATATTGTTATTTTTTACATAATCACTAATTTCTTTAATTTTTCCTTTACCTAAAAATGTTTTATTATCAGCATTGTTTAGCTTTTGTGAAAAACGCTTAATTGGCTTAGCTCCTGCTGTTTTAGCTAAGAAATCAAGCTCATCTAAATATTCATCAGTTTGTTTTTTTGTAGTATTTGGAAGAATAAGCCCAACTAATATAGCTATTTCCATTTTTATATAAAATCTACTTTTTTTTACGATTATCTATAAAACTTTTAATAAATGTAATCATAGCTAATGTACTAGTTAAAATCATAAGACACACTCTAAATATCCCAACTGATCTTCCTGCTTCAATAGCTGATATTAAAGGTTTAGTAACATTCCCTAAGATAGCTATTAATGTTATTACTACCGCAATATGAGCTATTGTTTTATTTTCATTTTTAATACCATTATTACACAATAATAGAATAACACCTAAAAAAAGTGGAATAAATGCAGTTACTGATTGATTTGGCTTGTCAGCAGTAGCTTCATATGTAAGATAGGCCCATATAGGCATTATAATAAGTGTTAATGCATTGATAAGATTTGCTTGACTAGTTTTCATATATATACTATTTTATACTTACAAAGAAACGAATTTATTTGTTAAAATTTTGGTATTTTCACAGCTTTATAAAACTAATGAAATTTAAATTAACTCTCCTTTTTATTATACTTGGATATTTTATTCCTCAAGCACAAGAAACATTTCCAAAAAATGGAGTTGAAGAAAATTTTGAACCAATATATGCCTTTACAAATGCCCATATTATTATTAGTCCAGATTCTGAAATTAAAAATGGAACTTTAATTATCCAAGGAGGAAAAATACTAGCTGTTGATACTAATATTAACTTGCCAAATAATGTGATAGTAAATAATCTTAACGGAGATTATATCTATCCTTCTTTTATTGAATTGTATTCTAACTATGGGTTGAAGAAAAAGAAAAAGAAAAAAAGGAAATCTAGATCTCCCCAATACAAAAGCACTAAAAATGGGGCTTATCATTGGAATGAAGCTATTCATCCAGAAATTAATGCAGTTTATAATTTTAAGGAAAATTATGAACAAGCAAAAGAGTACTTAAATCAGGGATTTGGGTCTGTTTTAACTCATGAGCAAGATGGGATTTTTAGAGGTACTGGGTGTTTTACATTATTGTCCAATAAAAACACACATGAAAATATATTACAAGAACAATCTGCTAGCTTTTACTCATTTAAAAAAGGATCCTCAAGACAAAGAAACCCAACATCACTAATGGGAAGTATCGCTCTTATTAAACAGACTCTATTAGATTCTGAATGGTATGAATCTCAAAACCAACAAAAAAACCTATCATATCTTAATTATAATAATCAAAAAGATTTACCACAAATATTTGCTATTAATGATGTTTTAGATTACAATAGGGTTTATCAAATATCTGATGAGTTTGAAATTGATTTTATAATCAAAGGTAATGGAAAAGAATATAAACGTATAAAAGAAGTAAAAAACACAGATTTTCCTATAATAATTCCTATAAATTTTCCAAAAGCATATGATGTGAGCGATCCAGAATCAACTGAATGGTTGACTCTTTCTCAATTAAAAGATTGGGAAACATCGCCTTACAATCCTGTAATACTAGCAAATAATAATATTAAATTCTGTATTACTTCTTCTGATTTAAAAAATAAAAAAGATTTTCTGTCAAATATCCGTTTAGCTATAAAAAAGGGGCTGAAAAAATCAGATGCACTTGCTGCGCTTACAACAAATCCTGCTTCCATAATAAATATGTCTAAAAAAATAGGTACTCTAGAAAAAGGGAAGATTGCTAATTTCTTTAT